>Ga0105055_10000528_pt1 | contig 59180 bp, 57 predicted proteins | sample BON03_FD_78090 | JGI IMG/M metagenome (GOLD analysis project Ga0105055, IMG submission 78090) | Freshwater microbial communities from Lake Bonney liftoff mats and glacier meltwater in Antarctica - BON-03 | ecosystem: Environmental > Aquatic > Freshwater > Ice > Glacier meltwater | place: Lake... | reverse complement strand
GCCGTAGGCAACGGCGCCTCGGTTGTGGTGCAGGTTGAGCAGGATGCCCTCGTTCTCGGTCGATGACGGGAACCGATCCTGCGGCCACTGGCCTGCGATGTACGGACACAGCGCATAGAGCCCGCTGATCAGGCCGATGTCGCCGTCGCGCAGCAACTGCATCCCGGTCGCCAGTGTGAGGTTTCCGCCGCCCGACTCGCCGGCCACCACGACCCGTTCGGTGTCGATCCCGAACGAGTCAGCCTGCGACACGATCCACTTGAGGCCCGAGACGCAGTCGTTCAGGCCCGCCGGGAACGGTTCGGTCTCGGGCGCCGAAGACGGCGTCACACAATTTCGGAAGTCGATCATTGCGACGGCGATTCCATGTGCTGCCAGCACGCGTGCCCACACGCGGTACATCGCCCCGAAGGCGGTGCCGTTCTGCATCCCTCCACCATGGATGTAGTAGACGCACGCCACGATGGCGTCCCCCTCGGGACGCACGAACCGGATCTTCACGGTGTTGCCGTCGGGGGCGGAGACGAACTCGTGCACGGAGATGGCCAGACCCGACGACGACGCCACGTCCTCGGTGTCGAGCGTGTCGTACAGCGCCTCCATCTCGTCGCGCAGCCCGATCGCCTTCGGGCTGTTGGAGATCTCCAACAGCCGCTCACGGTTGTCGATGTCGCCGAGTGCGGTGACCGGCACGTTGCGCAGCGCCCACTTCACCCGAGGATCGAGCCGTCGATCGGCGTCGATGTCGGTCACACTCAGAGGCCCTCTGCCCGTGCCGCGATGTTGAAGATCGCGTCGGCGATCTGTGGCCAGTACCGACGCGGAATGTCGTGGCCCATCAGGCCGAACACCAACAGTTCGGCGCCAGGCACGGCCTGTGCGGTCGCCTCGCCGCCCGACAACGTGACCAGCGGATCCTGTCGTCCGTGGATCACCAGCGTCGGGACGTCGAGTTGTTGCAATCGTTCGGTGCGGTCGCCACTCGCGGCGATCGCGGCGATCTGGAACATCGTGCCGACCGGGTGGAAGTACCGGTCGTACGACTCGGTGGAGATCCGCCGCGACTCGACCTCGTCGAAGAGGTCGCCCGAGATCAACCGCGCCGTGTTGACGTTCGCGTCGATCGCAGCAGCTCGACCCTCTGGTGCCGGGCTCAGGAGCGCCATCATCGCTTCCGGATCGGGCTGACCGACTTCGGTGTGGCCGGTGGTCGACATGATGCTGGTGAGTGACAACACCCGGTCGGGATACTCGATCGCCATCGTCTGCACGATCATCCCGCCCATCGACGCGCCGACGACGTGGGCTGCAGGAATCTCGAGTGCGTCGAGCAGGCCGACGGCGTCGGCTGCCAGCAGCGACAGGGTGTACGGCGCTTCGATCGCCTGGCCGGCGGCGAAGGCCATGTACATCGCCATCACGTCAGGTGGCGGCCCGTCGGTCTTGGTCGACAACCCGACGTCGCGATTGTCGAAGCGGATCACGCGGAAGCCACGATCGAGCAGCTCGGACATGAACCCCGGTGACCACAGGGTCATCTGGGCGCCGAGACCCATCACCAACAGGATCGGCGGGGCGTCGTCGTCGCCGAAGCTCTCGTAACAGATCTCGATGTCGTTCACAGCAGTCGTGGGCATCGCCAGATCATGTCAGGCAGCGGCGTGCTCGATCGATCTGCGCTGGTCTTCGCGTTGGCCGGCGACGACCGCAAGAGGTCCGGTACGAACGGTGCACAGTCTGCGACACTGGCACCATGAGCGACCCGAACGCGCCGGGATCGGTGCCACCGCAATTCTCGCCGACGCGGCCCGAGAGTGTACCTCCTCGATTCGATGCCACCACACAGATGCCGACCACCGGTGTCATGGGTGCCATGCCCCCGGGAACACCGCCCGGCACCGGGTTCGGCGAGCCGTTCGCCGACGAGCCCGAGACCCCCTGGTACAAGAAGCCCGGCCCCTTGTTCGCGTTGCTCATCGTGCTGCTCGCCATCGGTGGTGTCGTTGCCTGGTTGCTCCTGAGCGGTGGTGGCGACGACGACCCCGTCGCGGCGCCGGGGTCGAGCATGTTGGTGCTCGAGGTCACCGACGAGACCGGCGCCGCGATCGACACCGGGATCATCGTCGGGGTCAACGGCCCCGCCGGCTCCGAGTTCGACTACACGTGGCTCCAACCCGCTACTGCCGTTCCCGGCGAAATCGCCGGCGCGAGCACCGGCTCCGGTGGTCGTCTCGAGTTCGAGTGGCAGCCTGCTGGCGCCATCTCCGATCCCACCACGTGGGCCGCCACGGTCTCGGCGGCGCAGCAGGTGCCCGCCGGGTGGACGCCGCCGGGCCCGATCGTCGACTGTGTGCTCTCCCGAGCCGACACCCAAGACAGCGTGGTGTCGATGGCCGTCGAGGTCGACGTGCCCGATCCCGCCCTCGATCAGATCGTGAACTACACCTTCCCGAACCACAAGTTCCTGGCTGGCGACACGGTCACGTGCCGTCTGTCGAGCATCCGTCCGGTCGAGACCACCACGACGACCTCGACCACGATCGAACAGGCCACCACCACCGTTGCCGACACCACCACCACGGAGGCCCTGGTCACGACCGTCCCGGTCGTCACCGTGCCACCGCAAGCCGAGGCCACGCTGTGGGATGTCATCGACAACAGCCCCGACCTGAGCGCACTCAAGGCGCTCGTCCAGCTCGCTGGCCTGCAGGACGTGTTGTCCGATCCGAACGCCACGCTGACTCTGCTCGCACCGAGCAACCAGGCAATAGCAACGGCCGCCGGTGGCGTCGGAGCGCCCGACTTCAGCAATCCGGCGATCGTCGAGTCGGTGCTGCTCGCACATGTCGACACCACCCGGCCGCTGCTCATCACGCAGCTGTTGGCGCTCAACCCGCCCGAGTTCGTCGTCGCCAACCCCGGTCCGCACTTGATCGACTCAGCTGCCAATCCGCCGACGATCGGTGGAGCGACCGTCCTCGTGGCCGACGTCGAGGCATCGAACGGTGTGCTCCACGTGATCGATCGGGTCCTGCTGCCGCAGGAACTGCCCGAGTGATCATCGGCTGACGCCAGCTCGCCCGAGCCGTAGGCTGTCGAACCGTGGATCGCCCCATCGGGATGTTCGACTCGGGGTTCGGCGGCCTCACGGTTGCTCGCGCCACGATTGATCTCCTCCCGGCCGAGGACTTGGTCTACATCGGTGACACCGGCCGGTACCCCTACGGCTCGAAGCCACTCGACGACGTTCGAAGGTACGCGCACGAACTGGCCTGGAGTCTGGTGAAGGATTTCGATGCCAAGGCAATCGTCGTGGCCTGCAACACCGCCACCGCTGCCGGCCTCGACGATCTACGCGATGAGTTGCCTGTGCCGATCATCGACGTGATCGCACCCGGTGCCCGCGCGCTGGTGACCACCACGACCACGGGCAGGGTCGGCGTGATCGGCACGGTCGGCACGATGGCATCGGGGGCGTACGTGCGCGCTGTCGTCGGCACGGGGGCGCCGGTCACCCTGACCAGCGCAGCATGTCCCGGATTCGTCGAGTTCGTCGAGCGCGGCCAGACCACCGGCGACGAGGTGACCGTGCTCGCCGAACGGCTCCTCGCGCCGATTCGTGACGCCGACGTCGATGCACTGCTGTTGGGTTGTACCCACTACCCGTTCCTTGCCCGGACGATCAGCGACGTCATGGGTCCCGGGGTCACGCTGGTCAGCTCCGCCGACGAAACCGCCTTCGCCGTGATGGAACGGCTCGGGGCGCTCGGGTTGCTGAGCGACCCCGACCGCGTCGGACGACACCGGTTCGTGTCGAGCGGCGACGTCGAGGTGTTCCGCGAGCTCGGCTCGCAGCTGCTCGGCCCCGAACTCGACCACACCGAATCGTGGAAGCCGTCCGGTTCCTGAACGCGTGTGGCACCCTGTGGGTCCCCACCCCACGAATGGAGACCACCATGGCTCGCCCCGACGGCCGCACCGACGATCAGCTTCGCCCGATCAGCTTCGAACGCGACTTCACCGAGATGGCCGACGGCTCGTGTCTGGTGTCGTTCGGCAGGACCCGGGTGTTGTGCACGGCATCGATCGACGACGACGTGCCGCGCTGGATGCGCAACTCGGGCAAGGGGTGGGTGACTGCCGAGTACTCGATGCTGCCCGGGGCGTCGCCCGAACGGATCGATCGTGAGGCCGCCCGTGGCAAGCAGAGCGGCCGCACCGTCGAGATCCAGCGTCTGATCGGCCGATCGCTGCGCGCCGCGTGCGACATGCAGGCGCTCGGCGAACGCCAGGTGGTCGTCGACTGCGACGTGCTGCAGGCCGACGGCGGTACCCGCACCGCAAGCATCTGCGGTGGCTTCATCGCACTCCACGACGCGCTCGAGCGTGTGGTGCAGCGTGGTGACCTCGCCGCCAACCCGTTGCATTCGTTCTGTACGGCGATCAGCGTCGGCATCGTCGGTGGTACACCGTTGCTCGATCTGCCCTACGTCGAAGACAGCACCGCCGAAGTCGACATGAACGTGGTGATGCTCCGCCCGATCGCCGGCGGCGAGGCCCGTTTCGTCGAGGTGCAGGGCACCGCCGAAGGCATGGCGTTCTCGCGGCCCGAACTCGACGCGCTGCTGCAACTCGCCGAGGGTGGCCTCGCCAGGATCGCCGAACTGCAAGCCGAGCAGATCTCCACCGCGCCGTCGGCTCGTCCGGCCCGCTGAGCGGCCCGGTGATCCAGCTCGTCTGTGCATCCGCGAATCCCGACAAGGTGGTGGAGATCCAACGCCTCCTCGACGGTGTCGTCGACCTGCTGCCGCGCCCGGCCGACGTGCCCGACGTGGTGGAGGATGCCGACACCCTGCTCGGCAACGCCCGGCTCAAGGCCGCTGCGCTGTGTGCGGCGACGGGCAAGCCGGCTGTCGCCGACGACACCGGTCTGGAAGTCGATGCACTCGACGGTGCCCCCGGCGTCCATGCGGCCCACTATGCCGGTGAGGGCTGTTCCTATGCCGACAACCGCGCAAAGCTGCTGTCGGAACTCGTCGGCTCGGCCGATCGGCGGGCAGCGTTCAAGACGGTGGCGATCGTGGTGTGGCCCGACGGCACCGAGCTGCACGTCGAAGGCGTGTGTCCCGGCGTGATCACCACCGCCGAGCGCGGCGAGATCGGGTTCGGCTACGACCAGGTGTTCCAGCCCGACGAGGGCGACGGCGGCACCTTCGCCGAGATGGGCATCGACGCGAAGAACGCCATCTCACACCGGGGTCGTGCGTTCCGGGCGCTGCTCACGGAGCTGGCGCAACGGTGACGATCAGTCCCCGGTGGTCGCTGCCGGGGATGTCGAAGTCGTCGATGTCGGTCGACACGAGCCCGCCCGTGGTGAGCGCGTGGTCGAGTCGCACGAACGGTGGGATCCACCAGTCGGTCGGCCATGACGTCGAGAAGCCTGAGCCGGCGGCGGCGTTGGCGTCGACGAAGCCGGCATCGAGCAGCCGGCGGAAGTCGGGATGCCAGTACGACGAGTTGAGGTCGCCGATCAACAGTGTGGGTTCGTCCGTCGTGCGGCCGATCTGTGCGGCGGTGGCGAGATCGGTGCGCCATGCGTCGAAGTCGATGATCGGCGTCGGCATGTGCATGGCGGCGATTCGCACTCCGCCGTCGGGGCCAGCAACGGTGACGTCGAGGCTGTCGTTGAACGTCTCGAGGGCGTCACCGATCCGCATCGGGTTGACACTCCATACGGCGATCCCGGTGGCTCCGCGCCCGGAACGCTCGATGCGGTGTGGGTAGTCATCGGCCAGCGAGCTGGCCTGCAGCGTTGATTGATGCGCCCGGGTGAATTCGCTGAACACGATCACGTCGGCATCCACGGTGGCGAGCATGTTGGCAACGGCCCCGATGTCGGGGTTCTCGTACCAGAGGTTGAGAGCGGCCACACGGAGTCCGGTGCTGTCAGCGGCGGCCGCCGGCTGGAGGCCGGGGACGACGAGCGGCGTGGCGAGCACTGCGACACCGAAGCCGATGGCGCAGGCCGTGGCGACGAGCAGCAGCTGGCGCCGCCAGAGTGCGACGAGCACCACCGGCACCAAGGTCATCGCCAGGTAGGGCGTAAGAGATTGGACGATTGCGATGATCGTGGTGCCGGCCCATCCGACTGCCTGGGTGAGTGCAATCGCGCCGACCACGGCGACCGTGAGCCATCCGATCACCCGTCCGACGATGGCTGACACGGTGATGAAGTCAGACCACGATCGCGACGATGACGCGGATCACGACGCTAGGTTCGCAGGGGTTAGGCCGACGTAGCCCAACTGGCAGAGGCACGGCGTTTAGGTCGCCGTCAGTGAGAGTTCGAGTCTCTCCGTCGGCACGCACGCACCGTTGCCGTGGCTGCGTGCCGACGGGAGACTGGTTGTTCAGTTCGCTGTTGCCGTTGAGCGACGACGAGTGGCAACGACGACGATGCCGCCACCGACGAGCAGTGCGGCACCCATCCCGAGGAGCGGCGACACACCCGAACCGGTGCTGGGCAGGGTCACGATCGATGGAATCAAGACCGGCGGAACAACGGCCGGAACGACGGCGGCCGGCGAAGCGACAACCGGCGGGAGGGCCGCGACTTCGATGTAGAAGTCGACGCAGTTGGGGGAGATGGGCCCGCCCTGGCCGTCGACCGGGGATCCTCCGGTCCGCTCGGAGCACTCGATCGGGAGCGGAAGCGTGACGCCGGGCAGCACCGGGGGGTTCGGAGCTGGGGTCTGGGCGAACGCAGGCGATCCGCCGATACCGATGAATGCAATTGCCGTGGCGGTGATGATGAATTTCTTCATGTGGTCCTCCTCGAGGTCCGTCCCTGCTCGTCAGCGGGGTGTTGGGCACCGTGGACCACAGTGTGGTTCATCGGTGTGGAATTTGCAACGGCCATGAGACCGTCGAGTGTCAGGGGCGAGACGCCAGCTGCAGCGCAGGCGTCGAGGCCGTGGACGAGATCGAGCAGCGGGACCGACACGTGGTCGATCATCGGATGCAGTGGGCGGCCGGCGCGTTCGCCGTTGCCGAGGAGCACCTCGTGCATCTTCTCGCCGGGGCGGAGGCCGGTGTAGGTGATCTCGATCTCGCGGCCCGAGCGTTCGATCAGTTGGTGGGCGATGTCGGCGACCCGAACGGGTGTCCCCATGTCGAGCACCAGCACCTCGCCGGGCCGTCCGATCGCAGCGGCCTGCATGGTGAGTCGCACGGCCTCGCGCACGGCCATGAAGTACCGGGTGACGTCGGGATGGGTGATCGTGACCGGTCCACCCTGGGCGATCTGGCGTTCGAAGGTCTCGATCGCCGAGCCGCGACTGCCGATCACGTTGCCGAACCGAACCGAGACGTACGGGCGCTTGGTGCGCGCTGCGCTGGCAGCGGTGAGGCGCTCGGCGATCCGCTTCGTGTAACCGAGGACGTTCTCGGGATTGGCGGCTTTGTCGGTGCTGATGTTGACCACTCGACGGACTCCGGCGCGTTCGCTCGCTTGCAGCACGTTCCCCGACCCGAGCACATTGGTCTTCCATCCTTCACTCGGTGCGCCTTCGAGCGCCGGCACGTGCTTGAGCGCTGCGGCGTGGAACACGAGTTCGGGGCGGTGGCGCCCGAACACCTCGTCGAGGCGGTCGAGATCACGGATGTCGGCAAGGACCGCGGTGCAGATCGCTCGCTGTTCGGCCGGTAGCGAGGCAATGACATGGTGGAGCAGTGAGTCGTCGCGGTCGAGTGCGATGAGTGACTCGGGGCCGAGTGCTGCGAGCTGGCGCACCAGCTCTGAGCCGATCGATCCACCGGCGCCGGTGACGAGCACGCGGCTCCCGGCGACGAGGGCGCTCACGGCAACGGGGTCGATGTCGACGATGCGCCGGCGGACCCGGCCAGATGGCGTCCAGCAGCTCGATGGAGCGATATGGTCGCATCATGCGAAGGCAGTGACAGCGGCGGCGACAGCGCGGCACCGGGTTCGGCGGAGACCGCCACCGCGACTGGCGCCGAAGCCGCTACCGAGAGTGACGCGTCCGCGGACGCGGCGACGGTGACCGACACTCCTTCGTCAGGCGACGAGGCCGACGACAGCGCGGACGCCAGCAGAGCGTCTCCGAACTGTGAGGCAATCTTCTCGCTGGCCGAGATCGAGGAGTTCTTCGCCGAACCTGTCGAACTCACCGAGGGGACCGATGACGACTTGGGGCAGCTCCTGTGTACCTGGGGGACCATCGAGGACTCCGAGGAGCTCGAAGACCTCGGCGACCTCGCCTACGCCACTGATTCGCTCGGCCCGGCGTTCTTCTTCGTCGACGAACCGGTCGGTGGATCGCTGTCCTACTCCGAGATGGCCATGGGCACCGATGCGCCGCAAATGCGCACCGCCGACGATGTCGAACAACTCTTTCGCACGTTCCACGATCGTGTGACCTGAGCGCTCCCCTCGAGGCACCCGTCGCAGTTCGGTGGTCGCGCGATCGATCTCTGTGTCGACGTGCACCTCCGAGCCATCGGTGCAGGCCCCGGTCCTACAGGTAGGCGTCGAGCGCGTTGCGGATGACTTGGCTCGTCGTCGGTGAAGTCGCGTTGCTCGAACTCGGTGGCGATCTCGTCGATATCGGTCTCGGTGAGTGTCTTGCCGGATCGGGTGGTGTGGTCGGTCATGGTCGGTCTCCGCTGAGGTATGTGCGAAACACTGGTCGAAGTGCTTTGGCGTGGATGATCAGGTCGCCGTCGGTGAACTGGAGGTAGAGGAGTTCCACGAGGTTGCCGGCGGGGTCGGGTCCGATGCACAGCCCCTTCCGCGGTTCGTGGTCGGCATCGATGTCATAGACGCCTGGGAGTGGTACGACGACTGACCTGCTCATCGTCACAGCGGTTTACCACCAACACCGTCGACCCGGCTTCGGAAGTGACCGATCTCCGTAGCGAACTCGTCGTGGTCCGTGACTGCGCGAACTACCTTGGCCGTATGGCGTTCAGTGGTTTCCCGGCCGAGGGGATCGAGTTCTACGAGCAACTCGACGCCGACAACTCCCGCACCTTCTGGCAGGCCAACAAGGCCCGCTACGACGAATTCGTCAAGCAGCCGATGGTGGAGCTGACCGAGGCACTCACCGAGTTCGGGCCGTTCCACGTGTTCCGGCCCTACAACGACGTGCGGTTCTCGAAGAACAAGCCGCCGTACAAGACGGCCCAGGGTGCCTACGGCGAGTCGGAGGGCGGAACCGGTCACTACGTCCAGTTCTCCGCAGCCGGGCTGATGGTCGGCGCCGGCTACTACGCCATGGCCAAGGACCAACTCGAGCGGTTCCGCACGGCGATCGACGGTGACGCCACCGGATCGGAACTCGCCGAACTCGTCGCGGACGCCGAGCGACGGAAGTACTCGATCGGCGCCATCGACGAACTGAAGACCGCACCACGCGGCTACCCGAAGGACCATCCCCGTATCGAGCTACTGCGTCGCAAGGGCCTGATCGCCATGCGCCAGTTCGGCGTCCCGAAGTGGATCCACACCGCCGGTGCCGCCAAACGGGTCCGTGACTCCTGGACCGGCGCTGCCGACCTCTGCGCCTGGCTCGACGCCCATGTGGGCCCCAGCACCCTTCCCCCCGACGATCGATCCTTCTGACCGCCGGCGGCAATGACGGTTGGTGATGAGCGAAACCCGTCCATGTGGTGGTTTCGCTCATCGCTCGAACGCTCCAACGCACCGCCCGCCCCACCCCCGGGGCGGGTGGTGCCGCGTCTGGAACCTGGAGCGAGCACATCGCCCGGGCCTTTGACAGAATGTCAACGTGACCGCTGCTCCTGATGTCCTCGTCGATTCCACCACCTCTGCGCTGGAGAACCAGTTCGGGCTGGCCGACCGGATCGTCGACGAGGCCGCGCTCGCCAACAGCGTCGAACGTTTCCGCGAGCAGGGCATCACCTTGCCGACGTTCGCCCAGCTCGAGGATCCCTCGACCTTCGACCACGCCACCAAGGTCGGCGACGCCGACCTGAATGGTCCCGACGCCCGCAACCTGTGGCGCGTTCACTGGTACAACGACCTGGCCGGCAACCGGGTGTCGGTTCCCGATCACATCGTGTTGCCGTCGAGCCTCACCGGGGTGGCGAGCCCGATCATCGTCGTGTTCGGCGACCGGTTCCCGATGATCACCGCGCACAAGGTGCTCGCCGCCTACTCGTGCCTCGCACCCCGAGTCGTCACCGGACAGTTCGACCCGACCTACCACCGCGCGATCTGGCCCTCGACCGGCAACTACGCCCGCGGTGGCATCGCGATCAGCCGGATCATGGCCAGCCGGGGCGTCGCGATTCTCCCGGAGGGAATGAGCCAGGAACGCTTCGACTGGCTCGACGAGTGGTGCGCGAACCCCGCCGAGGACGTCATCCGCACCCACGGCACCGAGTCGAACGTCAAGGAGATCTACGACGCCTGCAACGAGCTGGCCCTCGACCCCGGCAACTTCGTGCTCAACCAGTTCTCAGAGTTCGGCAACCACCTCGGCCACTACCGGGTGACGGGCCGGGCATTCGGACACGTCTTCGAAACGGTCCGTGACGAGTTCGCCAAGCAGGGCCGCGACCTCAACCTGGCCGCCTTCACCTCGGCGACCGGGTCGGCGGGCACCATCGCTGCGGGCGACCGTCTCAAGGAGGAGTTCGGCACCAAGATCGTTGCGGTCGAGGCCCTCGAATGCCCGACGATGCTCGAGAACGGATTCGGCGAACACAACATCCAGGGCATCGGCGACAAGCACATCCCGCTGATCCACAACATCACCAACACCGACGTCGTCGTGGCGATCTCCGACAAGTCGACCGACGAACTCGACGCCCTCTTCAACACCGAAGCCGGCCGCCAGTACCTGGTGCAGACCAAGGGAGTGCCCGCCGACATCGTCGCCACGCTCGAGCACTTCGGCTTCTCCGCCATCTGCAACGTGCTCGCCGCGATCAAGACCGCCAAGCTGCTCGACCTCGGCCCCGACGATGCAATCCTCACCGTGGCCACCGACGGCGCCGCGCTGTACCCGAGCTCGCGAGCCACGACTCTCGCCACCCGCTATGGCAACGAATTCACCACCACCGACGCCGCCGAGGTCTTCGGCGAGCACCTCGGCTCGGTCGACACCGACAACATGATCGACTGCACCGAAGCCGATCGCCGCCGCATCTTCAACCTCGGCTACTACACCTGGGTCGAACAGCAGGGCACGCCGTTCGAGCTGTTCGAGGCCCGCCGCCACCAGAGTTTCTGGAAGGGCCTGCGGCCCTACGTCGACGTGTGGGACGACATGATCGACGACTTCAACGCACGCGTCGCCGGATGATCGGGGCTCGACGGTGCGCGTGACCGGCTGGCGTTGCCTGGTCTGCGCAGCCACCGTCGACATTGCCACCCCGTTCCCGTGGCGCTGCCCGAACTCGACATCGTCGGACCGGCACCACGTGCTCGCGATTACGAACGGCGAGGAGGCAGGCGCCGAGTCGCCGGGAGACGTGTTCGTCGGCCATGACACGCCTCCGAACGACGTGCCCGATCCCCACGCGAACCCGTTCGTCTCGAACGACTCGCAACTCGCATGGGCCGCCTACGCCGATGCGAACGGCATCGATGCCGCCGAACGACGAACGATCGCGGAATCCCTCGACGACGCCGTAAGTCGAGTCGCCGGGGTCGGGTTCGTACCCACCCCGTTCGGTCGGTCCGACGCCCTGTCCGAAGCGCTGGGCTTCACCGACGGTGGAGGTGTCTGGGTGAAGGACGAGACCGGGGGAGTTGCCGGCAGTCAGAAAGCCCGCCACCTGTTCTCGATCCTGCTGCACCTGGTCGCAGCCGAACGCCTCGGTCACCTCGTCGACCGCCCGCCCCTGGCGATCGCGTCGTGCGGCAATGCTGCGCTCGCGGCTGCGACATTGGCCGCTGCGGCGAACTGGCCCATCGACGTGTACGTGCCGACATGGATGAGTGACGGGTTCGGATCGGAACTCGACCGTCTCGGTGCCCGAGTCCACCGCTGCGAGCGACGGCGCTCCGATCCGGCCGGCGACCCCGCCATGTTCCGCTTCCGCGAGGCCGTCGCTGGCGGTTCGATCCCGTTCACTGTGCAGGGGCCGGAGAATGCGTTGGCGCTCGACGGCGGGCGAACCCTCGGCTGGGAGATCGGCGATCAGACAGCCGCGCAGAGCGTGCACCTCGATCGGATCTTCGTGCAGGTGGGCGGCGGCGCGTTCGCCACCTGCCTCGGCGCTGCGCTGCCGTTGGTCAGGCTGCTCGCCGTGCAGGCCGAGGGATGCGCACCCCTGCGACGGGCGTGGGATCGTGCCGGCGGCGACATCGAAGCAGGCTCGAACGACGTGGCTGATCACTGGGGCGAGCTGATGACGCCGTGGAAGGATCCGCACTCGGTGGCCGACGGGATCCTCGACGACGAGACCTACGACTGGCTCGGGGTCATCGAGGCGATCGGTGGCACCTGGGGAGACCCGCCGATCGTCGCAGCCGAGGCCGACATCATCGCCGCGCACCAACTGGCTCGCTCTGGCGGTTTCGATGTGAGCCCCACCGGGAGCGCCGGCCTCGCCGGACTCCTGGCCACCATCGATGCAATCCAACCGACCGAGCGGGTCGCGGTGGTGATGAGCGGCGTTACCCGCTGACGTCACGTCCGACGAGCGGGTACCTTGACGGTACGTCCGCACTCACCACGTCGAGCCGGGGCCGCAGGCTGGCTCTCGGTGCAGCAGCCGTCGTCACCGTCTGTGGTCAGCGCGTATGCATCCACGATCGCTGCGCAGGCCAAGAGCGATTTGGTCCGACTGGAGATTGTCTCCGTCGACGCGGATGGGGCGGTCCAGAACCTGCCCGTTTCCGGCGTCCCCGTGATCTCCGACACCGGCGCCGTCGTCGCCTACGAGACCACCGCAGCCGCACCCGGAAACGCGAGTAGCTCGGTCGACGACCGTCAGGTCTGGATCCGTGACCGCGACGGCAGAACCAGTCGCGCCCTGGCCGAGCCGGGCAGCACTGCGCCCGGGATCAGTGGCGATGGCTGTGTCGTCGCCTACTCGGTGATCGTCGCCGACGAGATCCGTCTCACCGTCATCGATCGGTGTGCCACGGCGATCGAGCTCCAGTTGCCGAAGGCCCCATCCCCGCTCCCCAACGGCCTGGTGCTCGACGCGTTCACACTCGAACCACCTGCATCCGCCGTCGATCCGGGTGCCATTCGGGTCGGAGCACCGGCGCTGTCGTTCGACGGCTCGACGATCGCGTGGGGTCGACGGGTCGAGATGTCCGGCGCTACGACCGTCCGGCTGCAGGCGGCCCGCATGAGCTCACCTACACCTTCGACGCCGGCGCGGACGGTTCACCCGCCGTCGCGACCGGCCATCAGGTCGACATCTCCGCCGATGGCAACACGGTCGTCTTCGTCGCTGGACCGGGCACCACATCCTTCGAGCCAGTCCCCGCCAACGTCTACGTCTGGGCGCCCGTGGAACTGGAACCGGTGACCGAATTGACCTTCGCGACGTCGTCCGGCGATCCGGGTGCGTTCTCCTCGACGTCGCCGACGATCTCATCCGACGGGAGGTTCGTGGTGTTCGAGGCGATGCGTACCGATCCGGTCGTCGTCGGTTCGACGCCGTTCGTTGTCCGTGCCGATCTGACCGATCGGGCCCCACCGATCCTCGTCGACGATGCCACCCGCCCGACGGTCTCGGCCGACGGCAAGCACGTCGTCTACCAGCGTGATGCCGCCATCCGTGTGCGCTCCTTCGGTGCCACTACCACCGAGGATGTCGACATCGTCGAACTCGCCAGCGCTCAGCCGACGGGTCCCGCGGCGATCTCGCAATTCGGGCGGTGGCTGGTGTTCGCCAGCGCAACCGAACTGGACCCCGCACGACCAGTTGGCGCCCCGGTGGTCTGGGCTGCGGACCGCAGCTCGTCCGATGGCGGGACGGTCGACACGACAACGACAACAACGACGTCGACCCCGCCCCTCATCCCGCCTGTGACCCAACCACCTGCGGCCTCGCCGACCGTTCCGGCGTCGACGGGACCCGAGGTCACCAGCTCGCCGACGATCCCCGCGACCACGCTGCTCCCCACGGTGGTCGTGGCTCGATTCCCGACGGTCGGCATCGGACTCCCCAGCGTCTCGTTCCCGGCGACGCCTCGCCGACCCGCGACGTCGTCGTCGAGCACCTTCAGGCCGGGCGCCGGATCGGCCATCGGTGGCGCCGCAGGTGCATCGGCCTCCTCGGCTGCGTTCGGCCCGACGGTGGTCGATGCAGGGCGCCGCACCCAGCCCGTCACGTTGACCAACGCAAGCGCGAGCGCGGTGCAAATCGGTGGAGCCTCGATCGACGTGCCCGAGGCGTTCGCCATCGTCTCCGACGGGTGCCGGCCAGACCGTCACCGTGTTCGGTGCCGGGTTCCCGCCCGGCTCGACGATCGAACTCTCGCAGCCCGGCATGGCGGTGGCTGCGCCGATCGTCGTCGACGGCGATGGCACCTTCGCTCACGTCGTCGTGGTGCTCACCAACACGCCGTCGGGGCCAGCCGTTCTCGCGGTGGTCGGTCAGCCCGATGCGTTCGATGACGTCGCCGCCGAGTTGCTGGTTTCCAGTCGAGGGGCGGCCTCGGGTGATACTGCGGTCCGTAGCGGACCCAGCAGTCCACTCGGACGCTGAACGCTCAGTCGGCTTCGTCGACGAAACCAACGAGCGACACCCCGACCGGACAGTCGCTCGCGCCGGCACCGGGCGTGCGGCACTCGACGTCGAGCACGATCTCGGTGTCCTCGTCGAACTGGAACGGCGCGACGAAGTGTCGATCGAGGTCGCGGAAGTTGGCGAGCTCGGATTGCAGGATGACCTCGTCGCCGCGCCGCAACGACACGGTCCCCACAGCGCCCGTCGGGTTTTCGAACACGATGTCGGTGATCGAGAGGATCGTTCCTCGTTCGGTCAGCGCGACATCCTCCTCGGTGTTGCCGCCGGTGGGGGCCACCTCGAGGCGGATGTCGATGGGGGTGCCGAGCGGGAGCTCTTCGGCCTCGGCAGCTGCTGCTTCGAGTTCATCGATGCGCTCGCGCAGGGCGGTTCGGTCTTGTTCGATCGCATCGGCGGCAGCGTCGTCGGCGGTGTCCTGCACCCATGGCCGCAGCAGCGCGAACCAGCCAATCGCGCTCACGAGGAGAGCGGCGCCGGCACCAGCCGCCGCCGGTCCCACTCAATTGGGCAGGCGCGGCCGCTGGTGTTAGGTGCCGGTCAGGTCGTCGGAGCGACCCTCGGCCGACGTTGCGCCGAGCGTGAAGTGGTGATCGTTGGACGGGCCGCTCCAGTAGGTGGTCGACGGCTCGACGCGCAGCGATACCACACCGATCAACCCGGCTGCCACGGTCATCGACGTGTCGCCCAACTGGACGGTCACATCGTCGTCGGAGGCATCTGCTGACAACTCGGCCGTGACCACCACGTTGCCCGTGTTCGCCAGCCGGACGATGTGGCGACCGGCAGTCGCCCCCTTCGAAGGAGCGGGTTGCACCGCGATCGTGTAGTCGCTGTGGGCTTCGACAACAGCGGTGGCCGTGGCGGCCTCGACGCCGGGCTTGTCGTGCGCTGGTTCGCCGTCCATCGGTTCGCCGTCCACCGGTTCTTCGACGATGGTGACGTCAGTGGAGATCGCGTAGGTGCCGGCCTCGACGGTCGAGGGCACCAACACGGTGACGGGGACGTCGACGATCTGATTGGTGTCGACGGTGGCCGTCGACGAGTCGAACCGGACGTAGTCGCTCAGGTTTCCCGAGGCGGTGAGCGTGACGGTGCGGGTCTCGGCGTCGTCGTTGTACAAGCGCAGCGTCAGGGTCGTCGGCGTGTTCGGCAACAGCTCGATCTGTTCGGGTACGAACTTCGCAGTGACGGCCATTGCGAGAAGGTAGTGGGAACGAGGCCACCGTGATTCCACCGCCGCCATGGCCGATAGCGTGCAGACCATGTCGGAACTCATGCAACCAGTAGCTCTCGAGGGTGGATTCGATCCTCGTTCGGCCGTCTTCGACCGCCTCCTGAAGAACCGGGTGGTCATGTTGGGCTCGGATGTCAACGACGAAATCGCCAACCAGATCTGCGCGCAGTTGCTGTATCTCGAAGGCGAAGATCCCGGTCAGGACATTTGGTTGTACATCAACAGCCCCGGCGGTTCGGTCACCGCTGGCATGGCCATCTACGACACGATGCAGTTCGTCGGTTGCGACGTCGCCACGGTGTGTCTCGGCCTGGCTGCATCGATGGGGCAGTTCCTGCTCACCGCCGGCGCCGACGGCAAGCGGTACACGCTTCCCAACGCCCGCATCATGATGCACCAGCCGCTCGCTGGTCTGCGTGGCCAGGCCTCCGACATCGCCATCCAGGCCGAGCAGCTCCGCTACACCAAGTTGCGCATGGCCACCCTGATCTCCGAGCACTCGGGGCAGACGCTCGAGCAGATCCAGGCCGACTCCGAGCGCGACCGCTGGTTCACCGCCGAAGAAGGCCGCGACTACGGCCTCGTCGACAAGGTCATCCTGCGCCGCGGCGACATCTCCTGATCCGCGTCTCCTGATGTGCGCCGTCAGGGAACTGCTGGCGGCGTGGTGTCACTGGGTGGCGCAGTGATCGTCACCGGGCCCTGGGGCACGATGGTGAACACCGGCCCGATGTCGACGGCACAGTTGGCCAACAGCCAGGTTTCCACGGCGGCTGCCGAACTCTCGCTGGTGTAGATGGCCGTCAGGGATGCCTGCTCGGACTCCTGATCGCCGATCACCACGGTGCTGGCCGTCTCGTACGCCGACACGATCTGATCCCAGTCGGACTGGACGCCGAGCGGGGCCAGTGCGCCGACCTTGCGGTACAGATCGAGCAGCGGATCGATGTCGTTGGTGTAGACGAGCTGCGGGCTGGTGAGCGCCTCTTTGTTGGCGGCGACCTCGCCGCAGAACCGCTCGGCGCTCGGCGCCTCCTCGCCACTGCATGCAGTCAGTGATGCGATCGCTGCGGTGAGCGCGGCAGCCACGAGCGTCGCCGATCGGCGAGGGGGATCGAAGCGGACAGTCACCACGGGTGAGCATTGTCGCACGATCGCTCGCCGATCCAGCGGCGCCTCGTGCATCCAGCGGCGACTCGTCGGTGGAGTGTGACACCCGGTCGGTACAGTACGACCATCGATCGATGTGCTGCATCGGTCGGGGTCGTGGGGCCCTGCCGCCCCTCCTCGCTGTCCCCGCGGTTCGCCGCGTCGTCCCGAGGAGGTTCGCATGTTCGCATCCGTCCCATCTGCGGTGCTCTTCTGTGCAGAAGGCCACCTCATCCACGTCGAGGTCCAGGTAGCTGCCGGCCTCCCCGGTTTCAGCCTCGTCGGCCTGCCCGACATGTCGATCCGCGAGTCGCGCGACCGTGCACGTGCCGCCGTCACGAGCAGCGGTTATCCCTGGCCGAAACACAAGATCACCGTGAACTTGGCGCCCTCGGGCGACCGCAAGGCGGGTTCCGGCCTCGACCTGGCCATCGCGATCGGCGTGCTCGCCGCCAGCGACGTCATCGCGCCCGAGGCGATCGAGGGCATCGCGTTCATCGGAGAACTCGGCCTCGACGGATCGCTGCGTCCGGTCGTCGGGGTGGTGCCGATGGTCGGGGCGATCGGCGAGCGAGACGTGGTGGTGCCGATCGCCAGTGCGACCGAGGCGCACGTCGTCGCGCTCGGTCGGGTGCGCCTGGTGGCCAATCTCGTCGAGTTGGTCGAAGCGCTGCGTCGCGAGGCGCCGTGGCCCGATCACGACGTTGCCGATCGCCCGGCGCCGATCTTGCGGACGTTCCCCGATCTGGCCGACGTGCAGGGCCAGCCGATTGCCCGACATGCCCTCGAGATCGCAGCGGCTGGTGGACATCACACGTTGTTCATCGGGCCACCGGGTTCCGGCAAGACGATGCTGGCGACGCGTCTACCCGGCCTGCTGCCACCGCTCGAACGCAGCAAAGCTCTCGAGGTCACGATGCTGCACTCCGCTGCGGGTATCGCCCTGCCTCCGGGTGGCTTGGTGAGCGAGCCGCCGTTCCGGGCGCCACACCACACGTCGTCGCAGGTTTCCCTCGTCGGTGGTGGCTCCCAGGTCATTCGGCCGGGCGAGGTATCGATCGCTCACTGCGGGGTCCTCTTCCTCGACGAGCTCGCCGAGTTCGCTCCATCGGTGCTCGACGGTCTGCGCCAACCGTTGGAGCTGCGCTCGGCCCGGGTCGATCGCGTCGACATCCGCAAGCTCCTCCCGGCCGACTTCTTGCTCGTTGCCGCGATGAACCCGTGTCCGTGCGGGGGAGGGGCGCCAGGAGCGTGCATGTGCGGTGACGCGGTGCTGCACAGATATGCGCGACGTGTGTCGGGTCCGCTGCTCGATCGATTCGACCTGCGAGTCGCGGTGCATCGTCCGGCTGTCGACGACCTGCTCGTCAACGAACCGGGCGAGAGTTCCGCGGTGGTGGCCGCTCGGGTGCTCGTGGCTCGCCGCCTCGCGACCGAACGACAAGGATGTCTCAACAGTGCGCTGGAGGTACGACACCTCGACGACGTCGCCCGACTCGACACCGGATCCACCGCGCTCCTCCGCCACGAACTCGAACACGATCGCCTCAGCGGGCGGGGGTACCACCGCATCCGCCGGGTGGCGCGCACCATTGCCGACCTGCGAGGACACCTCGAACCGGGCGTCGACGAACAAGACGTCGCCATGGCGCTGCGCTTCCGGGCCACCTTCGCTCGCTCGATGCCCACCGGGAGGGTCGCATGATCGCGCCGGCTGGTTTCGTGGCCTCGCTCGCAGGGTTCGAACGGATCACCGTGGCACGGCTCACCGGCCTGCTCGCTCACCGGACGCCCGAGCAGGCTTTCGCGATCGCCACAGGTGCCTGTTCGCCGCCGGAGCCGTTCGCCACGTTGTTCAGGCGTGAACCCGATCTCGCGTCGGCGTGGCAACGAGCAGGGGTGAAACGCCCGCCCGACGAGATCTGGCAGCAGTGCGTCGCAGCCGGAGTCCACGTGGTGATGGCCGGCGACGCTGGCTATCCGGCGGCGCTGCTCGACGACCCACGTCGACCGGCGGCGCTCTTCGTGCGCGGCGACCTCGGGGTGCTCGACGCTCGCCGCGTCGGCATCGTCGGCACCCGCAACGCCACCCAACGCGGTCGCGAGACCGCCGCTCGGTTCGGCTACGAACTGGCTGCGGAAGGGGTGGTGGTCGTGTCGGGGCTGGCCAAGGGCATCGATGGTGCCGCTCACCGCGGCGCGCTCGCCGTCGACGGCGCCCATCCGGTGGCGGTGGTCGGCACCGGGCCCGACCGCCCCTATCCCGCCCAATACGCGCAACTCTGGGAGCGCGTCGCGGAACGAGGGGCGCTGATCTCGGAATGGCCGCCGGGGACGGGGCCCGATGCGTTCCGGTTCCCGTTGCGTAACCGTATCCTCGCCGCGCTGGTCGAGGTGCTCGTGGTCGTCGAGAGTCGCGAGCGAGGCGGCAGCCTGATCACTGCCCGCGAAGCTGCCGAGCGTGGAGTCGAGGTGTTCGCCGTGCCGGGGGCGCTCCAGAGTCGGGCGGCGCTCGGTACGAACAAGCTGCTGTGCGACGGTGCTGCACCGGCCACGGAAACCGCCGACGTCCTGATGGCGCTCGGCCTCGACCGTCGCCGAGCGGGACGCAGCCGCCACGATCCTCGTTCCCTGCCGAGCGCTGCCGACCGTCGGTTGATCGAGGCGTGCCGCCCGGCGCCCCAGACACTCGAGACACTGTCGGAGTGTTGTGGGGCGTCGCTCGTCGATACCGCCATGGCCGTGGCGCGTCTCGAACATGCCGGCTGGCTGCGCGAAACCGCCGGATGGTTCGAGGCCATCCACGACTGGGCCGACCTCGCATGATCCGGGTCCTCGTCGCCGTTCTGCGGCGCTGTCCGACCACGGACATGCCATCGAACGACGGGCCATCCACGCCTGGGGAGTCCCGCGGGCAATACCATCATCGCCGTGGACCCCTGGCGCATCGACGACTTCGCGCAGGCGCTCACGTCGTTGTCCGACAACACGGTGGCCGCGTACACCTCCGACGTGCGGTCCTTCTCCGAGTGGTGCTCGCGCAGCGATCTGCTCGAACCGGGCGCCGTCAAGCGGACCACGGTGCGTCGGTACCTGGCGCATCTCACCACCCGCCAGTTCGCCCGACGGTCGATCGCCCGAAAGACTGCGGCGATCCGTCGCTACTACCGCTGGCTCGTCGCGAATCGGATCGTCGAGGTCGACCCGACCAGTGGGGTCTCCGTCCCCGCCGGCAATGGACGACTTCCTCGGGTGCTCGATCAGCGCGAACTCAGTGGGCTGCTCGACGGTCCGCTCGGCGACGACGAGCCCGCCTGGCGGCGCCGTCGCGACGACGCAGTTCTCGAATTGCTGTACGGCTCTGGGCTGCGCGTGGGCGAACTCTGTGGGCTGCAGGTGTCGTCGGTGTCGGTCGCCGATGGCGCCGCCACCGTCTGGGGCAAGGGCTCGAAAGAGCGGCGCGTCCCGATCAGCGAGCCGGCAGTCGCGGCGCTGCGCCGATGGCTGGCGGTCCGACACGACGTACTGCCGGCCGACGCAGGCGATGTGCTGTTCGGCAACGAACGCGGGCGGCCGCTCACGCCGCGCGACGTGCGACGCATCGTGGATCGCCGTTCGCCGAGCCCCACTCATCCCCACGCGCTGCGACACACCTTTGCGACGCACCTGCTCGACGGCGGTGCCGATCTCCGAGCAGTCCAAGAGTTGCTGGGCCACACCGATGTGGCCACCACCCAGCGTTACACCCATGTCAGCCGCGAGCGTTTGTCGGCTGCTTATCGTGAGGCCCACCCCAGAGCATGAGCATCGTTCCAGAAGACGCCGACCTCCAGATGCAATGGACCCGGTGGTTGAACCGCCGGAACATGGCGGCACGAGACCACCTGATCGTGCACTACTCGCCGTTGGTGAAGTTCGTCGCCGGTCGTGTCGGCGCCGGCCTGCCATCCAGCGTCGACCCGGGCGACCTCGTCAGCTCGGGTGTTTTCGGTCTGATCGACGCCATCGAACGCTTCGGCCCCGAACGCGGCGTGAAGTTCGAGACATTCGCCGTGCCCCGCATCCGTGGCGCCGTCTACGACGGGTTGCGAAAGCTCGACTGGGTGCCCCGGTCGATCCGCAGCCGTGCCCGCAGCGTCGAGAAGGCGATTTCAGAGATCGAGCACAAGGAGGGTCGTGCTCCCACTGACGAAGAACTCGCAACCCACCTGCACATCTCCGGCGACGAACTCACCCGTTGGCTCGCTGCAATCGCGAGCACCACCGTCGGCCCACTCGATCGTGCCATCGCCGCCGGCGCCGCACCGGCGGCGCTCGACGGACCGGGGTCGGGCTCGCCGGCGTCGGTGGTCGAAGATCGCGAACTCGGCCAGATCATGCGCGGCGAGATCAAGAAGCTCCCAGATCGCGAGAAGCTCGTGCTCTCGCTGTATTACGACGAAGGTCTCACCCTCGCCGAAATCGGACAGGTGCTCGGTGTCACCGAGAGCCGCGTGTCGCAGATCCACACCAAGTCGGTGTTGCACCTGCGTTCACGTCTGTCCGCCGCCGGCGTCGGCTGACCGTCAATCGCTCATCCTGCTGGGTGGCCCATCGGCGCAGTGCGCCCCCTCTGTCCGACCTCGGCGTTGCCGAGGGGTCTCGAAGGGTCGCCATGCCTGCTCGTCCCCGTTCCACTCGCCGTCGCCGTCTGCTCGTTGGTGCCGTCATCTCAGTGACCGCTCTCGTCGGTCTCGAAGCGCCGACGCCCGCCACCGCAGCACCGCCCTGTTGGTTTCCCCCGGTCGAGGGAACGGTCACCGATCCGTTCCGCGAACCGCCGTGCCCGTGGTGTCCAGGCAACCGAGGGATCGAGTTCGACGTCGGCGACGATGTCGCCGTACGCGCCGCAGCGAGTGGACGCATCGAGTTCGTCGGTTCGGTCGCCGACGTTCGCTACGTCGTGGTGCGGCTCACGAACGGATGGCGTCACACCTACGGCCAGCTCACCTCGACATCGTTGGTGCTGGGTGGCGTCGTACTCGCCGGTGGTGCCGTCGGTCGTGCGTCCGACACGTTCTTCTTCGGTCTGCGCATCGGCGACGAGTACGCCGATCCGGCACCGTTCATCGGGGCACTTCGAGGCCGCCAGCGCCTCATCCCGGTGGACGGCACGCCAGCACGCCCGGCACCCCCACCACAACCGAAATGCGCAACCGCACCGGCGCTGCGGACCGATTATGGTCCCCGATATGTCTGACGGCAACGACGATTTGCTCGGTGCTATCGACCAGTCGGCGGTCGAGCAGCGCTGGCAGCAGTTCGCGTCGCCACGCCAGATCCCTCCAGGCGTCGCCCCGGCCGACGTGTTCCAGTTCGGCGACAGCGCCGAGATGGCCGACCGGCTGCTCGCACTGGTCGTCGACGGGCCCAAACGAGCGACGGCGAGCTGTCGGCTCGACTACGCCGACGACGGAAGCGACCTGCCGACTGTCGGTGACTTCTCGATCATCTGCGACGGTCGTGGGCTGCCCCGTGGGGTGATCGAGACCACCGACGTAAGCGTCGGGCCCCTGTCGTCGGTCGACGATGCGTTCGCCTGGGACGAGGGCGAGGGTGACCGCACTCGCGGCGACTGGCTGCGGATGCATTCGGACTATTTCGAGCGCATGCTCGGCCCGGTGTGGCTGCAGTTCGGCGATGGTCTGGCGGTGGTGTTCGAACGCTTCGACGTGGTCGACGACGGGGCGTGTCGGGAGCCGGAAACCGCCCGATAGCATCAAATGGGCCGATTCACCTGGATCGGTGGCTGTTCGCAGCGACGTCACACTGTCCCCTCGGTCCACATGCGGTCGCTCTCCACGAGGGCGCCGACCGGCGGGATCAACCGCAACAAGGAGTAATCACCATGGCTGTCATCACCATGCGGCAAATGATCGAAGCCGGAGCCCACTTCGGCCACCAGACCCGTCGGTGGAACCCGAAGATGAAGCGCTTCATCTTCGGTGAGCGCAACGGCATCTACATCATCGACCTCGAGCAGACGCTCGGTCGTGTGGAAACGGCATACGGCTATGTCCGTGACCTCGTCGCCGGCGGCGGCACGATCCTCTTCGTCGGCACGAAAAAGCAGGCGCAGGATCCGGTCAAGAGCTACGCCGACAAGTGCGGTATGCCGTACGTGAACGAGCGTTGGCTCGGTGGAATGCTCACCAACTTCGAGACGATCGGCAAGCGCGTCAACAAGATGCTCGAGTACGAGCGCATGCAGGCGTCTGGCGAATTCGACGCCATGATCAAGAAGGAAGCCCTGTTGCTCGATCGCGAGCTCACCAAGTTGCAGCGCAACCTCGGTGGCCTCCGCGGCATGAAGAAGGCGCCCGACGCGATCTTCGTGCTCGACACCAAGAAGGAGCACATCGCTGTCACCGAAGCCAACAAGCTCGGTATCCCCGTGGTGGCCGTGGTCGACACCAACGTCGACCCCGAGGTGGTCCAGTACCCGATCCCCGGCAACGACGACGCCATCCGCTCGAACAGCCTGTTCGCCCGTGTGATCGCCGACGCCGTCGAAGAGGGTCGCTTCATCGCCAACAAGCGCAACCCCGCACCGGCGCCCGTCGCCGAACGCAGCCCTGAGCAGGAAGCCGAGTTCTCGGCCGCCCAGTCTGCCGCCCGTGACGCCGCGGCGCAGGCGCAAGCCGACCGCGATGCCCGCCTCGCCGCTGCGAAGGACGCGCCGGTCGTTTCGGCGGACCAGTCATTCGCATCGGGCGACTCGAAGTCCGAGCCAGTCCCGGAATCGGTGCCCGACGAAACCACCGGCCCTGTGGCCAACACCGAGCAGCCCGTTGCCCCGGTCGAGGACGAAGCATCTGCTGACGCGCCGAGCGCCGATGCCGCCACCGCCGTCTCCGAAGTTTCGGAAGACTCCGCCGGTGAGACCACCGACGCCGCCACCGACGAGAACACGGAGAGCTGAAGCCATGTCATTCACCGCACAAGACGTCAAGGCCCTGCGCGATTCGTCCGGCGCAGGGATGATGGACTGCAAGAAGGCGTTGCAGGAGAACGAAGGCGACGTCGAAGCCTCGAAGACCTGGCTGCGTGAGAAGGGCCTCGCGGCGAGCGCGAAGCGCGAAGATCGCGATGCCTCGCAGGGTGTCGTCAGCCTCCTCATCGAGGGCAACGTCGGCGCGATCGTCGAGCTCAAGAGCGAGACCGACTTCGTTGCCGGCTCCGATCAGTTCAAGGCAGAAGCCGACGCACTGGCGGCGCTCGTCGCTGCCAAGGGTGTCGACGCCGTCAGCGAGCGGGCCACCGAGCTCGAAGAGCTCAAGGTCACGCTGAAGGAGAACATCGGTCTCGGCCAGGTCAAGCGCATCGAGGCCGCCGACGGCAATGTCATCGGCAGCTACCAGCACCTCCAGGGTGGACGCGGCGTCAACGGCGTCCTCGTCGAGATCGCCGGTGGCACGCCCGAGCTCGCTCATGACGTGGCCGTGCACATCGCCTTCGCCCGTCCGAAGTTCCTGAGCCGCGACGATGTCCCCGAGGACGTCGTCGCTGCCGAGCGGGTAACGCTCGAGACCATCAGCCGCAATGAAGGCAAGCCGGAAGCGGCGCTGCCGAAGATCGTCGAAGGGCGAATCAACGGCTTCTTCAAGGACGTCGCGCTCCTCGACCAGCCGTACGCGAAGGACGACAAGCTGTCGGTGACCCAGTTCATCGGCAGCGCCAGCATCGTCAGCTTCGCTCAAGTCGAAATCGGCTGACCCCGGTCCAGCGATCCGAAATGGCGCGCCAGCGTTGCGCTCAGCGCAACGCTGGCGGCATTTTTCGGGGATCGTGCGTTGTTTGGCGGGCATTTCCCGGGGTGATCGTCGGCGCGGTACTCTCGTCTCTCGATGAGTGACGAGCCGATCCATCCCCGCGGGGGTCCCCGACCGAGTTGGAAACGGATCGTGTTCAAGCCGTCGGGTGAAGCCCTCGCCGGCCCGTCTGGCATGGGTCTCGACGGCGCCACGCTCGAAGCAACGGCACGCGACATCGTCGACCTCCGCCAGAACCTCGGGATCGACGTCGCTGTGGTGGTCGGTGGCGGCAACTTCTGGCGAGGTCGTACCGGGTCGTTGAGTGGCATGGATGCCACGCAGTCCGATCACATCGGCATGCTCGGCACCGTCATGAACGCCCTGGCGCTCCAGGACGCACTCGAACGGCTCGGACAGGACACGCGGGTGCAATCGGCCATCGAGATGCCCCGTATCGCCGAGGCCTACATCCGTCGTCGCGCCGTTCGCCACCTCGAGAAGGGGCGCGTCGTCATCTTCGCTGCCGGCACCGGCAATCCGTTCTTCACCACCGACACCGCCGCTGCGCTGCGCGCCGCCGAGATCGAGGCCGATGTGGTGATCAAGGGCACGCACTCCGGCGTCGACGGCGTGTACTCGGCCGATCCCCGCCACGACGCCACCGCCACCAAGTACAACGAGGTCGGCTACCTCGAGGTGATGACCAAGAACCTCAAGGTGATGGACGCCACCGCCATAGCGTTCTGTCGAGACAACGGCATCCCGATCGTGGTGTTCGACATGTCGAAGCCCGGTTCACTACGCAGCATCGTGCAGGGCGGCCACGAGGGAACGCTCGTTCACGAGGTCTGATCAGGGCCCGGTTCCGGTGACGCAGCGACGCTCATGGGCGGCGATGGTCTGGTCTGCGGGGTCGGTCTGAGTACGCTGGCGGCGTGATCGATGAGACCATGTTGGAAACGATGGAGAAGATGGACAAAGCGGTGCAGCACACCCAGTCGCAGTTCTCCACGGTGCGCACCGGACGGGCGACACCATCGCTGGTCGAGCGCATCACCGTCGAGTACTACGGCGCCCAGGTACCGCTGCAGCAACTGGCGTCGATCTCGGTGCCCGAGGCTCGCCAGTTGCTGATCAAACCGCATGATCGCAGCACGCTCGAGCCGATCGAGAAGGCCATACGCGACAGCGATCTCGGCGTGTCGCCGAACAACGACGGCATCTCGATCCGTATCTCGCTGCCGCTACTCACCGAGGAACGCCGACGTGAGTACGTCAAAGTGGTCAAGCACATGGCCGAAGATGGCCGCATCGCCATTCGCGGTGCACGTCGAGACGCTCGCAAGGCCATGGAGACCGCCGAGAAGGACGGTGACATCTCCGCCGACGAACTCGAACGCGCCGAGAAGGATCTCGAGAAGGTGACACACGAGCACGTCGAGCACATCGACGCTGCGCTCGGGCGCAAAGAGCAGGAACTGCTCGAAGTATGAGTGGCGCAACGGCTGCTCGGTCTGGATCTCTGGGGGAAGGACACTGTCATGAGTGAGTGGGACGACGACGACAAGGCGACTTCGCGTCGCAAGCCGGGTCCGTTCGAGAGCGAGATGGATTCGTTCGACGACGACGAGTTCGGCGGCCCGCTCTTCGGGGCGACCACCGAGCAGCCAGTCACGTCGTTCGACGATCGACCCGAGCGTGAGCGTGAGCGTGAGTCGATCAGTTTCGGTGCCGACGAATCGGGTCCGATGCAGCACTGGACCGATCCGCCGACCGGAGAGGTCCCGAGGATCGCGGCACCCGAGGCTGCACCCGACCCAACCGACGACGTCGACGTGTGGTCGTCGTTCTCCGGCGCGTCAACGGCTCACGATGTCGTCTCTCCGGCGCCGAAAGATCCGACGGGTGAACTCAGTTGGCACGACGACCCGACTGCTGACGACGTGTCGGTGTCCGACACGAGACGGTCGTCCGGGGCGGTGCCGGTCACCGAGGCGGCTGCACCAGCGCGCCGTGAGCCCGCTCGCATCACCATCGGCACCGACCCATCGGGAATGCCCCGCCGTCCCGACCCGAAGCGTCGCGGCGCTGCCCCGCAGCGTCCGCCCAGTGCCGGCGCAACTGCTCAGTCGTCCGAAGGCCGGAATCTTCCGGTGGCTGTCGCGTCGGGTCTTGCCCTCGCCGCGGTCTTCCTGGCACTCGCGATGTGGCGCCCGGCCGGAGCCATGGCGTTCGTCACCTTGGCTCTCGGGTTGGCAGCGGTCGAGTACTTCGCTCGAGTGACCGACAAGGGATACCGGCCGGTGATCGCCGTCGGCGTGGCTGCGTGTGTTACGACGCCGCTCGCTGCGTACTGGGTCGGCGAAGCCGCCATTCCACTGGTGCTGGCGTTCGCGTTCTTCGCCGGTGCGATCAGCTTCATCGCGGCTGATTCGGTCGAATCCGGGCCGATGCCGAACATGGCCATCACGATGCTCGGCATCGTGTGGATCGGCGTGTTGGGTTCGTACGCGGCGCTGATCCTCGCCTGGTCGAACTTCGGCCAGGGCACCCCATGGGGCACCGACACGCTGGTGTTGATCGCGATCGGTGTCGTCGCCAATGACGTCGGCGCGTACTTCGTCGGTACGGCATTCGGTCGCACGCCGCTGCGGCCATGGATCAGTCCCAACAAGTCGCTCGAAGGGCTGTTGGGCGGCACGATCCTCACGCTGCTGGTGATGCTGATCATCGGCATGCAGGACTTCAGCGACACCTGGTCGAGCACCAGTCACCTCCTGATGCTCGGCATCGTCATCTCGGCGATGGCGCCGCTCGGCGATCTCGCGGAGAGCATGTTCAAGCGCAACCTCGATGTGAAGGACTTCGGTGCGATCATCCGGGGCCATGGCGGCGTGCTCGACCGATTCGACGGTTTCTTGTTCACGCTGCCGGCGGTCTACTACTTGATGCTCGTGGTCGAACCGTGGACGGCGCTCTGAGGTCCTGATGTCACCGACCCGCGTGGCGATCGCCGGGTCGACCGGATCGATCGGCACCCAGACCTTCGAGGTCATCGAGGCCGAGAACGCCCGGGTGCCCGGCTCGTACGAGATCGTGGCGTTGGCGGTCGGAAGTTCCTCTGCTGCGGTCATCGAGCAGGCACGGCGCTGCTCGCCGAGGCTGGTGGCGGTTGTCGACGAGTCGGCCCGACGCGAGGTGGCCGCTGCGCTGGCGGGGGTCGAGGTCGTTGCCGAGTTGGCGGCGGTCGTCGGACCGGCCGACGTGGTGGTGAACGGTGTCGTCGGGTTCGCCGGGCTGGCCGTCACGATCGAGACGCTGCGTGCCGGGAAGCGGTTGGCGTTGGCCAACAAGGAGTCCCTCATCGCCGCCGGACCGATCGTGCAACCGCTGCGATCGGTGCCGGGGGCCGAGTTGGTGCCGGTCGACAGCGAACACTGCGCGTTGCACCAGTGCCTGCGGTCGTCGGTGGCCGCCGACCGTGAGGTCGCCCGCTTGCTGCTCACTGCCAGTGGCGGACCGTTCCGGGGCCGTACTGCGGCCGACCTGGCCGGCGTCACGGTCGCGGCAGCGCTCGCGCATCCCACGTGGAGCATGGGGCCGAAGATCACCGTCGACTCCAGCACGCTGATGAACAAGGGGCTCGAGGTGATCGAAGCCCACGAGCTGTACGGCACGCCCTACGACGACATCGACGTGGTGGTGCACCCGCAGTCGATCGTGCATTCGATGGTCGAGTTCACCGACGGCTCCACGGTCGCCCAGCTCAGCCTGCCCGACATGCGTCTCCCGATCGGCTATGCCCTCGGCTACCCCGACCGGATAGGAAGCCCGTTCGGCCGCATCGACTGGACCGCACTGGAGCGGCTCGATTTCGAAGCACCCGATCGGGCGACGTTCAGGTGCCTCGATCTGGCCTACGACGCCGGCCGGTGCGGCGGCACGGCGCCCGCCTGGCTCAGTGCGGCCAACGAAGTGGCAGTTGACGCATTCTTGGCCGGGAACTTGCGATGGAATGAGATCCCTGACGTTTGTGTTGGCGTACTGGCGATGCATGATGGAGCAACCCCCCACACTGTCGACGACGTGATCGATGCCGATGCCCAGGCCCGGCGGATCGCGCGTGACCTCCTCTCGAAACGATCGACATGACCGACCAACTGACTCCACACGACGAACGGAGCGGTGCTCCACTGCCGCCGCCGGTCCTCACGCGATCCGACCGCATGAAGAGCGAGTTGATGGCCGGCGGCGCAGTCGTCGAGCGCGGCGAGGACGAAGTGGCCGGCGGCTGGAGGGGCTTGCTGTCGATGGCAGCGATCGCCGGCCTCTTCGTGTGGCTGGCTTTCGTGAACATCTGGATGTTCGTGTTCGTGGCGGGTGTCGTCATCTCGATCTTCCTCCACGAACTCGGTCATTACCTGACCGCCAAGTGGACCGGCATGAAGGTCACCCAGTTCTTCCTGTTCTTCGGGCCACGCCTGTGGAGCTTCCGTCGGGGTGAGACCGAATACGGTGTTCGGGCCCTCCCGCTCGGAGCGTTCGTGCGCATCATCGGCATGAACCGCATGGACGACGTCGAACCCGGCGACGAAGCCCGCAGCTACCGCCAACAGAGCTTCCCCAAGCGCCTGCTCGTGATCTCGGCCGGCTCGATCATGCACATCCTCATCGCGATCGTCCTGCTGTTCGGCGTGTACTCCACCCAGGGCGAGATCACAGCGCAGGACGAGCCGCGGGTGATCGTCGGCGCCGCAGCGATCGAACTACCCGCCTGGGCGGCGGGTATCCGCGACGACGACGAGATCGTCTCGGTCGAGGGCATCCCGGTGACCACCTCGGTCCAGTTGGGTGAAACCGTGCGCACGTTCGAACCAGGAGACACCGTCGACCTCGTGGTGATCCGCGACGGTGGCACGCTCACGATTCCGGTCGGACTCGGCGCGAACACGTCGGTGCCCGAAGACGATCCGCTGTTCGCCACGGCGCTGCTCGGTGTCCGCTCGTTCAGCCCGCCCCTCTACCAACAGCACGGAACCATCGGCTCGGCCACCAACGCCGTGACCGACATCTTCCCGGTGGCGTGGGAATCCACGAAGGGCATCGTGAAGGTGCTCAACCCGGTGAATCTGGTCCAGCAGGTGACCGACACCGAGAACGCCGACCCGGCCGCCCGCCCCACCACGCTCTACGGCATCACCACCGTGTCCGACGACGTCGGCGATGCCGGGGGCCTCGCGGGCGTGTTGTATCTGCTCGCGATCCTCAACGTGTTCGTCGGCATCTTCAACATGGCGCCGCTGCTGCCCCTCGACGGCGGCCACGCCCTCATTGCCGTCTACGAGCGCATCCAGGAGAAGCGGCGCAAGGTGGCCGGCCGCTACTTCGCCGACGTCGAGCGGCTGATGCCGTTCGCGATGGGTGTGATCGTCGTCTTGGTGATGTTGATGTTCACCGGCCTGTACCTCGACATCACCGATCCGATCGGATAGCACTTCTCTCATGGATGTCTCCAGCTCACTCGTAGCCCGCAAGCCCACCCGTCAGATCTCGGTCGGCAACGTCAAGGTCGGCGGCGACGCGCCGATCACGGTGCAGTCGATGACGATCACCAAGACGTCCGACGTCGAGGGCACGCTGGCGCAGATCTACGCCCTCGCCGCCGCCGGCGCCGACATCGTGCGGTGCACGTGCAACGACACAGAGGCCGCCGAGGGGCTCGCCCAGATCGTGCCGCGTTCGCCTGTGCCGATCGTCGCCGACATCCACCACCAGTACAAGATGGCGCTGGCTGCCATGGAAGCGGGCGTGCATGCGCTCCGCTTGAACCCGGGCAACATCCGCAAGCCAGAGCACATCAAGGCTGTTGCCTCCGAGGCTCGCGATCGTGGCCTGCCGATCCGTATCGGTGTCAATGCTGGTTCTCTCGATCCGGCGCTCTACGAGAAGTACGGCCATGCGACTCCCGAGGCGATGGTCGAGTCGGCCATGCAGGAGATCGCCTACTTCGACGAGGTCGGATTCACCGACATCAAGATCTCGGTGAAGGCCTCCAGTGTGCCGTTGATGGTCGAGGCGTACCGCCAATTGTCCGAGGTCACCGATCATCCGCTGCACCTCGGCGTCACCGAGGCAGGCCCACCGCCTGCCGGTTTGATCAAGGCAACCGCCGGCATCGCCACCCTGCTCATGGAGGGCATCGGCGACACCATTCGCTACTCGCTCACCGCCGACCCGGTCGAGGAAGCAAAGGCAGGCCGCCAACTCCTCGAAGCGCTCGGCCTACGTGAACGCAAGAACGTCGATCTGATCGCATGCCCCTCGTGCGGGCGGGCCGAGGTCGACGTGATCAAAATCGCAAATCAGGCGATGGAGGCCTTCGCTGGTCGGGAGATTCCGCTCCAGATCGCCGTGATGGGCTGCGTCGTCAACGGTCCCGGCGAGGCCCGCGACGCCGATCTGGGTATCGCTGCCGGCAACAAGCGTGGGCACTTGTTCGTGAAGGGCCAGAACGTGGCCGTGGTGCCCGAGGACGAGATGGTCGACCAGCTCGTCGAGTGGGCCGAGTTCATCCAGGAGCACGGCGTCGAGGCCGCGCTGGCCCGGGTCGACCTCGTCAAGGCCGCTCGCGAAGCCGAGAAGGATCGGGCCCGTCTGCTGGCCGACCAGGGCGACGACGCCAACCACGTCAGCGAGAAGATCGTCGAGATCCGCAAGACCACCCGCTCCTGACGCAAGTTGCACGGCAGGCGATGAGCGAATCCCCCGGATGCTGGGGTTTGGCTCATCGCTCACGGGGTGGTGACGACGTAGGTGGGGGTCGACGGAGTGAGCGTCGTGTCGGGGGCGAGGTAGAGCGTGTCGCCGGCGAGGCTGAGGGCGAGTTCGTGACCGGTGGATGTGTGCGTTCGGCCGGGATCGAGTCGCACGAGGGTGCAGCCGGCCTCGGGGAGCGGGTACCGGCCATTGGCGCCGACCATCACAGGTTGAGCGAGTGGGGACGGGTCGAGGATCCGGAGAAGTTCGTCGACGTCGACGTGCTTGGCGGTCATTCCCCCACGAACGACGTTGTCGCTGGCGCCCATCAGTTCGATGCCGGCACCGGACAGGTAGGCGTGGAGATTGCCCGCAGTGAGGTGGAGGGCCTCGCCAGGTCGCAACGTCACACGGTTGAGCAGCAACGTCACGATCACGCTCGGATCGTTCGGATACTGCTTCGCCAACGACGTGACGAGCCGAGCTTCGGCACGATCGCTGCGAGCACACGCCACGATCGTCGGCTGCGGATCGATACGGCCGCGGTAGAGGCCCTCGATCGTGGCGCTGATTCCGTCATCGCGCAGCATGTCGGCCAGTGGCTTGGCACCGAGTGCACCCAGCAGCATCAGGCTCGGAGCGATCGGGCGAATTCCGCACAACGCGTCGAACGGGGTGAGCGCGACGAGCAGCTCGGGCTTGGCGCGACTGTCCGGGTAGATCCCGCGCTCGAATCCATCACGCGCCTGCTCGGCCGTGGGATGGACCTGCAGCGACAGAGGCTGCGCGGCAGCGAGCACCTTCAGCAGGTAGAGCAGTTCGCCGGTCCGATCCGACAGGGCCGTCCCGTCGGCGAGCGTGGTCGGGCCGTTCGGGTGGGTCCCGAGCCAGAGTTCGGCCCATGGTCGGCCGTCGGCGGTGACGTGGAGCAACTCGGGGATGAACGTCGGGTCGCCCCACGCGTAGTGCTGGACCGTGCCGACGACCTGGATCGGCTCGCTGCTCACGGTGCCCGGCCGCTCAGATTCCGAGTTCGGCGGCGCGGGCGAGTACGCCGTCGCGCTCGGCGCCGATCGTGGTCGTGTCGCCGTGGCCGGTGTGCACGATCGTTTGGTCGGGCAGCACGAGCAGCGTGTCGCGGATCGATCGCAGGATGGTCGGCTCGTCACTGTGGCTGCGGCCGGTGGCGCCCGGTCCGCCGCAGAACAGGGTGTCGCCGCTGAACACGGCGTCGGCGCCGGCGTCGTGGAAGCTGCAACAGCCGGGGGAGTGGCCCGGCGTGTGCAACACCGTGAACTCGTGGCCGCCGACGCTCAGCGTTTCGCCTGGAATGAGCGCCCGGTCGGGTGATTCGCCGGGCCACACCACGTCCCACAGCATGCGGTCGGCGTCGTGCAAGAGAATCGGCGCATCGACAGCGTCACGCAGTGGCACCGCGGCGTTGATGTGGTCGTTGTGGCCGTGGGTGAGCACGATCCCGGCAACCCTGCGCCCGTTGATAGCGTCGACGATTGCCTGATGGTCGTGGGCAGCGTCGAACACGATCACCTCGCGATCGTCGCCGACGATCCAGATGTTGTTGGTGACCTCCCACTCGCCGCCATCGAGCGCGAAGATTCCGTCCGTGGTGACCAGTTCGATGCTCATCCTCAGCTCGGACCCGCATCAGCCGAGGTCAACACCACGACGCTGCGGAGGACTTCGCCACGCTCCATCTTGTGGAACGCCTCTTCGACGCCGTCGAGTCCGATCGTCTCCGACACGAACCCGTCGAGGTCGAGTCGACCCTGGAGGTACAGGTCGATCAGCATCGGGAAGTCGCGCGACGGCAGGCAGTCGCCGTACCACGACGACTTGAGTGAACCGCCACGGCCGAACACGTCGATGAACGGGAGCTCCAGCGTCATCTCCGGGTTCGGTACCCCGACCAGCACCACCGTGCCGGCGAGGTCGCGGGCCTCGAATGCCTGCTTGTACACCTCGGGATGGCCGATCGCCTCGATGCACACGTCGGCGCCGAAGCCACCGGTGACCGAGCGGATGAACTCGACCGGGTCGGTCTCCTTGGAGTTGCACACATGTGTGGCGCCGAACCCCTTGGCCCATTCGAGCTTGCGATCGTCGATGTCGACACCGATGATCGTCGACGCACCGGCGAGTCGTGCCCCGGCGATCGCGGCGTCGCCGACGCCGCCACAGCCGAACACGGCGACCGATTGGCCGCGGGTGACGCCAGCGGTGTTCAGGACAGCACCGATGCCAGCCATCACGCCGCAACCGAGGAGGCCAGCGGCAGCTGGTGATGCTGCCGGGTCGACCTTGGTGCACTGGCCGGCGGCCACGAGCGTCTTGTCGCAGAAGGCGCCGATGCCGAGCGCCGGTGACAGCTCGGTGCCGTCGGTGAGGGTCATCTTCTGGGTGGCGTTGTGGGTGTTGAAGCAGTACTGCGCCTCGCCACGTCGGCACGCCCGGCAGTCGCCGCACACCGCACGCCAGTTGAGGATCACGTAGTCACCCGGAGCGACGTCGGTGACGCCGTCGCCGACCGACTCGACGACACCGGCCGCCTCATGGCCGAGCAGGAACGGGAACTCGTCGTTGATGCCGCCTTCGCGGTAATGCAGGTCGGTGTGACACACCCCGCACGCTTGGATCACCACCACCGCCTCGCCCGGACCGGGATCAGGGATCACGATGGTCTCCATGGTGACGGGTTCGCCCTTGGCGCGGGCGATGACGCCTCGTACTTCCTGACTCATGCCCGCGAACGTAGCGCTGTTGGTCGTGGTGTCCGACACCTCGAGGAACAGTTCCTGCACCGAGGTTGGAACCGCAGCCGATCGGGGAGCGTCGAATCAACATGAGCAAGCGCATCGTCTCTGTCCTCGTCGTCGCTGCGTTGGGGCTGGTCGCCTGCGGTGGCGACTCTGACTCGCCTGCCGCCGACGACTCCTTGCCCCCGGTCGCCGACGGCTACCAGCGTCCGACCGGTGCGGACGACGTGGTGATCGAGTACGCCGAGGTCGGCGGGTTCGTAACACGTGAGTTCGCCTTCCAGCAGACCCCGAACCTGCTGGTCTCCGGCGACGGTCGAGTGTTCTCGCCGGGCGCCCAGATCGAGATCTATCCCGGTCCGCTCCTTCCGGCAGTTCAGGTGCAGCCGATCACCGAGGACGGGATCCAGGCAATCCTGGCAGCGGCTGAGGAGGCCGGCCTGCTCCAGCAGATCGACTACGAGCAACCGACCGACATCGCCGACGCCTCGACGGCGCAGGTCACGATCAACGTGAACGGCCAGACGTTCGTGCACGAGGCCTACGCCCTCGGCTTCGCGTTCCCGGGGGAGGGGAGCGAAGAGACAACTCCCGAGCGGCAGGCACTGGCTGACTTCATCGCCCAGTTGAACGACATGGCTGGCGTCGTCGGCGTCGATCAACTCGGCGAGCAGACGATCTTCGAGCCAGCGGAGTACGGCATCGAAGCCATCGTCGTCGACGACCTCTCGGCCTACGGGTCCGACGGGATCGAGCCGACCGTGGTCGACTGGCTCGCCGACGCTTCCGTCCGCCTCGCCGACGCGTCGACGTGCGTCGTGGTTTCGGCCGACGAGGTCGGCGAGTTGCTGGCAACGGCCAACCAACTCACGTTCTTCACCGACGCCGACGTCACGTACCAGGTGCTCGCCAAGCCCATCCTCCCCGGCACCACGTGCGCCTGAGGATGTAATCGGTTCAGAACAGGCGGAGGTCGTCGGGCTTCATGCCGCGGAGGGTGTCGTAGTCGACCTCGACCCAGCGGAAACCCCGTGCTTCGGCGAGCACTTTGGCTTGTGGCTTGACGACCTGAGCGACGAACACGCCGCGCACGGCCCCGAGCGACGAATCGAGGTGCAGCCGTTCGATGTAACGCGCCAACTGCTCGACGCCGTCGATGTCGCCGCGGCGTTTCACCTCGACCGCAACGACCTGGTCGGATTCGTCACGACACACGAGGTCGATCGGGCCGATCGCTGTTGGATACTCCCGGCGCACCAGGGTGAGGCCCTCCTCGATCGCGTGCGGGCTCGCCGCCAACAGTTCCTGCAGGTGGGCTTCGACGCCGTCCTTCTGCAGCCCGGGGTCCTCGCCGAGTTCGGCCGACACGTCGCTGAGCACCTCGTGCAGCGTGATGGTGAGCAACTCCTGCTTCGGGTTGGTGACCGTCCAGTGGTTGCCGTTGTCCACCAGCTTGTTGGGGGCGTTCATCCAGTTGAGTGGCTTGTAGGCACCACCATCGGCGTGGATGGCCACGCAGCCGTCGGCCTTCACCATGATCAGCCGGGTGGCCTCGGGGAGATGGGCGTCGAGCCGACCGGAGTAGTCGACGGAACAGCGGGCAATCACCAAGCGCACGGGCGGCGACGCTACTTGGTGAGCTTCGGGCGATCTGCTTCGACGTGCTCGCGCATCCGCTTCTGAATGAGCCCGCGTCGTTCCTGCAGCTCGCGATAGGTGAGCGAGTTCACCGACGAATCGAGGCCGATACTCGCGCGCACACCGTCCATGTCGAACTCGACCTCGTTGGGATCGACGCCGAGTTCACGTCCGAGGCGTTCGCCGTGCTTCTGGGCGAACATGATCGAGATGTTGGCGACCTCGGCGAGCAGGTCGAGATCTGGCGCGAGGCGGGCGATGGCACCGTCGAGGAACACCATGTTCTTCACGTACAGCATCAGTTCCTTGGGGAGCTTGGCGCCGTAGCCGAGCAGCGCCTTCACGACACGCTGGACCTCCTGCACCATCTGTTCACCGGTGAGGGTGGTCGGGTCGATCACCTCGTCTTCGAGCCGGAGATCCTTGATGACCGCTTCGAGGTCGGTGTCCATCGGCAGTGCGCCGAGGTCGCGCAACGCCGCCATCTGCGTGCGAACGTCGTTGGTGGTGGCTCCGAGCATGAGGCGCAGGAACGCGTTTCGACGCGCTCCGTTGAGCCGGCCGACGATGCCGTAGTCGAGCAGCGCTGTGCGGCCGTCGGCGAGCACGAAGAGGTTGCCACCGTGGAGGTCGCCGTGGAAGATGCCCTCGACGATGGCTCCTTCCATGAAGGCGACCATCGCGGCGCGCACGACCGCCTCGGTGTCGATGCCGGCGTCCTGCATGCCGACGACGTCGTCGAAGTTGAAGCCGTACACCCGCTCCATCACGAGGACCCGCTTGGTGACCAGGCGGGGATGTGGCCGCGGGACGATGTACTGGTGTTGTTCGAGGTCGTGCAACATGGTTGCCACGTCGAGCATGTTGGCGGCTTCCATCCGGAAGTCGAGTTCCTCGACGATGGTCTCGGCGAACAATTCCACCAGCGCCGGCGGGTTGGCGAGCGCAGCGACGGGGATGCGGCCCACGAGGTAGGGCGCGAGCCACGACATCACACGCAGGTCCTTGCGGACCAGACGGGCCACCGTGATGCGCTGGACCTTCACCACGACGTTCTCGCCGGTGAGCAGCGTGGCGGCGTGCACCTGGGCGATCGAGGCGGCGGCGAGCGGCTTCTCGTCGAACGACGAGAACACATCTTCGAGTCGAGCGCCGAGATCCTGCTCGACGGTGAGACGCACCTCGTCGAACGACTCGGCGGGCACCTGATCGCGACACTTCTTGAACTCGTTGACGAGTTCGGCGGGGAAGAGCCCTTCGCCCGACGAGATGATCTGGCCGAGCTTGATGTAGGTGGGCCCGAGCGTCTCGGCGGCGAGACGGAGGCGACGAGAGACGTCGGCACGGCTGGCCTCTGGCGTGTCGAACTTCTTACGGCGCTTCTTGAGCATCCACGGGGCGATGGCGCCTCCGAGGCGGCCGACGACGGTGAGCACCCGCGAGCCGGGCGGCAGCTTCGACGGCTTCGTGAGGGCGGGCACTTCCGCCTGGGCCTGGCGACGCAACCGCTCGGCCAGGTGCGACCAGCGGATGTCGTCGCGATCGAGTTCCCACGGGGCTTCGTCGGTGAACGATCCCCATGCGAGATCCGAAGGGCGGTGGGTCTCGGCGGGTGCGACAGTCATCCTGACATGATGCCGGATTCTCGATGATTCGTCGCCGCGAGGCAACATCGAGTCATGACTGATCGTCCCTTCCGTGTTCTCGGGCTCCAACAGATCGCCATCGGTGGTCTCGACAAGGGGGCGCTCGCCGGTTTGTGGACCGGGCTGCTCGGGGTCGAGAAGGTGGGCGACTACGTCAGCGAGTCCGAGAACGTCGACGAGGACATCCTGCGCCTCGGCCACGGCCCGCACGCCGTGGAGATCGACCTGATGCAGCCGCTCGACCCCGAACGCTCGCCGAAGGTGCACGTGCCGACGCTCAACCACGTCGGCGTGTGGATCGACGATCTCGCTGCCTGCGTCGACTGGCTCACCGAGCAGGGTGTGCGCTTCACGCCGGGTGGCATCCGCAAGGGTGCGGCGGGCCACGACGTGTGCTTCATCCATCCCAAGGGCAACGACGACACGCCCCGCAGCGGTGAGGGTGTGCTGATCGAACTGGTACAGGCACCACCGGACGTCATCGAAGCATTGAACTGATGGACGACTCCGGCACGTCGCCAGGCGGTGGCCCGCTCGCAGGTGTGCGCGTCGTCGAACTCGGCGTGTGGGTCGCGGGCCCGGCGGCTGGTGGGATCATGGCCGACTGGGGTGCCGACGTGATCAAGGTGGAACCGGCCACCGGCGACCCGCAGCGGGCAGTGTTCGGTTCGGTCGGGCTCGACGGGTCGATGCCGGTGCCGCCGTTCGAGGTCGACAATCGCGGCAAACGTTCGATGGTGCTCGACCTGCGCGATTTCGATGACCACGCTGTCTTCGATCGGTTGCTGTCGACCGCCGACGTGTTGGTCACGAACATGCGGCCGGGCGCGCTGGAGCGGTTGGAGCTCGGGCCGGACCGGGTGTGTGCCCGGCATCCCCGCCTCGTCTACGGGGCGATCTCCGGGTACGGCCTCGACGGCGAGGATCGCGACCGGGCGGGGTACGACATCGGAGCGTTCTGGGCTCGGTCCGGATTGGCGCACACGATGGTGCCGCCCGGTGAGATGCCGCCCGGATTGCGGTCGGGGATGGGGGACCACCAGACGGGGATGACGCTCGTGGCCGGTGTGATGGCGAAGTTGTTCGACCGCGAACGCACCGGCAGCGGCGGTCTGGTGTCGACCAGCCTGCTGGGCACGGGGATGTACTCGATTGCCTGGGATTTCGGCATCCAGCTGCGCTTCGATCGGAGAGAGTCGACCAAGCCGCGCGACCGGAATCGGGCGCCGCTGATCAACAGCTACCGAGCCGGCGACGATCGGGTGTTCTGGCTGATCTGCCTCGAAGCCGATCGTCATTGGCCGCAGGTGTTGGCAGCACTCGAACGCCCCGAATTGGCCGACGATCCCCGATTCGTCGACGCCACGGTTCGTCTGACGCACGCCGCTGAGCTGATCGCCGAGTTCGACACATCGTTCGCCACGCGTCCGCTGTCGGAATGGGCCGAGCGGTTCGACGAGCACGACGTGTGGTGGTCGCCGGTGCAGTCGATCGTCGACGTGATGGCCGACCCACAGGCGCAGCCCGGCTTCGTGGAGATGACACCTCACGATGGCGACGAGCCGTTCCGGGCGGTCGCCACCCCGGTCGACTTCGACGGCCATGCAATGAGGGCGGGCCTGGTCCCGACCCTCGGCGAGCACACCGACGAGATTCTCGCCGAACTGCGCGAGCTGCCGTGAGGGAGCGCTCGGCGGTTGCGGTGAGAGTTGTGTGTACCTGTGTCGCTCACCGCTCACCGGAGACGAACGTGGTCAGAAGTTTGGTGGGCGCTTCTCGGTGAGCGCGCGCACGCCTTCGCGATATTCGGCCGTGCCCATTGCCTGATCGAGGAGTCGGAGCGAGTCGGCGATCGATGCTGCGGGATCGTGGCGGAGGAGGTCGGCGCTGAGCTGGCGTTTGGTGGTCGTCACGGCATTCGGTCCGGTGGTGGAAGCGATCGAGCGGGCATACGCCTGCGCCGCGGCAAGTGTCGCTTCGCCGTCTGGCTCGACGCCGTTCCAGAGTCCCCAGTCGGCGGTCTCGGCACCGGTGACCACCCGGCTCGACAGCAGCAGGTCGTTCGCCCGGGTGACGCCGACGAGGCGGGGGAGGATCCAACTCATCCCGTACTCCGCTGGCAGCCCCAGCTTGGCCGCAGCGGTGGTGAGTTTCGCGTCGGCAGCGACGAAGCGGAGATCGCACCACAGTGCGAGCGCCATCCCAACCCCGGCACAGGCGCCGTTGACAGCAGCGATGAGCGGCAGCCGATACCCCAGCTGCCATACGAAGTCGGCGTCGAGACGGTCGCCGCCGCCCGGTGTGGCGGGCTCGGACGGAAGCCCGCTGTCGTAGCCGCCACGTTCACCGTGGCCTTCGAGCGCTTTCGAGTCGCCGCCGACGCAGAACGCCGGGGGAGTGCCCGTGACCACCACGGCGCGCACGTCGTCACGATGTTCGAGCTCGGCCATCACCTGGCGGTACTCGGCGTGCATCGTGCCGGTCCAGGCGTTGCGGCGATGCGGTCGATGGAGCCAGACGGTGGCGACCCGATCGTCGACCGACCATCGAATGGCGGTGAGGTCGTCGCCCCCCGCTTCACGGTCGTCGCTCAACCCCACATCGCCTTGAGTACGCCCTCGGCCAATTCGGGTCGACACACGATGAAGTCGGGAAGCCATGGATCGCGATCGTTGTAGATGATCGGCGAGCCGTCGAGACGGCTCACGTGGAATCCCGATGCAAGCGCCACACCGGCAGGAGCAGCGGAATCCCACTGGTACATGCCGCCGTCGTGGACGTAGATGTCGGTTTCGCCCATCACCACCGACATCGCCTTGGCACCGGCCGAACCGAGGCGCACGGCGTCGCAGTCGAGGCCTTCGGCGACGAGCACTGCGGCGTACGGCGCACGGTTGCGTGACGTGACGAGGATCGGTCGTTCGCGCTCGAACGGCGGCATCGGTGTCGGGTCGTCGGTGGTGAACGTGCGATCGAGAGCCGGGAGGCTCACCGCCGCGGCGCCGAACCGGTCACCGGCCCACAGGGCGATGTGGACTGCCCAGTCGATTCGACCCTGCTCGCTGAACTCGCGAGTGCCATCGAGCGGATCGACGATCCACACCCGGTCGGCTCCGAATCGGCGAGGGTCCTCACGGCCTTCCTCCGACAGCACCGCGTCATCCGGTCGATGGGTGGCGAACTCGGCAGCGAGGAAGCGCTGCGCGGCCGCGTCGCCGGCGTCCTTCACGTCCCATGTGGACGCACCCTGGGCGAACAGCTCGGCTCGCAGCTCCAACAGCAGATGCCCCGCCTGCGTCGCCAACCTCGTGGCCAGCTGTCCGTCGGTCTCCGTAGGGGGCATCGAACCAGTCTGCCAGCAAAGGGACAACACGGGTCTGACCCGTGTTGTCCCAGTCTTGATCGGGGTCATCTCGATCGGGGTCAGACCCCAATCGAGATTTTCAGGCGAGCTTCTTGTACTTGATGCGGTGGGGCTGGTCGGCGCCGGCGCCGAGTTCCTTCTTACGGCGCTCCTCGTACTCGGAGAAATTGCCCTCGAACCAGCGCACCTGGCTGTCGCCCTCGAACGCCAGCACGTGGGTGGCGACGCGATCGAGGAACCAGCGATCGTGCGAGATGATCACGGCACAGCCGGGGAACGACTCCAAGCCAGCCTCGAGCGCTCGCAACGTATCCATGTCGAGGTCGTTCGTGGGCTCGTCGAGGAGTAACACGTTGCCACCGGACTTCAGCAACTTCGCGAGATGCACCCGGTTGCGTTCGCCACCCGACAGGTCGCCGACGCGTTTGCCGTGGTCGGTGCCCTTGAAGTTGAAGCTCGACACGTACGCGCGCCCGTGGATCTCACGACCACCGACTTCGAGCACCTCGGCACCGCCGGTGATCTCCTCGAAGACGGTCGCGTCGGGGTCGAGGTCGTCGCGGTCCTGATCGACGTACGACAGATCGACGGTGTCGCCGATCTTGATCGAGCCGGAGTCGGGCTGCTCCCGACCGGCGAGCATCTTGAACAGCGTGGACTTGCCGGCGCCGTTTGGGCCGATGATGCCGACGATGCCGGCAGGCGGCAGCGTGAACGACAGATTCTCGATGAGGAGACGATCGCCGAATCCCTTGTTCAAGTTCTCGACCTCGATCACCTGATCGCCGAGGCGACGACCCGACGGGATGGCGATCTCCAACGCCGACTGTCCGGGCTCGGTGGCCTTGTTCTCGTTGTAGAGCTTCTCGTAGGCGGCGAGACGGGCCTTGCCCTTGGCTTGGCGGGCCTTCTGGCCCATGCGGACCCAATCGAGTTCACGGGCGAGGGTGCGTCTGCGGGCTTCGTTGCCGCGTTCCTCGCGTTCCATCCGGTCCTGCTTCTGTTCGAGCCAGCTCGAGTAGTTGCCTTCGAATGGCAGGCCCTTGCCGGCATGCAGCTCCAGGATCCATTGGGCGACGTTGTCGAGGAAGTACCGGTCGTGGGTGATCGCGACGACGGTGCCGGCGTAGTCGGCGAGGAAACGCTCCAACCAGTCGACCGATTCGGCATCGAGGTGGTTGGTCGGCTCGTCGAGCAACAGCAGGTCAGGCCGCGACAGCAAGAGGCGGCACAACGCCACGCGGCGCCGCTCACCGCCGGAGAGCACGTTGACGTCGGCGTCGTCGGGCGGGCAGCGCAGAGCGTCCATTGCGATGTCGACGTTGCGTTCGAGGCTCCACGCGTCACTGGCGGCGATCTTGTCTTCGAGCATCGCCTGCTCCTTGCCGATCTTGTCGTAGTCGGCGTCAGGGTCGGCCCATTTGGCCATCACCTCGTTGTAGCGGTCGATGAGACCCTGCACCTCGGCCACGCCGTCCATCACGTTGCCTTTGACGTTCTTGGCGGGATCGAGCTGCGGCTCTTGGGCGAGGTAGCCGACGGTGAAACCTGCCGTGAGGCGGGCCTCGCCCGAGTAACCGTCGTCGAGGCCGGCCATGATTTTCAGCAGCGACGACTTGCCGGCGCCGTTCGAGCCGAGCACCCCGATCTTCACGCCGGGATAGAACGACAGCGAGATGTTCTCGAGCACCGTCTTGTCGGGCGGATAGTGCCGAGCGAGCTTGTAGGCCTGGTAGATGAATTCGTGCGCCATGGTGGACCCGAGGCTAACGGTGTCTCGATTGGGGTCTGACCCCAATCGAGATTCGTGCATCAGTGGCGTTTGACGCCGCCGTACTTCATGCGGGTGTCGCTCATCGAGGCGGCGCGGGCGTCGTCGTCGTTGATCGCTCCGTCGACCATTTCGCCGACGAACAACGTGTGCGTGCCGAGGTCGAGGGTGTGGCGCACCTCGCAGTCCATCCAGGCCAGCGCCTCGTCGAACACCGGCGCACCGGTGGTGGTCGATGCGCGCACCGCCCAACCGTTGAGGGTGTCGCCGTCGTCGACAGCGGGCTTCGAGAACTTGACGAACGGGCGCGTGTTCTCGCTGTCCCACAAGTTGACCGTGAACGACCCGCCGCCGGTGATCAGCCGATGGGTGACCGCCGAGTTGTCGACGCCGATGCCGATCATCACCGGCTCCATCGAGAGCTGCGTGATCCAGCTGGTGGTCATCGCGTTGCGTTCACCGTCGTGCGCAGAGCCCACCAACGCCAGAGCGTTGGGGATCTTCCAGGTGATCCGGTTGGTCAGTTCGTCATCGAGAGCCATGTGGTCAGGGTAGGCGCCGTCGGTAGGTTCGGGCCATGGAACCCGTGTTGCTGCCAGCTCCGGTCGTCGAGGCGCTCAGGGTGTGGGTCGACACCCACGACGAGGTGGCACCAGGCGTGATCGAAGGGCTCTACGTGGTCGGCTCGGTCGCGTTCGACGATTGGACGCCACGCAGCGACATCGACGTCATCGCCGTGGTCGCCGATCCGTCCGATCCCGACCTGCCCGGCGATCTGGCGGGTGCGCACGAGCTGGTTCGTGAGCGCACATCGATCTCGATCAACGGGCCGTATCTGGCGTGGGGCGACCTGGTGGTGCCGCCGCTGGCGGCGCAACGGCCGTGGGTGCTCGACGGCGAGTACGACGTCGACGGCGAGTCGTTCGAGATCAACCCCGTGGTCTGGTACACGCTGGCGACGTACGGTCTCGCACTGCGGGGAGCGTCAGCCGATCGTCTCGGCGTTCCACTCGACCTCGGCGATCGGCGGAGCTGGGTGCGCGAGAACCTGCTGATGTACTGGCGTGGTGTCGGCGAGCGTCTTCGTGTCGAGATCGAGGCCGACGACACCATCGAGACCGCCGACGGAGACGTGCTCGAATGGGTGGCGCTCGGGGTGGCCCGGATGCTGTACACGTGGGACACCGGTGATGTGGCGTCGAAATCAGCGGCCGGTGCGTGGGCCGCTGGTCGGGCGCCCGACTTCGCCGACATGCTGCTCGCCGCCGTCAACCTGCGAGCCGAACCCGGCCCGGCGAGCAGGGCCCATCTCCTCGACGCCGCAGCGTTCACCGAAGTCGTCGTCGAGAATGTCTCGATTGGGGTCTGACCCCAATCGAGATTCGATCGAAGATGTCAGCCGGCGAGGCGGGCGACGGTGGCAGCGAACCCGGCGATGGTGTCCTCGATGATCTTCGCCACCGACTCGATCGACTCGATGCGGCCAGCCACTTCACCGGACAACGCGATCGCCGCGTTCATGTCGCCACCGAAGTAGAGCGCCTGGGCATCGCCGAAGTCGCCGAACACGTTGTGCTCGGCGTTCACGAGCGCTTCGGTGCGATCGGTACGTAACGCCCGCAGCGCAGGGGAGTGGCGCTGGTTGAGGAACAGCGTGTCGGTCTCGGCGGCGTCGATGATCGCCTGCTTCCAGTTCTGGTGCACCGGTGATTCGGCGGCCGACACCATCCGGGTGCCCATCTGCACCCCTTCGGCGCCGAGCGCGAAGGCGGCAGCCATCGTTGCGCCGTCGGTGATGCCGCCAGCGGCGATGATCGGCACGTCGACCTTCGAGCGCACCAACGGCAAGAGCACCATCGTGGACACCGGCGTCGGGCTCTTGAAGCCGCCACCCTCGCCGCCTTCGACCACGAGCCCGTCGACGCCGGCATCGACCGCCTTGAGCGCGGCAGCCAACGTCGGCACCACGTGGTACACGGTGAGGCCGGCAGCCTTCAGTACTCCGGTGTACTTCGTCGGCGAGCCGGCTGACGTGGTGACGAACTTGACGCCCTGGTCGATGACGAACTCGGCGATCGCCGGGTCGCGCACGAACGCCTGGGCGATGTTGACGCCGAACGGTCGGTCGGTGAGATCGCGCATCTTGCGGATCTCGTCTTTGACCACGTCGAGTTCACCCGACGAGGTCTCGATGATCCCGCACGCGCCCGCCTGCGACACCGCAGCGGCGAGTTGCGATCGGGCGATCCATCCCATCGGCGCCTGCACGATCGGGATGTCGACGCCGAGGTCGCGGCTGACCCGGTTGGCGAACGCGGCGGGGAGTGGCGATGTCATCTCGCCATCTTGGCGATCAGGAGATGACGAGGGGGAATCGGGGGTCGTCGTCGAGTGGACCACCTCCGACGAGGCCGTTCGGCTCGAACGGCGGCGAGGTGGCCCACGGTCGCACGCCGAACCGGGCATCGTCGCCGAGCCAGCGCAGACTCACCGCACGGCGACGTGTCGATAGCGAGTTGCCGGGAGCACCGTGCAACGTTCGGTAGTGGAACGCGAGCACGTCGCCCGGCTCCACGTCCCAGCCGAGCACCTGATGGCCACCGAGCAACTCGTCTCCCTCGGGCAGCAGTTCGAAGCGACCGTCGGCTTCTCCGTACGGGGTCTGGTCGATGAACTTGCGCGGCACGAAGCGTCGGCCCCATAGATGTGAGCCGGCGATGAACTGCAGCCCGGCCGACGCCGGTACCGGATCGAGGGCGATTCACATGCTGACGTTCTGCATGGCGTCGATGCCGTAGTAGGGGTCGTCGTGGTGCCATGGGGTCGGCTCGGTGGCGCCCGGCTCCTTCACCAACACGTGCTCGTGGAAGAAACGCACGGTGTCCGACTGCATCAGCTGGCGGGCGATCTCTGCGAGCCCGCTCTCGAAGACGACGCGCCGATAGGCCTCGACGTCGGGCCATGTGACGTAGTCGCTCCAGAAGCCGACCGCCTCGTCGGGACTGGTGTACCAGTGCGACCACGCGCTCGGATGGGTGCGGTTGTGCTCGACGCCCTCGGCGAGCAGCTCGAGCCATTGCGGATCGACCACACCGCGCAGCACGGTCGCACCGTCGCGCTGGAACTCCGTGGACTCGTATTCGGGTGTGGACCGGATCGGCGACGTACTCACGGCCCGAGTCCGCTCGGTGCACCAGGCGCCCGTGGAAAATTGTCGCGGGCGCTGGTTCGGGGACGAAGTGCCCTGGCGGTTGGCGGTGGCGTCGATGAGTCTGTGGTTGTGCAACCGAAACGACGATCGTCGGATCTCCTGCCCCGGGATCGCTCGGCGTGATCGCACTCGTCCTGGCCACGTCGATCGCCGCGGTCATCTCCCCTCTTCGGTACTCGCGGCTTGATCGCCGTGCTCTCCGATCGGGGAGCGAGTCAGCCGATCCTGCAACAGAACGCGGCGAACGCTCGAGTGCCTGCGCATCAGCACAAGGCTGGAACGCCCACGATGGGCGGCTTGATCGTGGTGGCCGCGGCGCTGGTCGGCTACCTCATCAGCCATGTTCGTGCAGGGGTGGTGTTCTCCGACCAGACGCTGGTGGTGATCGGTGGGGTGCTCGCGATGGCCGGCCTCGGACTCGTCGACGACGTGATGAAGGTGCGGGAGCGACAGAACCGCGGCGTGTACTGGAAGGTCAAGGGCGCGGTGTCGTATCTGATGTCGGTCGGCATCGCCACGGTGCTCGTCGTCACGACCGACATCGACACGAGGGTGTCGCTCACCCGGGCCGACCTTCCAGGCTGGGACCTCGGTACGGTCGTGTGGGTGCTGTGGGCCGGCACGATCATCTTCGCAACGACGAACGCCGTGAACGTCACCGACGGGCTCGACGGATTGGCCGGCGGTTCCGCCCTGTTCGGATTCATCGCGTTCACCGGTATCGCCTTCTGGGCGCTGCGCAACCCGTCGATCTACGGCGCCGTCGTCAACCCGTACGACCTCGCAGTGCTGGCCGCGGCGTTCGCCGGAGCGTGCGCCGGGTTCCTGTGGTGGAACGCCGCTCCGGCGCGCATCTTCATGGGCGACGTGGGCGCGCTGGCGCTCGGTTCGGCGCTCGCATTGCTCGCATTGACGACGAACACTCAGCTCCTCTTGATCCTGATCTGTGGCATCAACGTCATCGAGGCGGGCTCGGTCGGTGTGCAGATGGCGGTGTTCCGGGCATCGGGTCGCCGCCGCCGGCTGTTCCTGCTGTCGCCGATCCACCACCATTTCGAGGTGAAGGGGTGGCCCGAGACGACGATCATCGTCAGGTTCTGGCTGATCTCCGGTGCCTGCGTCGCTGCCGCGGTCGCCATCTTCGTCGCCGACTTCACCCAGCAGGCGGCGCTGCCCTGACCTTCTCGGGCGATGGGGTACCGTCGAAGGATGTCAGCCCTCCCTCTCGCACCGTTCGGATCCACCGGTCATCAGTCCACTCGGGTGATCTTCGGAGCCGCTGCACTCGGTGGGATGAGCCAGGAGCGCGCCGATGCCACGTTGGCACGCATCGATGGGTGGGGCATCAACCACATCGACACCGCTGCCGGCTACGGCGCGTCAGAGGAACGTCTACGTCCGTGGCTCGCCGAGCATCGCAGCGAGGTGTTCCTCGCCACCAAGACGGGGGAGCGACGCGGCGACGCAGCTCGCGCTGAACTCGAACGTTCGCTGGAGCGGATGGGTGTCGATCAGGTCGACCTGATCCAGCTGCACAACTTGGTGGAAGACGAAGAGTTCGACACCGTGTTCGCTCCCGGTGGAGCGGTCGAGGCACTCGGCGCGGCGCGTGACGAAGGGCTCGTGGCGCACATCGGGGTCACCGGTCACGGCCTGCGGATTCCGGGCATGCACCTGCGCAGTCTCGAACGATTCGACTTCGCGTCGGTGCTGTTCCCGGTGAACTTCATCCTGCTCGACAACCCCGCGTATCGCAGCGACGTCGAGGAGTTGCTCGCCGCCTGCGCCGACCGAGACGTCGCCGTGCAGACCATCAAGTCGATCGCCCGCGGCCGCTGGAGCGACGAGTCGACACCACACTTCAGCTGGTACGACCCGCTGACCGATCCGGCGGCCATCACCCGGGCGGTGCGGTTCGTGCTGTCGCAGCCGCAGATGTTCCTCAACACCACCAGCGATGCTCGACTCCTGGCACCGATCGTCGAAGCGTCCGCTGGCGATCTCTCGGCGCCGACCGCCGATGAAATGCGCACCGACGTCGTGGAGCAGGGCATCACCCCACTCTTCGACGGCGAGGTCCTCGAACGAAGCTGAGGGCGAAGAGCCATAAGTTCACGCGCGACCTGTCCGCGCGAAGACTCATCGCTGTCGCGTGACTCGCTTGTGCTCAGGCGGCGGGGACGGGGGCGATGCGGACCGGGCCGCGCCGCTCGGTGACATCGGCGTACTCGGCGACGATCGCCTTGATCTGGTCGCCTTCGAGTTCGTCGCTCTCGCACAGGCCGTCGGCGATACGCAGCAGCGCGTCGCGATACTTCGACGTCATCAACGCAGCGCGGTCGGCGCCTTCGGCGAGCAGCGCTTCGGCGGCCTGACGGCTGACGTCGTCGGACAGCACCTTGGCGACCAGGTTGGCGGCCATGGGAATGGCGGCGGCGTCGAGGCTGAGCAGGCCGGGGCCGTTGCCGAGTTGGCCGATCAGCTGGGACGCGATGTTGGTCGCCGCGGCGAGGTCGGACGCGATCCCGCTCGACGCCTCGCCGTACTCCTGGAGTTCGGCGGCTCGGCCAGCGAGGGCAACGGTGATCAGGTCGCGTGCATCGCTCGGCGTCTTCAGGAATCGTTCCTCGATGTCACCGTGGGCGACGAGGCCGAGTGCAGACGAACGTCGCAGGATCGACGCCATCTTCACGTCGCGCCGGGTGAGCACGGCGGTGAGCGCGTGGCCGGCTTCGTGGATGGCGATACGCCGACGTTCGTCGGGGTGATAGCCCATCTCCTGGGCGACACCGACTTCGGTGACGAGTTGCGCCTGCAGCACATCGGTCACGGTCATCGACGTGCGGCTGTAGCGAAGTGCGATGATCAACGCTTCGTCGAGCAGCTTCTCGATCTTCACCGGCGTGTACCCGGCCGAGAGGTTGGCGATGAGCGCCGCGGTGACGGGCTCTTCGTGGTTCTTCTTGTTCAGGTAGTACTGGGCGATCGCCACACGGTCGGCCCGCGGCGGCAGGTTGAAGCTGATGATCCGGTCGAAGCGGCCAGGGCGCAGGAGCGCCGGGTCGAGGTCGGCCGCACGGTTGGTCGCCGCGACGATCAGGATGTTCGCTTCGGTGCGCTTGGGGCGCGGGCGGCGACGTTCGTCGGGGAGGAAGCCGTTGAACCAGTCGATGAATCCGGCCTTGAACTTCTGGCGGCCGGTCGGGAGATCGAAGCTCTGCATCTGCACGAGCAGTTCGTTGACGACGCCGACGATCCCTTCGCGCTGCGAGCCGGTGTTCATGCCGCTACGGGCACCACCGATCGCGTCGAACTCCTCGATGTAGCCGATCGCCCCGCCCTCGTCGCGAGCGGCCTTGCGCAGCGCCTTGAAGAACGACCGGATCTTTTTGTTCGTCTGGCCGTAGTACATCGACTGGAACTCGCTGGCCGACACGAACAAGAACGGCACACCGGCCTCGGCGGCCATCGCCTTGGCGAGATAGGTCTTGCCGGTGCCGGGAGGTCCCTCGAACAGCACGCCGCGTCGAGCGTTGCCGCCCATCTCGCGCTGGAAGGTCTCGGACGCGAGGAACAGGTTCATACTGTCGATCGCTTCGCGTTTGGTCTGGTCGGCGCCGACCACGTCGTCGAGACGGATGTTCGAGTCCGAGGACCGCAGCAGTGTGTGGGGCGACTTCCCGGCGGTCAGGAACGGGATGAAGATGACCGTGCCGAGGATGACGATGAGACCGAGGGCGATGATGATCTCGGGGTTGCCCATCAGCCAGCCGGGGATGCCGAAGCGAATCTGGTTGTCGGTGACGAGGCGCCACAGCAGGTAGGCGAACACGACGCCGAGGATCACCAGCCACTTCGTCAACCGCTTCTGACGTGTGCGCTCGCGGTTCGCATTGGCGTCGATGTCCTTGCCCGACAACATCTCGCCGGTGCTCAGTCGTGCCATTTCCATGGGGATCCCCTTCGTTCGGAGTGTGTCGATGCGTTACATCGCAGGTCTGACCCGTGTTGCAACAACACGTCACCGACCGTAGCTGTGCGACACCCTGCGTGGTCAAGGCCCGGAGGTCGAGGGTTGGTCAAGATCCGAGCACGCCGGAACCGCCCTGGACCATCACCGCCATGGTTCACGGCGATTTCGCGAGGGGTCGGTTGATGGCCGGTCGTGGCGAGGACCCGACCAGTACCATGGCGCTCGTGGCAGCATCAGATGGTCAAGGGTCGGGGTTCGGAGCGAACTCGTGGCTCGTCGAGGAGATGTACGAACAGTTCGTGGCCGACCCGGCGTCGGTCAGCGAGTCGTGGCAGGAGTTCTTCGCCGACTACCAGTCGCAGGCACCGAGTGTCGCGGCGGCCGCAGCGACCTCGCCTGCCGTGCAGGCCGTCGCCGAGGCCCACCGCCCGCCGAGCGACGACGCCCATCCCAACGGCAACGGGGTGACGCCCGCTGCTCCGGTTGCTCCCGTCACGGCCGCTCCGATCGCCCCAGCCGCTGAGCCGGCCGACGAGCCCGGCACACCGATCCGCGGCGCGGGTGCGGCCATTGCTCGCAACATGGAGGCGAGCCTCACCGTCCCCACCGCCACCAGCTTCCGCAATGTCCCGGCGAAGCTGCTCGAAGTCAACCGCAAGGTCATCAACGGGTTCCGGGCCCGCTCGGGCCAGACCAAGATCAGCTTCACGCACCTGATCGGATGGGCGATCGTCCGAGCGATCGCGGATGCAGTCCCGGCGATGAAGAACACCTACAGCGTGGGCGACGACGGCAAACCGCGCCTCATCGAGAACGACCACGTCAACATGAGTCTCGCCGTCGACAAGGAGAAGCCCGACGGCAGCCGCATGCTGCTCGTGCCGGTCATCCGCGACTGCGACACGCTCGACTTCAACGGCTTCCTCGCGGCGTACGAAGAGGTCATCCGCAAGGTCAACGCGAACAAGCTCACCGTCGACGACTTCCAGGGCGCCAACATCAGCCTCACCAACCCTGGCGGCATCGGCACCGTGCAATCGGTGCCGCGCCTGATGCCTGGCCAAGGCGTCATCGTCGGCGTCGGCAGCATCGACTACCCGGCCGAGTTCGAAGGCTCCGACCGCCGAAACCTCAGCGCGCTCGGCGTCAGCAAGGTCGTCACGGTCACCAGCACCTACGACCACCGCATCATCCAGGGCGCCGAGTCGGGGCTGTTCCTGAAGCGGGTGCACGAGTTGCTGCTCGGCGAACACGACTTCTACGAAGACGTCTTCCACGCACTCGACATGCCGTACGAAGCGGTCAAGTGGCGCCCCGACTCGTTCTCGATCGACCGCGAAGAGGCGATGCTCGTCAAGCAGATGGCGGTCGCGAAGCTCATTCGAGTGCACCGTGTTCGCGGTCACCTGATCGCCGACCTCGACCCCTTGCGGTGGAAGCTGCCCGCGACTCCACGCGAACTCGACCCGGCCACGTACGGCCTCACCATCTGGGACCTCGACCGTGAGTTCCTCACCGACGGAGTTGCTGGCGTCGACAAGATGCGCCTCGGTGATCTGCTCGGTGTATTGCGCGACGCCTACTGCCGCACCATCGGTGTGGAGTACATGCACATCCAGAACACCGATGAGCAGCAGTGGGTCCAGGAGCAGTTCGAGGGCAAGCAGCCCGAGGCGTCCAAGGAGGGCAAGCGCCGCATCCTCGAACGATTGAACGCGGCGGAGAGCTTCGAGAAGTTCCTCGCCACCAAATACGTCGGCACCAAGCGGTTCGGTATCGAAGGTGCCGAGTCGGCGATCCCGATCCTCGACGCCGTGCTGTCGAACGCCGCCGACGCCGAGTTCGACGCGGTGCTCCTCGGCATGGCCCACCGTGGCCGTCTCAACGTGCTGTCGAACATCGTGGGCAAGAGCTACGAGGCGATCTTCTCCGAGTTCGAGGGCCACATCGACCCGTCGTCGGTGCAGGGCTCCGGGGACGTCAAGTACCACCTCGGGATGAAGGGCAAGTACGTCAGCCCATCTGGCGCCGACGTCGCCATCGAACTCGCCGCCAACCCGAGCCACCTCGAAACCGTCGGTCCGATCGTGCTGGGCATGGCCCGGGCCCGCCAGGACCAGATCGACCCGCCGGGTGCGTTCAGCGTGCTGCCCGTGCTGATCCACGGCGACGCCGCGTTCGCCGGCCAGGGCGTGGTGGCCGAGTCGCTCGCGATGAGCGACATCGGTGGCTACCGCATCGGCGGCACCATCCACCTCATCATCAACAACCAGATCGGCTTCACCACGGCGCCGCTGTACGCGCGCTCGTCGCTGTACTGCTCCGATGTGGCCAAGACCATCCAGGCGCCGATCTTCCACGTCAACGGTGACGACCCGGAGGCGTGTGTGCGCGTGGCGCAGCTCGCCTGGGACTACCGCCAGCGGTTCCACAAGGACGTCGTGATCGACATGGTGTGTTACCGCCGCCACGGCCACAACGAGGGCGACGACCCGAGCTACACCCAGCCGCTCATGTACAAGGCGATCTCCGAGCGTCGCAGCGTGCGTAAGCTCTACGTCGAGTCGCTGGTGCGGCGCGGCGACATCACCGTCGACGAGGCCGAAGAGGCATTGAACGACTTCCACGACAAGTTGCAGGTCGCGCTCGACGAGACCCGCTCGCAGGCGCCGGCATCGTTCCCGGTCCCGAAGCCGCCGCGCCCGCTCGGCGTGCTGCCGCACATTCCAACGGGCGTCGAGCGCCACGTACTCGACCGCACGTTCGCCAAGCTCACCGACTACCCGGAGGGATTCACCGTCCACCCGAAGCTCGGCCGCCAGTTCGAGGGACGAGCCAAGCTGTACGCCGACGGTGAGGTCGACTGGGCCACCGCCGAGGCCCTGGCGATCGGTTCGTTGACCATCGAAGGCCATCCGGTGCGGCTGGCGGGTCAGGACTCGCGGCGTGGCACGTTCAGCCAACGCCATTCGGCGCTGATCGACTTCGAGACCGGCGAGGCGTGGACGCCGCTCGACGCGCTCGAGCCCGCCACACGATTCTGGGTGTTCGACTCACTGCTGTCGGAGTACGCCGCACTCGGGTTCGAGTACGGCTACAGCCATGCCAACCCGAATGCGCTCGTGATGTGGGAGGCGCAGTTCGGCGACTTCATCAACGGCGCGCAGATCGTGATCGACCAGTACATCGTGGCCGCCGAGGACAAGTGGGGCCAGCGCAACGGTGTGGTGCTGCTGCTGCCGCACGGTTACGAGGGCCAGGGTCCCGAGCACAGCTCGGCGCGCATCGAACGCTTCATGACCCTCGCCGCGGAGGACAACATGCAGATCGTCAACACGACCACTGCTGCCAACTACTTCCATCTCCTGCGTCGCCAGGTGCACTCAGAACGACGCACGCCGCTGATCGTGTTCACCCCGAAGCAAGGCCTGCGCATGAAGCAGACCCGCTCACCGATCGACGAACTCACGAGCGGCTCGTTCGAAGAAGTGCTCGACGACCCGGGCGACATCGATCCGAACTCGGTCACCCGCATCGTGTTCTGTTCGGGCAAGGTGGCATGGGACGCGATCGACGAACGCGATCGCCTGGGCGCTCCGGTCGCCATCGTGCGTGTCGAGCAGCTCTACCCGCTGCCGACAGCGCAGATGTTGGCGATCCTGCAGAAGTACTCGAACGCTCGCGAGTTGCGCTGGTTGCAGGAGGAGCCCGAGAACATGGGTGCCTGGCGGTTCGTCGAGGCGAACACGTGGCGCATCAAGGACCAGGGCTACGACCTGCGCCACGTCGCCCGTGTCGAATCAGGCAGCCCCGCCACCGGCTCCAAGGCGATCCACGACCAGGAACTCGCCGACCTCATGGAGCGCACCTTCCAAGATCTCTGAGTCGGTTCGGTTCTGCACGATCGTGCACGAATGTCCGTTGACTGCACTACTGGATGCCTCTAAGGTACCGAATGTGCAAGATCGTGCGGAATCCAGTGCCACGTGGGGGCGGGTGATTTGCGTTCGTCGTCGCGACCTCGGGTTGCGCCAGGACGAACTTGCAGCGCTCGCCGGGGTGTCGGTGAGATCGGTGCACGCCGTCGAGGCATCGAAGCCGACGGTGAGACTCGACGTGCTCGTGGCGGTCGCCTCGTCGCTCGGCTTACCGGTCTCGATCGGCGGCGCCGACGCCGTAAACGGTGGTGGTGAGGCGTGAACGACGAGCAGTTACTCGACCTCGTTCGCCAGGACCGCGGCGACGTCTACAAGGCAGGCGTGCTCGTGGCCGAACTCGCTCGGCTCGATGATCGCGTCGAGTTCCGCTACTTGCCCGACCACGTCGACGGTCCGAGCGTTGCCACGACGCTTCCGGCAGGTCCCGACGTCTTCGTCACTGCGGGCCGCGCCGTTCCGACCTACTTCGCCGGCTTGCTGCCCGAGGGTCGCCGACTCACCGCGTTGCGATCGGCGCTGAAGACGTCGGCCGATGACGACTTCTCGATGTTGTTGGCTGTCGGAGGGGATCCTGTGGGCGACGTACAGGTGCTGCCCGCGAGCGAACCTCCACCGTCGATGGGCGACGAGGGCGAGTCGGTCGCGACCTTCGGTGAGGTGTCCTTCGATGACGTGTTCGCCCAACTGGTCGGTGGAGCCCCGGACCCGGTCGGCTTCGCCGGAGTCCAGGACAAGGTGTCGGGTCGGATGATCAGCGTGCCGCTCGCAGTCGGTGGGACGTCGTACCTGCTCAAGCTCGACCCGCCCGAGTTCCCGCACCTCGTCGAGAACGAGCAGTTTTTTCTCGACGCGGCGAGGGTATGCGGGTTGCCGGTCGTCGGCAGCCATGTCGTGCTCGATTGCGAGGGTCGTCGTGGGCTCGTCGTCGAACGATTCGATCGTCGCGGCACCGCCAGCGACATGGTTGGCCGCGCCGTCGAAGACGGATGCCAGGTCGCTGGGCGTTACCCAGGCGACAAGTACGCCCTCGACACCGAGGTGCTTTTTTCCGCAATGGCCGTTCACTGCGCCGCGCGTCCGGTCGCCCTGCGGGATCTGTTCCGACAACTCGTGTTCGCGATCGCCACGGGCAACGGCGACCTTCATGCCAAGAATGTCTCGATCGTCGACCTCGACCTCGACGGCGAGTGGCGTGTGGCGCCTGCGTACGACCTGCCGTCGTCGGCCCCGTACGGCGACCGCTCGCTCGGACTCGCCTTGGGTGGTTCCCGCGATGGCCAGGTTTCGCGACGGCGTCTCCTCGCCGGGGCGCGAGCCATCGGGATGCCCGAACGGGCGGCCCTGCTGACACTCGACGATCTGCTCGACCGCCTCGAATCGTTGCCGGAACAGCTCGATCGGTTGCCGTTCGACGATCGACGAATCGCCGATCTGCGCAGGCTGATGCGGTCGCGCCTGCGGCTGCTGCGCTCGTCCGATTGACTCACCGGGCAACGCTTGTTCATTCTCCACTCGTGGTTCGAGACAGCCAGGACGGACGATGCAGCGCACGATCTTCGTGACCGTCGGCGCGTGGTCTTCCTCGATGCCGACGAACGCTCACGTCCTATGTGAAGAGGTTGCGGTTGTCCTCGGCCCACGAGATGAGACGTCTGGATTCGTCGAGGGTGCCGTCACCGACCCAGGTGAACTGAGGCTCGAGGCCTCTCGCAGCGAGTTCTTCGACGTGGACGATGGTCAAGCGTTGGCGAAGTGGTGCCATGAAAGTGCAGTGGCGTCGTCACGAAACGGGACGGCGTACTCGAGTGCGTATGCGATGTCGTTCCTGCGGGGGCCTGGGGCGGCGAAGTCCCAGTCGATGATCCCGACCGGCTCGTCGCCGTCGTAGACGAGATTCCCTGGGCCGAAGTCGTTGTGGCACACCATCTCGTGCGGATCAAAGGGCTGAACTGCCCACTCGAGATCGGGACCCGGCTGGAAGTCCTCGACCGCCTCGTGGCACTCCCGAAGCAGGGTGGCGAACCGCCGAAGTCCTTGCTCGCTGTGGATCTTGTACCAGCCGGTTGCGCCTGACTCTCCAGCGACATACGACAGCACCTCTCGCCCCTCGGAGTCGTTGCCGCCCGGCCGGGGCGCGTAGGTGAATCCGACATCTCGCAGGTGCTGGAGCAGAGCTTGGACTGCGGGTGTCCACCATCCGCTCGGCCGACGAACGGTGTCACCCACGCGCACGATCGGGCGATGCTGGATGTTCTGGAGATCCTCCTCCGGCTGGGACGCCACCAGATCTGTCTGTCCGATGAGCGCAGTGAACGGGTGAACGAATCCCGTCCGTCGAGGAAGGTCGAGCCACACGATCACGTCGGCGCTGCCCCACAGCATCGAGGACACCTCGTCGAGGTAGTTCCCGTCGGCCACCCAGCCATCGACGTGATCGATCCGGGCACTCACTCGTGTCCGCAGCTCGGATGAGCCGGCGCTCGTCCAGTGTGGACCCCACCAGAGCTCGTCCAACTCGACGCGAACGAGATCACACCGCTGCGCGAGCGCACTGGCCACGGTCGTCTTACCCACGCCCGGTCCGCCGACGACCACATAACGCGCAGCTTCGAGGGTCGGGCACGCGTCCGCGGACGCGTCACGCTGCGCTGATCGAGCCCGGTGAGGGGTTGCGATGATGGAGCCGCTGCAGCGTGTTCACGGCGGTGTTGCACCGGAGGTGAGTGTCGTTCCGGTCGTCGATGACCCGGTCCCACCTGCTCCGCCGAGCATATTCAGGGGGTACCACAGAGTTGTCGTATCCGCGAGCACGGCGCGCCCGCGGACGCGTCATCGCATCGATCCTGCCGGGATCTCCAGGAACTTCGGCCGGACATGTGATGTGAGTGATGAACTCGATCCCGTTGGCTTCGCCGCGACACCTCCGTCGCTGATCGCTGCGTCGGCCGTTGCGAGAAACCGCCTCAGCGCAGCGCGATGCCGAGCACGGCTTCGAGTTCGGCGATGGCGGGTTCGGCGGCACCGACCTTGATGGTGGTCATGCCCATTGCCTTCGCCGGCTTCAAGTTGATGCCGAGGTCGTCGAGGAACACGCACTCGCTCGGCTCGACACCGACGAGTTCGCACGCGATCTCGTAGAAACGCGGCTCGGGCTTGCGGCAACCGACCTTGCTCGACTCGACCACGTGATCGAACATCACCATCACATCGCCGACGTCCATGCGGGGCTCGCCGCCGACGACATTGTTGGTGAGACACGCCGTTCGATACCCGGCGCGGATCACCCGGTCGAGTGCCGTCACCATCTCGGGGCGGATCTCACCCGACAGCAGCCCGAGCACATCGGCGCCGGGGATGCGATGCCCGAGCGCCTCGGACTCGTCGGCGAACAGTGCATCGAACTCGGCCGGGGCCACGTCGTTGCGTTCGAGCAGCGCCCACGCATTCGTGTCGGGATCGGTTGCGTTGACGCTGCGGATGAAGTCAGCGGGGAGGCGGTTGGCGGCCTCGTACCGGTTGAACGCTTCGAAAGGGCTGGACAGGATCACGCCACCGAAATCCCAGAGTACCGCTCGGATCATGGCCGGTGAGCCTACGATGGCGGTGCGGTAGCGGACGTGATCGACCCGAGTTCATCTCACGATGTGCTCGCGGTCATCTCGCCCGGCGTGCCCTCAACGACTCAGGAAGAGAAGAAATGACATCATCAAAGGGACCCAGCCACGTCGTGGTCGACGGGTCCAACATCGCCACCGAAGGGCGCTCGCTGCCCAGTCTCGCCCAGCTGAGCGAGGCGGTGATGGCGTTCATGGACGACTACCCGAACGCATCGATCACCGTCGTGGTCGACGCCACGTTCGGGCATCGTATCGACAAGAAGGAATCCAAGGAGTTCGAGGAGGGCATCTCGAACAACGAACTCGTCGCACCGCCCGCCGGCGCCGTCGGTCGCGGCGATGCGTTCGTGTTGAGCATCGCTCAGAAGGCGAACGCCTCGATTCTGTCCAACGACTCGTTCCAGGAATTCCACGGCGACTACGAGTGGCTCTTCGACGAAGGTCGCCTGATCGGTGGCAAACCGGTGCCGCACGTCGGCTGGGTGTTCGTCGACCGCCTACCCGTTCGGGGCCCGGTGAGTCGCAAGGCGACCGGGGCATCGCGTGGCGGGGCGAAGCGCGGCTCGCAGCGCGAGAGCGACGGCGGCCGCAGCGGCCGCAAGGCGAGCGCGGCAGCGATGGAGCCGATGCCGGTGCCGAAGTCGCCGCCGCCGAGTCGCAAGGTGACTGCGCCGAGCAACGACGACTTGTCCTCGTCAACCTCGTCAACCTCGTCATCTTCGGTGTCGTCGGTGTCCCAGCGGCCCGACGCCGGAGGCGGACGACGCGAGCGCACCCCGAAAGCCGGTGAAGTCGTCAACGAGTTGATGCCGTTCCTCGAGTTCGTCGAGCATCATCCCATCGGCACGAGCGTGAACGGCACGGTCGAGTCGTACTCGTCGCACGGGGCGTACATCTCGATCGGCGGAGACGGTGTGCGGGGATACGTGCCGCTGCGGCTGATGGCCGATCCAGCGCCGCCCAGCGCGCGTAAGGTGATGCAGATCGGCGAGTCGGTGACCCTCGTGGTCGTCAGCTTCGCACCAGCGCGACGCAGCATCGACTGCGCGGTGCCCGACATGGCCGACGCCGCAATCGCCGACGCCAGGGCCGAGCAGGCGGCGGACGACGCAGCCGAACGAGACGCTGGTGTCGACGACACGAAGACCGCGCCGGCCCGAGCGCCTGCCAAGACCCGAGCGCCTGCGAAGAAGGCGCCCGCCAAGAAGGCCGCGGCCAAGAAGGCTCCAGTGAAGAAGGTCGCGGCCAAGAAGGCGCCAGTCAAGAAGGCTTCGACGACGTCCGCCCCGGCGATGCCGGTCGGGGTGGAGGCACCGGCCGAGAGCTCAGCCGAGAAGGCGTCGGCCAGGAACGCGCCGGCCAGGAACGCGCCGGCCAGGAACGCGCCGGCCAGGAACGCGCCGGCCAGGAACGCGCCGGCCAGGAACGCGCCGGCCAAGAAGGAGCCGGCCAAGAAGGAGCCGGCCAAGAAGGAGCCGGCCAAGAAGGAGCCGGCCAAGAAGGAGCCGGCCAAGAAGGAGCCGGCCAAGAAGGAGCCGGCCAAGAAGGAGCCG
>Ga0105055_10000526_pt1 | contig 59247 bp, 54 predicted proteins | sample BON03_FD_78090 | JGI IMG/M metagenome (GOLD analysis project Ga0105055, IMG submission 78090) | Freshwater microbial communities from Lake Bonney liftoff mats and glacier meltwater in Antarctica - BON-03 | ecosystem: Environmental > Aquatic > Freshwater > Ice > Glacier meltwater | place: Lake... | reverse complement strand
CCTGGACCCGCCAAAGGCCGAGGGCCTTTGGAAACCCATCTATTTCAATGATATGAGGTCCAGGGGCTCGGCCCGTCGCGCGAAGGCGCGCGCCGGACCAGGCGGGGTGCGGGGCATCGCCCCGTGCTTGCTTTGGAGCGGTCATTCATTTCGGCGGTTGGTATTATCCGCCAAAACGACAAAGGGGCGTGAACGGCGCCGCTGTCGACGCCGATCGTGCCCCTCGCGGCAGCGGAGGATGCCTCGGCGCAGCTGCGCCGGGGCGGATCAGTTCACCAGGGCGAGCATCCGCTCCGTAGCACCGATCTTCTGCTGCGGGAACGGCGCCGGCGTCCGACCGGGTTCGTCGACCAAGTAGCCGGTGCCCCAGACAGTGCGCACGAAATTGCCCAGCCCAGCGGCCGCGAGGCGCTTACGCAGCCGGTGCATCATCACGTTGAGCGACTTGACGTCTGGCTCGTCGAACTCACCGTACAGCAGGTCCATCAGTGCGGATTTGGTGACCACGGTGGATTTCCGCAGGATCAGCAGTTCCATCACCTTGTACTCGCTGGGCGAAAGGTGCATGTCCTGGCCGTTGGCCATCGCCGTACGGCTGTCCATGTGCAGCTCCATCGGTCCGACGGTCAGAACCGAACGGGTGAAGCCGCGGCCGCGACGAACGACGGCACGCAGGCGGGCGCACAGTTCGGCGGTGTCGCAGGGCATGTCGACGGCATCGTCGGCCCCGGCATCCAGCAGGCGCCCGCGGCCGCGGCCGTCGAGCATGGTCGACAGCGACACTGCGGGCAGGCTGCTGCCACTGGCGCGCAGGCGGCGAATGAATTCAACGCCGCTCTGACCGCTGGGACCGGCGCCGAACAGCACGACGTCGAAATGGTAGCGCCGTACCATCTGCATCGCGTCCTCGGCGTCGGCCGCCCGCTCGAGGGTGCACGACTGCCCCGCAAGTACCACGGTGATGTCGCCTGCCAAGTACCGTTCCATCGATGCCAGAAGAACGCGCATTTTTTTGTCGCCTCTCGCTGCTGTGCCGCAGGGAGGCATACGCAACAACAATGCCAACATGCGGCACCGTGATCTTGCGTTGTTCCGCGAAAATCGGCCTACCGAGCTACGTACGAGGTGGGGTTAACGCTCTCGACCATCCGATCATCACGCAGTTCGCAACGCTCGTTGCAGAATGGAAGGCGAATTGCCTCCCGGGCGGCACAACGCCACGGGCGTGGCCATGGAGCACGGTGTCCGGGTCACCGGGCCATCCGGAGGGACTGTTAAAAGATCGGTAAGGCGATTGTAGCGGCTGACCGGCGACAGTGGCGCTCGTTTGGCGGAAGACAACGATGCGTGGCGGCTCCATTCCCCCCTTTACCTCACGGTCGGCCGGCATGCGCGAGTCGCTGCGTCAATTGCTGCGCCTTCTGGCGCTCGCCGCCCTGCTGTTCGGCGCAGCGGGGCAGGCTGGCCTGGCGATGGGCGCAGATCGCGCGCCCCCGGTTCCCCCCGTCCTGCTGCCACCCGAACTGGCCGCTGTCCGCGCGCCGCCTTCGGGACCGGCCCGTGGCGGAGATGTGGACGCCGGCGACGCGACGAGGAACCCGCCGCCGGGCGCTGCCGCGCGTTCCAGCGGCACGGGATTCTTCGTCGCCGACGACGGCACTGTGATGACCGCAGCCCATGTGGTGCGGGAATGCCGGGCCATCCACATCCTGTCGCGCCACGTGCCAGCGGTGGCGGCACGCGTGGTCGTGACCGACCAGGAGCACGACATCGCCCTGCTGCGGGCCGAAGGCGTCCGCGTTCCCGCCCACCTGGCGGTCGGCCCGGCCAGGCGCGAAGCGCCGCATGTGCTGGTCCTCGGCTTTCCTCTCGGCGCACGCCACGACGTGCCGGACGAAACCTGGGCCACCGTCGTCAACGATCATTTCGTCCACACCGCCAGCCTGGAGACCGACCGTCACACCCTGCTGTGGCTGCAGAACCGCGACATCGCCCAGGGCTACAGCGGCGGCCCGGTGGTGGACCCCTTCAGCGGCCGGGTGGTGGGGATCGTGCGCGCTCTGATCGACCCCAAGCGGGCCGCGCGCGTCTACGGCATCGCCACGCCCGACCTTTCGATCGGCCCGGGTGCGACGCCGCTGCGTGCCCTGCTGGCCGGCACGGCCGCCGCAACCCAGGCGTCGCCGGCCGGCGACGTGCTGGATGTCGCGCGCAGGGCCACGGTGCACATCGTCTGCTGGCAGTAACATGGGTGCCGCCGACGACGGCGCTCCAACAATACCTTAAACACAGAAACTTACCGCCTGACTTTACTGCGCCAACTCCAGCGCCGCGCGCGCCAGCACCCGCACGCCAGCGGCGTAGTCCGCCTGTTCCATCGCCTCGTCGGGGTTGTGGCTGCCGTTCTGGTTGCGTACCAGCACCATAGCACTTGGAATGCCAGCCTGCGCGAACATCCCCGCATCGTGGCCGACCGTGGGCATGCGGTGCCGACCCAGCTTCAGCGCGCCCGCCGCCTCGTCCAGCCGATCCATCAAATCGGCAGCCAGCGGCGTCGGCTGCGAGCCGGTGTCGCTGCCCATCTCGAAGCGCACTCCGCGCCGGGCCTGGATATCCGCGATGGTCGCGCGGGTGAACGCGGCCGCCTGTGCCAGAACGACGGCGTCGGTGGCGCCGAGGTTGAAGGTGAAGGCAACTTCGCCCGCGACCTTGGTCATCGCGTGCAGCGCCGGGTTGGTGGAGAACTGCCCGATAGTGGCAACGAAGTTGTCGTCCCCCGCCGCCAGCCGCTCGCTCCAGAACCGGTCCATCGCCATCACCAGCTCGGCCACCGCCACCACCGCGTCGCGGCGGTAAGCGCGCGGCACCGCGGCGGAATGCGCCCAGCCGCCGTGGCACTTCGCGTGGGCATGGCGGATGTTGCCGCGAATGGCCGTGGCAATGCCGATCGGCACGTCCTCGGCGATCAACAGCGGACCCTGTTCGATATGCAGTTCCAGCCAGCAGGCGAGGTTCGCCGCCGTCAGCACCGGCTCTTCCTGCCCGGCGAAGCCAAGCTGGGCCATATGGTCGGTCAGCGTCCGGCCGGTATCGCCGCGCACCAGGGCGCCCATCGTCGCGAAGGGCACGTGGCCCAAGGCCATCCGGCTGCCCAGATAGGCGGTGCCGTACCACGGGCTTTCCTCGCCGCGCAGCCCCACCAGGCGCAAGGAGCGGGCAAGTTGCTGTCCGCTGCGCCGCGCCGCCAGCAGCACCGCGAGCCCCGCCATCACCCCGGCCAGACCATCGTAGTTGCCACCGTCCGGCACCGAGTCGAAATGCGAGCCCAGGCCGACTGCGGGCAGCGCGGCGTCGGCGCCTGGCAGCAGGGCATGCAGGTTGCCGAAGGCGTCGAACGCGGCGGACAGCCCGTCCGCGCGCAGGGCCGCGGCGGTGGCATCGGCGGCAAGCTGTTCGGCGGCGTCGTAGGGCGGGCGGGTGATGCCTATGGTGCCACGCGTGCGCCGGCCGATCTCCTCCATCAACGCCCAGCTCTGCGCGATCGCCGTTTCCAGCGCGTCCGTGAATGAAATGCCGGTCATGGGCGGGCCCTCTGCAAGCGCAAATCCTTGGTCCGATCGGTGGTGAGCAGCAGCCCGTCCGGCGCCACCCGCAGCACCGCCGACCAGGGCCGGCCCGCGCCGCGCACTTTCTGGTCGGCCGGCATCGCCATCAGCAGATCGCGCTCGATCCACGACAATGCGAGGCGGATTGCGCCGTATTCCGAGCGCAACACCAGCAGCGCGCCATCGGCGCTGACCGTGGCATCGATCCCCAGCGCCGGGTTGGCATAGGCACCGGCGATGGCCTCTGCCGATCCCGCTCCCGGCTGCACCGGGCGGTAGCGGCGCGCCTCGCCGCACCAGCGGGCCGGGATCACCCCGGCCTGCGGCAGGCCGAAAGTGAGGTGCACCGTGGCCCGCTCCGGCGCGAACACTCCGTCCGCCACCTGCTCGATCGCCCCGGTGCCGCCCTGGCTGTTGAACACCGGCACCGCGCCATCGGCGAGGATCTCGAACACGTCGTCGCCGTCCTCCTGGCGATACATCCCGGCAGCACCCGCCAGCCTGCCCAGGTTGGCCGCATCCGCCAGCGGCGCCAGCGCGTCGGCCAGCGTGATATCCACCACCCGCCGCGCCAGCGAGAACGGGGCGATGTCGTCGCGGTTGCCCAGTATCACCACGCCGGCGCCCTCGTCCGGAAAGCGCACCGATTCTGATCGCCCGCCGGCCACCCCGCCGCCATGGCCGACATTGTGCAGGCCACGGTAGCGGGTGACGGTAAAACCCAGCCCATACATCGACAGCGAACCGTTGGCGAAGCGCGTCGCCCCCTCCATCCGTGCCAGCAACGGCGCCATATCGCCCGGGGGGGCGGCCAAATGGGCCTGCCAGCGCAGCATGTCCTCCAGCGTGGAACTCATGCCGCCCTCGCCGCCGAGCACGATGCCCCAGTGCGCCCGCTCCCACGCACCGTCCGGGCCTTTCGTGTGGTGCACCGCCGCGCGCGGCAGAACCTGCGCGTCGCGCTGCTGCAGCACCGTGTCCGCCATGCCGAGCGGCCCGGTGATGCGCGCGCGCAGCAACTCGTTGAAGCTGCGGCCCGCCACCTCCTCGATGATCTCGCTCAACAGGAAGAAGCCGGTGTTGCAGTAGATCATCTGCTCGCCGGGCGGAAAGTTGATCTCGCCATGCCGGCCGATGATGTCGCGCGCGGTGACGCGGCTGGACGGGCAGGGCAGGGGCAGCCCGCTCCAGGTCATCATCTCCAGGAAGTCGCGCAGGCCGGAGGTGTTGCTGGCCAGGTGGCGCAAGGTCACCGGATGCGGCGTCGGCGCGAGCCAGGGCGCATGGCGATGCACGCTGTCGCCCATCGACAACCGGCCCTCGCGTTCCAGCATCAGGGCCAGCAGCACGGTGAACTGCTTGGTTTGCGAGCCGATGCGGATAACGCTGCGCGGGCCAAGCGGAACACCGTGGGCCAGGTCGGCCATGCCATAGGCGCCCTGGTGCACCACCTGGCCGTCGCGCGTGGCGGCAACCACAAGGCCCGGCGTGTCGGCGCCGGTCCAGCCGGTGAACAAGGCGTCCACAGCGGCAATGGCGGGCGGGGGTTCGGTGGCAGCCATGGCATCCTCCCTGGGGTGAGCCAGGGCAGACTATGGTAACAACACGGCCCGGCAAAGCATCGGCCGCCACCGGGCCGACGCTGCGGCGAGGGGCACCTCAGATCGGGTAGCAGTATCTCGTGGACAGCGTGATGGCGTTCGGCATCACGCTATGCGCGACAATCGGGAAGGGCACGTTTGCCACCACCTGCCAGCCACAGGTTTCGCGGGTCACGGTGAAGGCGCTGGCGGATACCTCCACCCCCATTGTCTGCGTCCGCGCATAGCTCTGGATCGTGCCGATGCTGCCGCACAGCGCGCGGCCTGGGCGGTGGCGTATTGCAGGGCCGACTTCATCCTAACGGCCATGCCCACCTCCACCACGCCGAACAGGAACATGGTGAGCGGCAGCGCGATCAGCCCGAATTCCAGGCTGGTCAGCCCGCGCCGGTCCGAAGTGAGCCGCCGCCGGAGGGCACGCAGGCGGCCGGTCATTGGATGCGCGCCAGCACCGAGGTGCTCATGGCCACTGGTTGGGAGACGTAGGGGTAGGGAAACACGAAGGTGTAGGAACCGCTGGCGCTTACCCGCACATAGGTTCCGGCATCGCCGCCATGGCCACAGGCCGAGCCACACGCAACGATTGCGATACCATTGACACCATCGGGGCAGCCACATACCCGTTCCGGCGCGGGCGTGGCCGACAACGCCGCGAAATCGGTCGCGCCCAGAATGGCGGTCACGATCCCGTTCGTGCTGAAGCCGTGTGCCGCGGCATAGGCAGCGCCGGCATGGGCCGCCGAGATCACCTGCATGCGGTGCCACGACGACCGCCCGAAATCATACACACCGACCAGGGCGATGGCGAGGAACGACGCACCGATGGCGAACTCCACCGCCGCCACGCCGCTCCGCCCTGAAGCGAGGCGGCGCAGCTTCATGGCGGCCCAAGGGGCGGCCCAAGAGGCGGCCCAGCGGGGAAATGGAATGGCCGCGGCCATCTCACTGCACCAGAACGAGCGCCGGCAGGCTGCCCGGCGGATCGGAGATGCCAACGCCCACGCAGTCATGTTTAAGCATGTTGTTGCCGTTGAACACGATCGAGCGGGCAACCACCTGGGTGCAGGCGGAACTGCCGTTGCTGCCGGACACGGTCACCTCGGCGTTGGCGGCATAGATCGCGCCGGTGATGTTCAACGTGCTGCTGCCGCCGAAGTTGATGTCGGAGGTGGCCGGGGCGTTGCGGTGCATCCACAAGGCAATGCCCTTGGCGGGGCCAGCGGTCGGGGCGACGAGGTTCACCACCTGGTTTGCCTGGACCTTCAACGTCGCATGGTTGGCCACTGTGCTGCTGGTGAACAACAGGCTGACATTGCTGCCGTTGATGGTCCACGCGCCGTTGATCGAGAACTCGTTGCGGTCGAACATGTACAGCCCCGGCGCAAGGGTCAGCGTGTTGCCGCTGCCGGTCAGCTTCAGGCCGCCGCAGAACACGAAGATGCCGTCGGTTTTCGCGGCATACGACGCGGACGAGTTGTGCGAGGCGTTGGTCGCGTCGCAACGGCCGGGGGGCACTGGCGGGATATTCCGCGTGCCGTAGGGGTCCGCCACCGGCGAGGCGCCGCGTTCGAGCACGCGCGAGACATTGAACATGCCGGAGCCGGCCCAGTCACCGACCAGGTGGGCATTCAGGGTCGTGATGGTGCCGCCGCCGACCAGCGTGGTGCCGTCGGCGTTGACTGAATTGTTGTAGACGTTGCACTTCGAGATATCGATCGTGTTCGAGCCGTTCAGGCTGATCCCGACGCCGGACGTGGCCAGGGCGATGACGCAGGCGCCGCCGCCGGAAGTGGAGGGTGCCGCCACCGAGTGGGTCGTCAGGGTCGGCGGGGTCACGCCCAGCACGCTGCTGAAGATGGTGGGCTGCGGCTGCGACACGGTCACGTGGATCGCATCCGTCCTGCCGGCATACAGCCCGGTCGTCGGCGGCTGCGCCACCGTGACCACCACATTGTCCAGGCCGTTGCTCAAGCCATGCGCGGCGAGCACCGCCACCGCCTCGGTGGTGACATTCTGGTCCGAGCGGTAGGCGCGCCCCGCGGCGATCGTCGCCTGGTCGGTGGCGCCCTGCATGCTGATCTTGGCCGATTCCCAATATGTCGTGTCGATCGCCAGCCCCATGAAGCCGATCATCACCGGGGTTGCCGCACCCAGCATGGTCGATACACCGCCGCGGCGGCTGTCACGCAGGCGGCAAAGCAGGGATGGCCGCTTGCCGGCGGCACGGTCCTGACGCCGATCGACATTTTCTGCGCTCATCGCATCCTCCTGTTCGCTGCAGTCTCCGCTACGGCAGGGCGACCGCGAGCGTTGATGCCCTTGGTCTGTGCGCCACCAGCGTCCTGCCAGTGCCGGTTGTGGCAGGAGCTTCAAAATGCCCATGGTAATCTCTCATAATGGTTACAAGAAATCGGTGATTCCGCCATGTAACACGATGTAATTCTCTGAAATATAAGCTTTACTACGATACCCGGCACCAAGGTCCGTATCGGCGCGCCAATAACCTGCGGTTCGACAGGCATGGCGTGCCGATGCGCAACGCCGGCCCCTGCGGCCTTCCGCTGATCCAACAGGCGGCTGATCCAACAGGCGGCGGCGCTATTTGGCGAGCGCCTGCAACTCCTCCAGCACCACCCCGTTCAGCACCGCCTCCATCGCGGTGATGGCACGTGCGGCGTGGCCGCCATCCATCACCCGGTGGTCCACCGACAGGTACACATCCACCCCGCCATCCGCCGCGATCGGCCCGTAGTTGAGGAAACTGGTCCACACGGGTATGGTATCGACGATCGCCGCGCCATGCGATCCGAGCGGTGATATGGCAAATGTCCCTATAAAATTAGGTACTTGCCGGCCAATATTCAGCCCCAGCCACAGCACCAGGCGGCGCAGCGGCAGCGGCAGGCCGGCGATCATCAGGATGCGGCGGAAATCGGCGATGTCCGCCACCGGATCGCTCTTGTGCGCCCGCATGCGTGCCGCCAGGTCGGCCAGCGCCGCCCCCGCGGGGTCCTTCAGGCGGCCGAGGAACAGCGCCTTCTCGTCCTGCCAGTCCCGCTCGATGATGACGCTGCACACACTCTGCGGCAGTTCGTAGAGATGCGGCCAGGGCAGCTTCACATAGACCCGGCGCAGATGCGCGGCGTCGCGGGCCACCAGGGCGAACGCCTTGGCGAACAGCACCGGCCAGGGGATGCGCGCGCCCCTCGGCAGCGCCTCGCGCGGCGCCACCAGCGCGCTCACATCGATCCGCGCGACCAAGTTCGCGCGCGGATAGGCCAGCGAGGCATGCGACAGATCGGTCAGGATGCGCCGCGGCCGCGACAGCGCGACCATCCGCCCCTTCACGGCCGCAACTCCAGCCCGCCATCCACGGTGATGGTCGCCCCGGTCACGTAGCCCGCGCCCTCGCCGGCCAGGAACATCGCGGCCGCCGCCACGTCTTCCGGTCGGCCGATGCGACCCATCGGGATCAACGCCCGCTTCGCCTCGTTCCAGGCCGGATCGGCGAGCGAGGCGCGGTTGAAGTCGGTGGCGATGGTGCCGGGCGCAATCAGGTTCACCGTCACCCCCGTCGGCGCCAGTTCCAACGCCAGGGTGCGCGCCATTTGCATCACGCCCCCCTTGCTGGCGGCATAGGCGGCCAGCCCGACATTCGGCGTCCACTGGTTCACCGAGGAGACCATCACGATGCGCCCCCACCCCCGCGCCACCATGTCGCGCGCCGCCTCCTGGGCGATCGCGAAATAGGCGTGCAGGTTCACCGTATGCAGGCGCTGCCACTCCGCGTCGGTGGTCTCCAGCGCCGGCTTGCGCAGCAGCATCGCCGCCGTACAGACTAGGATGTCCAGCCCGCCCAGCGCCTCGATCGCGCCGCGAACCGTCGCCCGTGCGGCTGCGATGTCGCTGAAATCGCCCTCCAGCGCCACCGCCCGGCGGCCAAGTGCGGCGATCTCGGCGACCAGCGCCGCCGCCGCATCGGGTTGGCGCAGGTGATGCAACGCCACATCGGCGCCCGCCAGCGCCAGCGCGCGCGCCACCGCCCGGCCGATGCCGTCGCTGCCCGCGCCGGTCACCAGCGCCCGCCGTCCTGCCAATCCGGTCATCGCCACCACTCCTGCCCGGGCCGCATGCCGGTTGCCGGCAGAACCGCCTCCGCCGCCGTGGCAATCGCCAGCAGCCGCGCATCCTCGCCGCGCCGCCCCACCAGCTGCAGCCCCAGCGGCCGGCCGCGCGGCCCCAGCCCGCAGGGCAGCGACACCGCCGGCACGCCCGCCAGGCTGAACGGCCGGGTGAACGGCGCGGTGTCCGGCCGGCTGAATGCGTCGCCCGCGTCGAGGTCGCCCGCCTCGTCCGGCGTGGTTGGCAGCGCGAGCACATCGACCCCCGCCATCGCCGCCGCCAGTTCGTCCGCCAGCATCGCGCGCAGGCGAATGGCGTCGGCCACCGCCGCGGGCGGGATCAGCGCGCCGATGGCAAAGCTGCGCCGGGTCAGCGGGTTGAGCGCATCGGGCCGGGCGGCCAGCGTCGCCTCCCAGCGCGCGAAGGCCTCGCTGCGGGCAATCAGGAAGTAGCACGGGTTGAACAGCGCCGCCGAAGGCAGGGCGACGCGCGCAATCGTCGCCCCCGCCCTTGCCAGTGCCGCGCACGCTGCATCGAAGGCGGCCATGGCCGCAACCGTCGCCGCGCCATGCGCCAGCAATCCGTCCGGCACCCCGATCCGCACGCCCTCCAGCGGTATCGCCGGGTGCACCGCCATCCCGGCCAACACGGCATGAACCAGCGCGCAATCGGCGGCGCTGCCGGCGATCGGTCCCGCCACGTCCAGCGATGCGGCAAACGGTATGCTGCCGTCCATCGGCACCACGCCATGGGTGGGCTTGAACCCGACCAGGCCGCAAAACGAGGCCGGCAGGCGCACCGAGCCACCGGTATCCCCGCCGATCGCCGCCATCGCCATGCCAGAGGCAACCGCCACCGCGCTGCCGTTCGACGAGCCGCCAGGGTCCGCACCGGGCGACCACGGATTGACCGCCGGCGGGGCAGGGGAGTCCCGCGACGGACCGCCCACCGACATCTCCCAGCAATTCGCCTTGCCGACGATCAGCGCATCCGCGGCCCGCAGCCGCGCCGCCACCGTGCTATCCCGTGCCGCCGGTTCCGTGCCCGCAAATAGCCGTGCATTGGCGCCGGTCGGCAGCCCGGCCACGTCGAATACGTCCTTCACCGCCATCACCACGCCCGCCAGCGCTCCGGCCGTGCCGCCGTGGGCGATGCGTTCGCGCAACCGTGCCGCATCGCGCAGAACCGCACCTTCCGCCACATGGACAAGGCCGTGCAGCCGCGCGTTGCCCGCCTGGATGCGCGCCAGGTACGCCACGGCCTCCCGCACCGGGTCCAGCCGCCCCGCGCGCACCAGAGACGCCGTGTCCGCCACGCTTCTCATGACGGCGCACGCCCCGCGGCAACAGCCACGGCGACCGCGCGCACTGTGCGGTCGAGCATCGGAAGCTGCGCGGCCAGGAACGCGATATCCTCCGCCGGCAGCACGATGCCATGGCGGGCGAGACATGCGGCCACCGATACCTTCGCTTCGTCAGGCTCCACGCCGCTCTCCTTCGTCACACGCGATTGTTGCCCGCCCCCGACCTCTCGCCTAGCCTTCGCCGGCGGCATTTCATCGGCCGCGTGGGGAAACGGGACATGAGCGGCAGCAGCGACATCCAGCAGGACTATATCATCGTCGGCGCGGGTTCGGCCGGCGCCGCTCTTGCTGCCCGCCTCACCGAAGACCCGAGCACGCGCGTGCTGCTGATCGAGGCCGGGCGCGCCAGCCACCCCGCCTCGCGCTTTCCCATCAGCTTCGGCCTGCTGATCGACAACCCGGCCGCCAACTGGCGCTATTTCTCCGAACCCGAGCCCGGTACCAACAACCGCGCCATCCCGGTGCCGCGCGGCAAAATGCTCGGCGGATCGTCCAGCATCAACGGCCTGGTCTACGTCCGCGGCCAGCCGCTCGACTTCAACACCTGGGCGCAGATGGGCAACCGCGGCTGGTCGTACCAGGACGTGGCGCCGATCTTTCGCCGGATGGAAAGCTACGAGAAGGGCGATGACGGCGTGCGCGGCGGCAGCGGCCCGCTGCGCGTCTCCGAGGTGCCCGACCAGAACCCGCTGTTCGACGCCCTGTTCGCCGCCGCCGAGCATGCCGGCTACCGCCGCAATCCCGACTACAACAGCGAGGACCAGGAGGGCATCGTCAAGACGCAGACGACCATCCACAAGGGAAGGCGCATGAGCACGGCGCATTGCTACCTCGCCCCCGCCCGCGGCCGGCCGAACCTGCGCATCGTCACCGAAGCGCACACCAGGCGCGTGCTGCTGGATGGCACGCGCTGCACCGGGGTGGAATACGAACGGGGCGGAAAGCGCGTGACCGCCCTGGCCGGCCGCGAGGTGATCCTGTGCGCCGGCGCGGTGGCCACGCCGCAGCTTCTGGAACTGTCGGGCATCGGCAACCCCGACCTGCTCGCCCCGCACGGCATCCCCGTGAAGCACGAGCTGCGCGGGGTGGGCGAGAACTTCCGCGACCACATGAACGCGCGCATCCAGTGGCGCATCAAGGTGCCGGGCGTTTCCTACAACACCCGTGCGCGCGGCCTCGGCCTGCTGCGCGAGGCGATCACCTATGCCACCAGCGGCCAGGGCTTCTACAGCCTGCCCTCCGCCCCGCTGCTCGCCTTCCTGCGCACCCGCCCCGACCTGGAGACGCCGGACGTGCAGATGCACCTGGTGCCCTATGCCGTGAAGAACCCCAAGAAGCGCCAGCTCCACCCGTTCCCGGCCATGACCATCGCCTGCTACCAGCTGCGCCCGGAAAGCATCGGCTCGATCCATATCCGCTCGGCCGACCCGCACGTGCACCCGGCGATCCGCTTCAACTTCCTCGTCGACCCGATCGACCAGCGCACCATGGTCGACGGCTTCCGCATGATGCGAAAAATCGCCAATGCGCCACCGATGGAGCCCTTCATCGGCGAGGAATACTCGCCCGGCGCCGATATCGGCACCGACGACGAGATCCTCGACTACATGCGCCGCAACTCCGAAACCGCCTACCACCCCATCGGCACCTGCCGGATGGGCCCGCAGGCGAACTGCGTGGTCGATGACAAATTGCGCGTGCACGGCCTCACCGGCCTGCGCATTGCCGATGCCTCGATCTTTCCCACCATGCCCTCCGGCAACACCAACGCGCCGAGCATCATGGTGGGCGAGAAGGCGGCCGACCTGATCCGCGGCGTGGCACTGGCCGAGGCAGCGTAGCGGCGAACTGGCGCAGCGAAGGTCGCCTGATGCAGCGCATAGTCGTCGCGGCCCTGTTGGTACTCGCCCTGCTGTTCCCAGGCTTCATGCACCTGGTAGCGATCCACGAGGACAGCGCGATGGCCTGGGGCATTGCCCGCATGGCCACCGGGCTCATCGTGCTCTGGATATTCCTCGGCGGCAGCCTGATGTACCGCTACCGGCATGCCGCCAGGCGCCTCGTGCAGTCCATCCGGCTCGGCTGGCGGCTGAAATTCGTACTGTTCTGCATCGTGCTGGCCTGCATCGAGGAGATGGTCACGGTCGGCATGACCAACCTCGCCCCGTTGTTCGGCGCACGCATCGGCGAGGCCTATATCACCGCCTCCACCAACTATTTCGACGTGGTGCTGCTGCACAGCGTGATCGTTTTCGTTCCGCTGTTCATCGCCTTGATGTTGCTTCTTTCCCGCTATGACCTCAGCCCGTTCGCCGTGTTCCTGGTGTTCGGCGTGGTGGGCACGATCTGCGAGGCGATCTTTGCCGGGCGCGCCGGTGCCGCGATCGGCTTTCCGATGTGGGCCTTCGTCTATGGCCTGATGGTCTGGCTGCCCGCCTACTCGCTGCCGCCCGCTGCACAGCGCGGCGCCCGGCCGGCGCGCTGGTTCCACGCCCTGCTCGCGGTGCCGGCGGTGTTCATCCTGGCCATGCCGATGCTGCTGCCGATCGTCTATGTCATCGAGGTCGTGCTGGAGCACCCCTCCATACACTTCTGACCCGCACTTCTGACCGGCACTTCTGACCGGCACTTCTGACCGGGGCGGTCTGGCCCTATCCGGGCAGCAGCACCGTCGCCACCGCCTGCGCTGCGATCCCCTCCATCCGCCCGGTGAAGCCCAGGCGCTCGGTGGTGGTCGCCTTCACGCTCACCCGGCCCACATCCACACCCAGCAACGCCGCCATGCGCGCCATCATCGCCTGCGCATGGGGCGCGATCTTCGGCCGCTCGCAGATCAGCGTCACGTCCACATTGGCCAGCACCCCGCCGCGCGCCGCCACCCGCCCAGCGGCATGGCGCAGGAACACCGCCGAATCCATGTCGCGGAACGTATTGTCGCTCGGCGGGAAATGCCGGCCGATATCGCCCTCGGCCAGCGCCCCGTAGATCGCGTCGCACAGCGCATGGATGCCCACATCGGCGTCGGAATGTCCGGCAAGGCCAAGCGCGTGCGGCACTTCCACACCGCAAAGGACCAGCTTGCGTCCCGCTTCCAGCACATGCACGTCAAACCCGGTGCCGACGCGCGGCGAAAGGGCAGGGGTCAGCACACGCTCCATGCGGATCAGGTCCTCGGGCCAGGTGATCTTGATGTTGTCCTCGTGCCCCGCCACCAGCGCGACGTCATGTCCCGCCGCCTCCAGCACCGCGGCATCGTCGGTCGCCCCGTCGCTGCCGCCCTGGGCCGCCGCGCGATGCAGGTCCAGCAGCACCGCGAACCGGAACCCCTGCGGCGTCTGCGCCCGGAACAGCCCCTCGCGCGCCACCGTGGCGACGATCCGGCGATCCTGGCCCTGCTTAAGCGTGTCGGCCCGCTTGAGCGTGTCGGCCACCGGCACGGCGGGAATCGCGCCGGCATGGGTGCGCAGGGCGTTCACCAGATCGGCGATGGTGCCCGGCGGGATGAACGGCCGCGCCGCGTCATGCACCAGCACGATGTCCGGCCGCCGCGCCGCCAGCGCCTCCAGCCCCGCGCGCACGCTGGCCTGGCGGGTGGCGCCGCCGGGCACCGCTGGCAGGTGGGCCAGCCCCGCCAGCGCCGCGCCGATCGGCGCCGCCTCGCCCACCGGCTGGATCAGCACCCCGGCCTCGGCCAGCGACTCGGCGGCGAGACGAATCAGCGGTCGGCCGGCACAAACCAGGAACTGCTTGGGCATTTGCCCCGCCTGGCCACCGGTGAAACGCTGCCCGCTGCCGGCGGCTACGAGCACGCAGGCGAGGGTGGGGGCCGGCGGGAGGAGAGGAATGTCGTGCATGGTCCAACCAACCTTGCCGCCCCCGCGCGCGCCGTCAACGGGCGGCCAATCCGCCCAAGGAATACGTTGCGTGGCGTGGGATCACCCACTACTTTGCCCAAATCATGGGCAACCAAGCACCATTTTCCCCGAAACTGAAGCCGATCGACCTGGGTGGAGTGGTCATCGACACCCCTGTCATCCTCGCCCCGATGTCGGGCGTCACCGACCTGCCGTTCCGCCGGCTGGCGCGTGAGCTTGGCGCGGGCCTTGTCGTGTCCGAAATGATCGCCTCCTGGGCGATGGTGCGCGAGAACAAGGCAACTCTGCGCATGGCCGAGATGGATGGCCGCCCCACCTCCATCCAGCTTGCCGGGTGCGACCCCGCGGCGATGGCCGAGGCGGCGCGCATCGCGGTGGGCAAGGGGGCCGACATCGTCGACATCAACTTCGGCTGCCCGGTCAAGAAGGTCGCCGTCGGCCAGATGGCCGGCAGCGCGCTGATGCGCGACGAAATCGCCGCCGCCCGCATCCTGGAAGCCACCGTGCGCGCCGTCGACGTGCCCGTCACGCTCAAGATGCGCATGGGCTGGGACCACGCCAGTCTCAACGCCCCCACCCTGGCGCGCATCGCCGAGGCAAGTGGCATCCGCATGGTCACCGTGCACGGCCGCACCCGTCAGCAATTCTACACCGGCACCGCCGATTGGGACTTCATCGCCAGCGTGAAACAGGCGGTGCGGCTGCCGGTCATCGCCAATGGCGACATCACTACCGAGGACCAGGCCGCCGACGCACTGCGCCGCTCCGGCGCCGATGGCGTCATGATCGGCCGCGGTTGCTACGGCCGCCCCTGGTTCCCCGCCCAGGTCGCGCATTTCCTGCAGACCGGCGAGCGCATCCCCGAGCCGGACCTGGCGACCCAGAAATCCATCATGCTGCGCCACTACGCCGCCATGCGCGCGCATTTCGGCAACGAACCCGGCATGCGCCTCGCGCGCAAGCACCTGTCCTGGTACTCGCGCGGCCTGCACGGCTCGGCCGAGTTCCGCGCCACCATGAACCGCCAGGCCGACGTGGCCGCCGTCGAGGCGCTGATCGACCGGTTCTATGACCCGCTGATCGCCCGCGGTGCCCAGCGCGTGTGCGATGGCGGTGCCGACGGCGAACTGGCCGAAGCCGCGTGAGAAACCTGCTGCGCAGTGCCGTTCGTCTGGCCGAACGCCGGCGCTCGGACGCGCCGCCCGACTGCGTCGCACTGATGGCTGCCCTTCCGGTGCCGGTGATCCTGCTCGACACCGAGAACCGGCTGCGCTTCATCAACCACGCCGCCGAACAGTTCCTCGGCGTCTCCGCCGCCGCCGCCACGCAGCTTGGCCTCGCCGACTTCCTTGCCGGCGACAACCCGCTGTTCCTGCTGATCGAACAGGTCCGCCAGCACGACGCTCGGGTGGCCGACCACGACATGTCGCTCGAAGGCCCGCGGCTGAAGCGGATGAACATCGCCGTGCAGGGCGCACCGCTTGCCGAGGAGCCCGGCGCGGTGGTGCTGGTGCTGCACGATTCCACCGCCGCCCGCGCGCTGGACCGCCAGCTGAACGTGCGCGGCGCCGCCCGCTCGGTCGCCGGCATGGCGGCGATCCTGGCCCACGAAGTCAAGAACCCGCTCTCCGGCATCCGCGGCGCGGCCCAATTGCTCGAAGCCAGCGTTGCCGAGCCCGACCGCGAGCTCACCATCCTGATCCGCGACGAGGCCGACCGCATCCGCGACCTTGTCGACCGCATGGAGGCCTTCGGCGAAAAGCCGGTGCAGCTGGGCGCGGTCAACATCCATCGCGTGCTGGAACATGTCCGCCGCCTGGCGCAGAGCGGTTTCGCCGCGGCGATCCGCTTTACCGAGCTGTACGATCCCTCGCTGCCGCCGGTGCATGGCAACCGCGACCAACTGGTGCAGGTGGTGCTGAACCTGGTGAAGAACGCCGCCGAGTCGATCGTTCAGGGCGATGTCGAATACGGTGAGATTCATCTGATCACCGGCTTCCAGCATGGCATGCGCCTCGCCGTGCCGGGCAGCGATGCCCGCCGCCACCTGCCGCTGTTCGTCACCGTGCGCGACAACGGGCCGGGCATTCCCGACGATATCCGCCCCCATCTTTTCGATCCCTTCGTCAGCGGCAAGCCCTCCGGCAGCGGGCTGGGCCTCGCATTGGTGGCCAAGATCGTCAGCGACCATGGCGGGCTGGTGGAGGTGGAGAGCCGGCCGGGACGCACCGAGTTCCGCCTGATGCTGCCGATGGTCGACGACGAGAACCAGCTCTGATCGGAACCGGGATGACGACGACCCCTCCCACCGTCCTCGTGGCCGACGACGATCGGTCGATCCGCACCGTGCTGACCCAGGCGCTCGGCCGCTCCGGCTACCAGGTGCGCAGCACCGGCACCGCCAGCACCCTGTGGCGCTGGGTCGAGGAGGGCGAGGGCGACCTGGTCATCACCGACGTGATGATGCCGGACGGCAACGGGCTGGACCTGATCCCGCGCATGCGCCGGGTGCGCCCGGAATTGCGCATCATCGTCATGTCTGCCCAGTCCACGCTGATGACGGCGGTGAAGGCCACCCAGCGTGGCGCCTTCGAATACCTGCCCAAGCCTTTCGACCTCACCGAACTGCTCAGCGTCGTGGCGCGCGCCCTTTCGGTGTCGGCCGGCGAGGTGGTGCTGCCGGTGAGCGCGCCACGCGATGCCGAGGAACACCTGCCGCTGATCGGCCGGTCGGCGGCGATGCAGGAAATCTACCGCACCATCGCCCGCCTCACCACCGCTGACCTCACGGTGATGATCAACGGCGAGAGCGGCACCGGCAAGGAACTGGTCGCGCGCGCCCTGCACGACTACGGCCGCCGCCGCGCCGGGCCGTTCGTGGCGATTAACATGGCCGCCATTCCGCGCGAGTTGATCGAAAGCGAGCTGTTCGGCCATGAGCGCGGCGCCTTCACCGGCGCCACCAACCGTGCCGCCGGCCGCTTCGAGCAGGCCCATTCCGGCACGTTGTTCCTCGACGAGATCGGCGACATGCCGTCCGAGGCGCAAACTCGCCTGCTGCGCGTGCTGCAGGAAGGCGAGTTCACCTCCGTTGGCGGCCGCCAGGCGATCCGCGCAAACGTGCGCATCATCGCCGCCACCCACCGCGACCTGCGCGCGGCCATTCGCCAGGGACAATTCCGCGAGGACCTATTCTACCGCCTCAACGTGGTGCCCATCCGCCTGCCGCCGCTGCGTGAGCGAGTGGAGGACATCCCCGACCTCGCCCGCCACTTCCTGGAGCGCGCGCGCGAGGGCGGGCTCGCCGGCAAGATGCTCGACCAGGGCGCGATCGAGGCGCTGCAGGGGCATCGCTGGCCGGGCAATGTGCGCGAGCTGGAAAACCTGATGCACCGTCTGGCCGCGCTGTGCCCCGACGAGGTGGTCGGCGGCCTCGCGGTGCGCGCCGAACTGCGCGAGGTCGACTACGCCCCCGCCAGCGACAGCCCCGGCGCGCCAGACCTGGTGCAGGAGCCGCTGGCCCGTGCCGTGGAGCGGCATATCCGCCAGTTCCTGGCCGCCCACGGCGATGCCGTTGGTCCGTCGGACATCTACGACAGGGTGCTGGCCGAGGTGGAGCGTCCGCTGATCCGCATGACCCTGGCGGCCACCCGTGGCAACCAGATCAAGGCCGCGGCCATGCTCGGGCTGAACCGCAATACGCTGCGCAAGAAGATCCGCGATCTCGACATCCCGGTCATCCGCGGCGTCGCCTGAGCCCCGCGTGGAACAGCTCATGACCGCGCGGGCGGCCACCGGCCCGGAGCCCGAGAACCCGCAGGCAGCCTCGCCGCAGGGCTCGCGCGCCAGCCTGCTGGGGCGGCTGTCCCGCCTGGCAGAGGTCTTGATGGGGCGCATCGCCACGCTGGTGCTCGCCGCCGTCGCTCTCGCCTTGGGGATTGCCACCTTCGTCATGCTGGCCAGCGGGCTGCCGCGGCCGAACCTCGTCTTCGCCCTGGTGCTTGCCAACCTCACCGTGGTGCTGCTGCTCGGCGCGCTGCTGGCGGTGCGCTTCACCAGGGTGTGGATGGAACGCCGCCGCGCCGCCGCGGGCGCCCGGCTGCACGTGCGCCTGGTGCTGCTGTTCAGCGTGGTCGCCGTCACCCCGGCGATCGTGGTGGCGGTGTTCTCCACGGTGTTCTTCAATCTCGGCATCCAGGCCTGGTTCGCCGAGCCGGTGCGCACCGCCCTGCAGCAGAGCCTGCAGGTGGCACGCGGCTATGCCGACGAGCACCGCAACAACATCCGCGCCGACGCGCTCGGCATGGCCGCCGACCTGGTGCGCGGCGGGCTTGGCCTGATGTCCACCGACCCCAATGGCTTCCTCAACTTCCTCGCCAGCCAGACCGGGCTGCGCGGGCTGACCGAATCGATGATCTACGAGCCGGTCACCGGCCAGGTGGTGGCCTCGGCCGGCAGCATGACCGGCTTCGAATCCGTAACTCCGCCGGAGTGGGCGACCGCGCTGGCCCGCTCCGGCGAGGTCGCGGTGCTCGGCAGCGACGACCAGACCAAGGTGCGCGGCGTGGTGATGCTGGAGACCACGCCCGTCTTGATGCTGGTGATCGGCCGCTTGGTGGACCCGGCCATCCTCGACCATATCGTCAAGACCGAGACGGCGGTGGAGGTGTACGACCGGCTGGACCAGAACCGTTCCGGGCTGCAGATCACCTTCGCCGTCATCTTCGCCCTGGTGGCGCTGGCGGTCCTCGCCGCCGCCGTGCTGATCGGGCTGGTGCTGGCCAACCAGATCGCGCGCCCCGTCGGCGGGCTGATCACCGCGGCCGAGCGGGTGCGCGCCGGCGACCTTTCGGTGCGGGTGGCCGAGGTCGATACCGGCGACGACATCGCCGGCCTGTCGCGCGCCTTCAACCGGATGACCGGCCAGCTTGCCGCCCAGCGCAGCGAGCTGATGAGCGCCTACAGCCAGATCGACGAGCGCCGCCGCTTCACCGAGACGGTACTGTCCGGCGTCTCCGCCGGCGTGATCGGCCTTGATCCGGACGGGCTCATCGAACTGCCCAACCGCGCCGCCGACGCCCTGCTGGGCCGCGACCTGCTGCGCGAGGTCGGCCGCCCGCTCGCCGAGGTGGTGCCGGAATTCGCCCCACTTCTCGCCGCCGCCATGGCCGCCCCTGCCCAGGCCCACACCGCCGAGGTGCAGATCACCGGCGCCGGGCCGGGCGGTACCGGGCCGGGCGGCACCACCACGCGCCGCGTGCTGCTGCTGCGCGTCGGCGCCGACCGCACCGCCCAGCCGGACCCGGCCGCGGCCGACGGGGAAGACACCGAACCGCCTGGCCGGGTCGCCAACTTCGTCGCCACCTTCGACGACATCACCGAACTGCAATCGGCCCAGCGCAAGGCTGCCTGGGCCGACGTGGCGCGGCGCATTGCCCACGAGATCAAGAACCCGCTGACGCCCATCCAGCTCTCCGCCGAGCGCCTGAAGCGCCGCTTCGCCCGCGAGATCACCTCCGATCCCGAGACCTTCATCCAGTGCGCCGACACCATCGTGCGCCATGTCGGCGACATCGGCCGCATGGTGGACGAGTTCTCCCGCTTCGCCCGCATGCCCCAGCCGGTGATCCGCCCGGAGGACATCAGCCGCGTGGTGCGCGAGTCGCTGGTGTTGCAGCGCACCGCGCGCCCCGACGTGACCTTCACCACCGACATTCCGGAGAAGGGGCCGGTCACCGTGTGTGATCGCCGCCTGATCGGCCAGGCGGTGACCAACCTGCTGCAGAACGCCGCGGATTCCCTGGCGATGCGCCCGCGCGACGCCGAAGGCAACCAGCCCCCCGGCCACATCGCGGTCGGCGTGGCGCAGCATGGCGCGGAGGTCGTGATCGTCGTGGCGGATGACGGAATCGGTTTGCCAGGGCAGGATCGCGACCGGCTCACCGAGCCGTACGTCACCCACAAGCCGAAAGGCACCGGACTTGGCCTGGCCATCGTCAAGAAGATCATGGAGGACCACGGCGGGCGCATCACGCTCGACGACCGCGTGGCCGAGCCGGATTGGCCTGGAACCGGCGCGGTCGCCTGCCTGTTCCTGCCGCTCAAGGCCGCGGCATGATCCTGCGGCAGCGGCAGTCGAGCTGATGGGACCCCGGCATGGCGCATGACATACTGATCGTGGACGACGAGCCGGATATCCGCATGCTGGTGGAAGCCATCCTGCGCGACGAGGGCTACGACACCCGCCAAGCCGGCGATTCCGACAGCGCGATCGCCGCCTTCCACGCCCGCCGCCCCTCGCTGGTCATCCTGGATGTCTGGCTGCAGGGCTCGCGTCTGGACGGGCTGGGCATTCTGGAGGCGCTGCACGGCGAGGAGCCGCGGGTGCCCGTGGTGATGATCTCCGGGCATGGCAACATCGAGACCGCGGTCACCGCGATCCAGCAGGGCGCCTACGACTTCATCGAGAAGCCGTTCCAGTCCGACCGGCTGCTGCTGATCGCGCGGCGGGCGATCGAGGCGGCGCGGCTGGCGCGCGAGAATGCCGAGCTGCGGCTGCGCGTCGGCAGCGAAACCGAGCTGACCGGCGACAGCGGCGCCATTGCCGCGCTGCGCGGGGCGGTTGAGAAGGTGGCGCCGACCGGCTCGCGGGTGCTGATCACCGGTCCTGCCGGCTCGGGCAAGGAGGTGGTGGCGCGGATGATCCATGCCCGCTCGCGCCGCGCCGATGGTCCTTTCGTGGCGCTGAACTGTGCCACGCTGAATCCCGCACGCTTCGAGGAGGAGCTGTTCGGGGTGGAAGGCGGCGCCGACCCGCTGGCCCAGCCGCGCCGTGCCGGGGTGCTCGAGCGCGCCCATGGCGGCACGCTGCTGCTCGACGAAGTCAGCGACATGCCGCTGGAGACCCAGGGCAAGATCGTCCGCGCCTTGCAGGACCAGTCCTTCGAGCGCATCGGTGGTTCGGAGCGGGTGCGGGTGGATGTGCGGGTGCTGGCCATCACCAACCGCGACCTGCAGGCCGAAATCGTCGCCGGGCGATTCCGCGAGGACCTGTTCTACCGGCTGGCCGTGGTGCCGCTGCGGATGCCCGCGCTGCGCGAGCGCCGCGAGGACGTGCCGGCGCTGGCGCGGCATTTCCTGATCCGATCGGCGGACACGTCGGGCATGCCGGGACGGGAGCTTTCCACCGATGCGCTGACATCGCTGCAGGCCTATGACTGGCCGGGTAACGTGCGCCAGCTGCGCAACCTGATGGACTGGCTGCTGATCATGGCGCCGGGTGGGGCAGGGGAGCCGATCCGCGCCGAGATGCTGCCGCCCGAGATCGGCTCGGCCGCGCCCGCGCTTTTCAATTCCGACCCTTCCGCCGACATCATGGCGCTGCCGCTGCGCGAGGCGCGGGACATGTTCGAGACGCAGTACCTCCAGGCCCAGCTGCTCCGCTTCGGCGGCAATATCAGCCGCACCGCCACCTTCGTGGGCATGGAACGCAGCGCGCTGCACCGCAAGCTGAAGCAGCTTGGGGTGGGCGGGGACGAGCGAATCGCCTAACCGGCAGGATGGCCGCAGAATCACTCTATAACGTAACAATATGCCCGCGATGGCTTTGTGCGGCCCTCACCTGGGAGTTGAACGCCAGGCGCGGACGGCGGCGCGCACCTCGGGCGGCAGCGGCCGGTCGGAAGCCACTGGTGGCACCGGTGGGGCCTGTGCCGCCGGTGGGGGGCGCATTGGGCGTGGGGGGCCTGGACGTTCGGGCAGGCGGAGCCAGGGTGGCGGGGCCAGGCCGAGCATGCGGCAGAGCGGACGCAGCAGCCGGCCGGCTTGGGGGGCGGCTTCGACCAGCGCGCGGGTATCGGGATTGTCGATGAAGGCCTGGACCTGGCCGGCGTATTGGGCGATGGGCTGGTGGAGGCCGATCAGCCAGGCGTGGCCGCGCGGGCAGGAGGGGGGCGGCGGACGGTCGAAGGAGGCGGCGGGTTCATGGCGCGGCCGGCCGGCGCGCGAGGGGCGGGGCCGGGGGAGGGTTCCGGCCTGCCGGCACGCGACGAGGCGGTCGAGGCGGCCGGCCATGCGGGCGAGGCGCCAATACACGAGCATGAGCACGCGGATCGCCGGCGCCGTGATGGGCCGGATGGCGTTGGCGCGCAGGGCCAGCATGCCGCGAATCCCGGAAAGGATGGCGGCAAAGGCCTGGCCCGGGCTTGCGTGGGCGATGAACACGTTAGCATAATTCACTAACTCGACGACCGCTGCAAGTGGCGCGCGCGGCCGGGCGCGGGGTTCAGTCGATCCGCTTCAGCGTGCCCTTAAACCGCTGCCAGTTCGCCACGTACCCCGCCGCCGAGCGTGCCTGACGGGCCGCGTTGTCCGGCCCCAGTTCGCGCACCGCCTTGGCCGGCGATCCCAGCACCATCCAGCCGGGGTCGAACACCTTGCCCTCGGTGACCAGCGCGTTGGCGCCGACCAGGCAGCCCGCGCCGATGACCGCCTTGTTCAGCACGGTGGAGCCCATGCCGATGAGCACGCCGTCGCCGATGGTGCAGCCGTGCAGGATCACCTTGTGGCCGATGGTGCAGTCCGCCCCGATGGTCAGTGGCGAGCCACTATCGGAATGCAGTACCGAATTGTCCTGGATGTTGCTGCGCGCGCCGATGCGGATCGGGTCGTTGTCGCCGCGGATCACCGCGCCGAACCAGATGCCGGCATCCTCCTCGATGATCACGTTGCCGATCACATGCGCGTCCGGCGCGATCCAGTAGCGGCCGCTGGCGGGGACCTGGGGGCGGATGCCGTCGAGTTCATAAAGAGGCATGGGAGGGGTCCTGAAGCTGTAGCAATGAGGGAAGATTCTTCTTTTTCTGTAGAAAAAGAAGCAAAAAGACTTTTACCCGTTCGCCAGGGGTTCAGCCCGTGCCTTTTGCGGCAAGCAAACGGATAAACGTTTTTTGGTTCTTTTTTCCAAAAAAGAACGTCTTTCTTGTTCTCTCGCCCCGGTTCCGATGGTTATTCCTTCTTTTCGCGATAGTCCCCAAACGCCTTGTCGCGTTGGCTCAGCACCGCGCTCACCGACTTGCCGTCGCGTTTGAACTGGGCGCGGTAGTCGAGGCTGGCCTTGGTGGTGAAGGCGAGCGCCTGGAGTTCGGTGCCGGCGCGGATGGCGGCGCGCAGGCCCTGGGCTTCCATGGCGCGGTGCACGCTGCGCTTGTTGATCTGGTTCAGTTCGGTGGGGATGAGGGCGACGCGGGCGGCGATCTTCAGCACCTCCTCGTCCAGCGTGGCGGCCGGGAAGGCGCGGTTGGCGAAGCCTTTCTGGGCGGCCTCGATGCCGGTGATGCCGTCGCCGGTGAGCATCATTTCCATGGCGTTGCGCATGCCCATCAGCCAGGGATGGAACTGGTTGTCGGGCGGGGACATCAGCCGCACCGGCGGGTAGCCGATATTGGCGTCCTCGGCGACGTAGACCAGGTCGCAGCAGGTGGCCAACTCGCTGCCGCCGGCCAGGCAATGGCCGTGGACCTGGGCGATCACCGGCTTGGCGAGGTCCCAGATGCGCATCCAGCCCTCGACCACATGCCGCGCCCAGGCCCCGGGTCCGCCGGCGGTGTAGTAGGGCTGGTCGAGCGCGTTGTTGGCCGACAGGTCGTAGCCCGAGCAGAACGAGGGACCGGCAGCGCGCAGGATGGTGACATTTACTTCCGGGTCCTGGTCCGCCGCCACCAGGGCGTCCAGGATGGCCTTGCGCAACGGGTTGTTCAGGGCGTTGCGCTTCTCCGGCCGGTTCATCGTCAGGCGCCTTATGCCGGGCGCGGGATTGTCGATCAGCAGCACCGGATTGTCGGACATGGATGTTTCCCCTCGTTTGTGAGGCGATATTCCGCGCATCCGGGGGGCCGCACAATGCCGTGCCGCGATTGATGGGGCGCAGGCGGCCGGTTCGTGTGGGGCGCTGGTAGTTGACCTGGGGTGGGAGTTTAGTTTAACATTAAACTAGTTTGATCGACGTTCACCCTCACAATGGAGTTCTCCATGCAGCGGCGACATTTCCTCAGGCTCGTAGGCGGCGGCATCGTGGTTGCGGCGGTGGGCGCCGGGCTGTCCCAGGTTCAGGTGTTTGGCGTGCCGCCTGGCGCTGTTGCCGCGTGGCGGGAGGCGGCGGCGCCCACCGAGCTTCGCCGCTGGGTTCTGGCGCATGCGCTGTTGGCACCGAACCCGCACAACATGCAGCCCTGGATCGCCGACCTCGCCACCGAGGGCGAGATCGTGCTGCGGCTGGACACCGCGCGTCTGCTGCCCGCCACCGACCCCTATGGCCGGCAGATCCTGATGGGAGCCGGCGCATTCCTCGAACTGCTGGCCATGGCCGCGGCGGTGCGCGGCCACCGTGCCGACATCCGCCTGTTTCCCGAAGGCGAGCCGGGCGAACATCTCGATGGCCGGCCCTTTGCCCGTGTCCGACTACTTGCCGAACCTGCCGCCCCGCGTGATCCGCTGTTCGCCCAGGTGCTGGCGCGGCGCACCGACCGGCGCGCCTACGACCTGGCCCGGCCACCGGCAGCGGCCGATATTGCCGCCATGCACGCCGCCGTCGACGGCCTGCCGGTTCGCTTCGGCGTGGCCAGCAGCGACGAGCCGGCACGGGTGCAGGCGATTCGTGCCATAGCGCGGGCAGCGTGGCGGGTGGAGCTGACGACCGAGGCCCCCATGATGGAGTCAGTGCGCGTCATGCGCGTCGGCAGCCGCGAGATCGACCGCCATCGCGACGGCATCACCATTACCAGCCCGATGGTCGTGGCACTCGCCTGGGCGGGGCTGTTCGACCGCAGCCGGTTCCCGGCCGCCGACGGGCCCGAGGTCAAGGCCCAGCTCGACGACTTCGACGTCGCCACCGCCGCGACGCCCGCCTATCTGTGGCTGGTCACCGAGGGCCGCAGCCGCGGCTTGCAGATCGCCGCCGGAAGGGCGTATGCGCGGATCAACCTGGCCGGCGCGCAGGCCGGCCTGGCCATGCACCCGAACCAGCAATCGCTGCAGGAGTATCCCGAGGTGACGCAGCACTACCAGGCGATCCATACCTTGCTCGACGCGCCGGCGCCGCGCTTTGCCGTGCAGATGTTGGCACGGCTGGGCCATCTTCCGGCGGGCGTCCATGCCGCCGACCCCGCGCCGCGCCGAGGGCTCGCGGCACTCACCGGCGCCTGACCGTCGCATGACTGGTGCTGCCGACCCGGCGCAGGACCCGCTCGCCTTCCAGGTGCTGAACGAGATCGGCATCATCGGCCAGCTTTCCGGCAACCGGGCCGAACGGCTGCTGGCGCCCGACCTGAACCTCTCGCAGTTTGTCGTGCTGAATCACTTCTATCGCCTGGGCGGCGAGCGCTCGCTGGTGCGCCTGGCCGGCGCGATGCAGGTGACGAAGGGGGCGATGACCAATACCGTCACCCGCCTGCACGCCAAGGGTTGGCTGGCGGTGCGGCCCGACCCGCATGACGGGCGCGGCAAGCTGGTGGCGCTCACCGAGGCGGGCAGTGAGGTCCGAATGCGTGCCGTCGCCCGCCTGGCCACCACCTTCAAGGACCTGGACGCGGCGATCGGCGCCGAGCAGCTCGGCGACATGTTGGCGGGATTGCGCCGGCTGCGGACATGGCTCGACGCCAACAGGGCGTGACAGGCAACCGATAGGCCCGGGCGGCAGCGCGGGTCAGCCCAGCCACACCCCGTCGCGCATCAGTTCGCGGCCGGGCAGTTCGTTCTCCTGCCGCCAAGCCTGGATGCGCCGCGGCTTGATCCAGATGAAGGCGAAGCGGGCGGTGTTGTGGCGCGGGTCGAAGCCGGTGTGCGCGGCGAAGGCGTCGGCCACCGCGGCGGGCACCGCCTGCACCGGCAGCGACTCCGCCGTGCCCTCGATCACCACCACGTCGCGCGTCGTGCCCAGGGTGAGCCGTGCCCGCCCGGTGGCACGCAGGTTGCGGGCGGTGACCGAGGCGTCGGGGGTGGCGAGCAGCAGGCGCGCGCCGTCCCACAGGAACGACAGCGGGATGAGGTGCGGCACATCGCCCCGCGCGGTCGCCACCCAGACGTCCACGTCGCGCGCCAGGCGGTCCAGCGTGTCGCGCCGCCGCGCGGCCAGGGGGCGGGGTGGCTGGCCCGCACCGCCGGCGCTCATGCCGAGGCTGCCGCGATCCGCGCCAGCGACTCCTCGCGGCCCAGGGCGGCCAGCACCACGTCGATGCCCGGGCTGACGTTGCTGCCAGTCAGCGCCGCGCGCAGCGGCTGGGCCACGCTGCCCAGCTTGCGCCCGGTCGCCTCGGCATAGGCGCGCAGGGCGGCATCGACGCCGGCCACGGTGAAATCGCTCAGCGCCAGCGGCCCCGCGACCGCGCGCAGCAGCAGGCGGTTCTCCGCGGTAAGCAGCGCCTGCGCCTTCGGCTGCATCGGCAGCGGCAGCGGGTGGGCCAGGAACGCTGCCGAATCCGCGAGTTCCACCAGGGTCTTGGCGCGCTCCTTCAGCGCCGGCATCAGCGTCTGGATGCGGTGGATCGCCGTGGTGCCGAGCGCCAGTTCCGGCCGCCGGGCCAGCCGCCGCGCCACTTCCTGCGCCAGCCACGCATCGTCGCGCAGCCGCAGCCAGTGGGCGTTCACGTGGGACAGCTTGGCATAGTCCATGCGTGCCGCGCCGCGCCCTACGCCGTCCAGGTCGAACAGGCGGATCGCCTCGTCGCGGCCGAGTATCTCCACGTCGCCATGCGCCCAGCCCAGCCGCAGCAGGTAGTTGCACAGCGCCTCGGGCAGGTAGCCCTGTTCCTGGAACTCCAGCACGCTGACCGCGCCGTGGCGCTTGGACAGTTTCTTGCCGTCCTCGCCATGGATCAGCGGGATGTGGGCGAAACGCGGCCGCTCCCAGCCCATGGCGTCGTAGATCTGCGCCTGGCGGAAGGCGTTGGTCAGGTGGTCATCGCCGCGGATGACGTGGGTGATTTCCATGTCGTGGTCGTCCACCACCACGGCGTGCTGGTAGGTGGGGGTGCCGTCGCTGCGCAGGATGATCATGTCGTCCAGTTCGGTGTTGGCGACGCGCACGCTGCCCTGCACCAGGTCGTCGATCACCGTCTCGCCCTCGCGGGGTGCCTTGAGGCGGATGGAGGGCGCCACGCCGGCCGGCGCTTCGGCGGGGTCGCGGTCGCGCCAGGGCGAGCGGAACCTGATCACCTTGCCTTCCGCTGCCGCGGCCTCGCGGATCGCCTTCAGTTCCTCGGCGCTGAGGTAGCAGGGGTAGGCGGCGCCACGGGTGACCATCTCGCGCGCCACCTCGGCATGGCGGGCGGCGCGCTGGCTCTGGAACACCGTCTGTCCGTCATGCTCCAGCCCCATCCAGGCCAGCCCTTCGAGGATCACCCGCGTGGCTTCATCGGTCGAGCGTTCGCGGTCGGTATCCTCGATGCGCAGCAGGAACGCGCCGTTGTGGTGGCGGGCGAACAGCAGGTTGAACAAAGCGGTCCGGGCGCCGCCGATATGCAGCAGCCCGGTGGGGGAGGGGGCGAAGCGGACGCGAACTGTCATGGCCGCGTTCTACGCCGGCGGCGCGAAGCGCGCGAGATGGGTCGCATTCTCCGGCCTGGCGTTCTGCCGCGCCACCGCCTTGGCCACCACCGAGGCGATGGCCGCCGCCGGGTAGTCCTGTTGGGCCAGGGCCAGGCCACGGTCGAAGATTTCGCGGTAATGGGCGATGAGGCCGTCCCGCAGGGTGAAGCTGCTCATACCCTCGAACAGCACCGGGCGCCCTTCGGTGCCGGCCCTTCGCGAGGCATAGCTGAAGCGCCAGCGGACGTAGCCGAGGCCGCCGGCAAAGACCGGATCGATGAACTCCCACCAGTAGTCGCGGCCGCCGTCGTGGAAGCGCTGCAGCATGGCCGCGATCGCCGGGCGGCCCTGGTGCGGGCCGAAGAAACCGTCGTCGTAGATGCCCTCGGCGGTAAACAGCGCGGCCAGGGCCGCGCCGTCGTTGCGTTGCACCGCGTCGGCGAAGCGATCGAGCAGGGGTTGGAGCGGCATGATGGCGCCTTCCGGTCAGGTTGATTTCGGTGGCCATGCACAACGTTGGCGCGTGACGCAGCATCGTGGTGCCGCGTAGCGTGGCGCAATGCAACTGGCCGGTCACATCACCCTGGCCACCTGGCGCCGCCTGAACGCCACGCGCCGGCGGATTGCGGTCGCGGGTGCCGCGCTGGCGGAGGCCGAGCGCGGCCGCTTCGCGCTGTGGCTGGCCATCGCCGTGGTGGCGGGTGCCGTGGCGTATTTCACCCCCGCCAGCGAACCCTGGGCCATGACGGGCGCGCGGATGATCGCCGCCGGCATTCTGCTGGCGGCGCTGCTGGGCCGTCGCCGGCCGCTGGTTCGCGCCGTGGGGCTGCTGGCGATCGCCGGAGGGCTGGGCTTCGGCGCGGCACAGCTTGCCACCGCGCGGGCGCCGCCGCTGGTGGAACTGCCGTCGCGCGCGACGATTGCCGCCGGCACGGTGCGCATGGTGCAGGTGCTGCCGGAGGGCCGGCGCGTGACGCTCGGGCCGGTGCGGCTCGACGACGGCGCGGTGCTGCCACGGGCCGTGCGCATCCGCCTGCGGGCAGACGATCCGGTGGAGGTGGCCACCGGCGACACGCTGCGGGTGCGTGCGCTGGTGCGCCCGCCCTCCGGTGCCACCCATCCCGGCGGCTGGGACATCCAGTTCGACGCCTTCTATGCGGGGCTTGCCGGCTACGGCTACGCGCTGAACCCCGCCGAGCGCCTGGTGGCGGATGCCCCGCGCGGGGTGATGGGCTGGATGAAGGCGTTGCAGGAGGCGATCATCTTGCGCGTCCATGCGGCCCTGCCGGGCGCCGAAGGGAGGATTGCTGCCGGGCTGATGGTGGGCGGCAGTACGGCGATTCCGGTGGCGGACCAGGCCGCATTCCGCGATTCGGGGATCTACCACTTGCTCAGCCTGTCCGGCCTGCATCTGGGCATCGCCATGGGCCTGGTGTTCGCCGCCGTGCGCCTGGCATTGGCGGCGTGGGAGTGGGGGGCGCTGCGCCTGCCTACCAAGGCGATCGCCGCCCTTTGTGCCCTGCTCGGCGGCGGCTTCTACACGCTGCTGACCGGCGCACAGGTGCCGATGCTGCGCAGCTTTGCCATGGCGGCACTGGTCACGCTTGGGATCATGGCGGGGCGGCGGGCGCTGTCGCTGCGCGGTTGGGCGCTGGCGCTGGTGGCGGTGGCCCTGGTGGCGCCGCAGGAGGTGGTGCGGGTCAGCTTCCAGCTGAGCTTCGCCGCCGTGCTGGCCCTGGTGGCCGGGTTCGAGGCGTTGCGGCCGTGGTTGCTGCGCGTGCAGGGCGACGGGGCGTGGCCGCGGAGGGCCGGGGCGTATCTCGCCACCCTGGTGATGACCAGCGCCCTGGCCGGCACCGCGACGCTGCCGTTCATCGCGTACCACTTCGGGAGCGTGCAGATCTACTACGTGCTGTCCAACATGCTCGCCGTGCCGCTGACCGCCGTGGTGGTGATGCCCGCTGCCGTGCTGGCGATGCTGCTGATGCCGCTGGGGCTGGAATCGCTCGCCCTGGTGCCGATGGGCCTCGGCGTGCAGGCACTGGCCGCGATCGCGCGCACCGTGGCCGCCTGGCCCGAGGCGGTGGTGGCGGTGCCGCATATCGCCCCCTGGGGTCTCGCCGTGCTCAGCCTGGGCCTGGTGTGGCTGGCGCTGTGGCGCAGCCGGCTGCGGCTGCTGGGCGCGCCGATGATCGCGCTTGGCCTGCTCTCAGCGGGGCTGCACCGCCCGCCGGACATCCTCGTTTCAGGCGATGCCCGCCTGATTGCCCTGCGCACCGAAGCCGGCCTGCATGTCCAGCGCAGTTCGGGAGGCTCGGCCTTCGTGCTCGAATCGTGGCAGCGCTACCTGGCAGGGCCGGCGTGGCAGGCGATGCCGGCGGCGGGGCAGGCGAGTGCCGACGGGGCGGTGGAGTGCGGGGCGACTTCCTGTGTGCTGCGACCGCACCCCGGAGGGGCGGCCGCCCTGTTGCTGCGCGGGCCACCGGATGCGGCGGCATGCCGGGCGACGGTGGTGATCAGCGCCGAACCCGCGCGCCTGGAATGCGCCGAACGGGTGCCGTTGGTGGATCGGTTCACCGTCTGGCGCGAGGGGGCGCACGCCATCTGGCTCGACTCCGCCGGCCCGCGCATCGTGTCGGACCGTGCCACGCGCGGCACCCGCCCCTGGGTGATCCCGCTGCCCACCCGCACCCAGCAACCGCCCGGCAAGCCGTTGCCCCCGGCGGAGGTGGACGTGCCCGCAGGCTCAGCCACGGGCGAGGACGATCCGGAATAGCAGCTTGTCGCCGCCGGGCCGGTCGGGGTCCGGGCCGCGCCATGCCAGCCGGCCGCCATGCGCCTCGATCACCTTCTGCGATGGCCGATTGTCGTCGTCGCAGGTCAGGTCGACATGGCGCAGCCCCGCCTGGACGGCCAGCGGCAGCATCATGCCCAGCGCCGCTTTGGCATAGCCGAGGCGTCGCTTCCACGGCACCACGGCGTAGCCGATATGGCCCGACACATGCGCCGGCAGTGCCTCGGTGCCGGGCACATGGCGCAGTTTGATGGCGCCGCAGAACCCACCGTCCCACATCCAGCGCACCGGTCCCGGCAGGCGTGGCACCTCGCGCCCGTCCCCCAGGCGGATGGTGCCCGTGGACCGCAGCAGTGCGCGCACGAAGCCCGCGGGATCATCCGCGATTGCCGCCAGTTGCTCCTGGCTCACGTCGCGCAGGTTGCTCGGCGACCAGCCCCGGCCCAGGGCGGCGGCATAGCCGTCCAGGTTCCCCAGCGACGGCTCGACCAGCACAAGGGGCGCCGTTCCTGCCCCTGGCGCTGAGATCATTGATAGTTGCGCAGCAACCCGACCAGGCGGCCCTGCACCCGCACCCGGTCAGCCGGGAAGATGCGCGTCTCGTGCCGCGGATTGGCAGGTTCCAGCGCAATCGAGGCACCGCGGCGCCGCAGGCGCTTCAGCGTCACCTCGCCGTCGTCCACCAGGGCGACGACGATCTGGCCGCTATCGGCGGTGTCGCTGCGGCGGATGATCACCATGTCGCCGTCCAGGATGCCGGCCTCGATCATCGAATCGCCTGAAACCTCAAGCGCATAGTGCTCGCCGGCGCCGAGCAGGGAGACCGGGACCTCGACATGGGTGGCGGTGTCGCGCATCGCCTCGATCGGCAAGCCGGCGGCGATGCGGCCATACAGCGGCAGTTGCACCGCACTCGCCGCCTCCGGTGCCTTCACGCCAGCCAGGCGCTGGCTGAAATCGCCGCGGATGACGTTGGGGGAGAAAGTACCGCCGCCGGTGCCCCGGGCGCCGACCTCGGCGGCGATGCGGCCCACCGCATCGTCGGGCAGCCGCACCACTTCCAGCGCCCGCGCGCGGTTATGCCGGCGCGTCAGGAAGCCACGTTCCTCCAGGGCCGAAATCAAGCGGTGGATGCCCGACTTCGACTTCAGATTAAGCGCGTCCTTCATCTCCTCGAAACTGGGGGAAAATCCGGTGGTCTTCAGGTGCCGGTCGATGAAGACCAGCAATTCGTGCTGCTTGCGGGTGAGCATGCGGCGATTTCCCCGTTCTGTCGGTGTGCTGTCGGTGTGCTGACGGCATTCGATGCGCTGGCTCATCGAATCAGAACAAACCAGCAACTCGCGCGGATGTTCTAGAAAGGTTCTCCCCCGCTGGTCAAGTGCCTATTTTCGATCCTTCGATTACAACCCCAGCGCATCGAGCCGGATCACCCGCACGCTCGCCCCCGTTTCCAGCGCCGGGGCGTGGGGCGCGCGCAGGATCAGCGCATCGGCACCCGCCAGCACGCGCAGCATGGACGAGTCCTGGCGGGCGAAGGCGGTGGCCACCAGCCCGCCATCGTCGTCGGTGGCCAGGCTGGCGCGCATGTGGTCGGCACGGCGGTCATTTGCAGCGAGCGGGGCGCCGAGGCGGGCCTGCACGGTGCGCGGGGCACCGGCGGGCAGGCCGGACAGGCAGTGCAGCGCGGGCAACAGGAAGAGTATGGCGCATACCAATGATGAGACGGGATTGCCGGGCAGCCCCACCATCGGCACGTCGCCCAGCCGCCCATGCATCAGCGGCTTGCCCGGGCGCATGGCGATCTGCCAGAAATCGACCACCAAGCCCCGCGCCCCCAGCGCCTCCTGCACCAGGTCATGGTCGCCCACGCTGGCGCCGCCGCTGGTGACGAGCAGGTCCATGCCGTGCACCGCGTCGGCCACCGCCATGATCGCGGCGCGGTCGTCGGCCACGATCGGCAGCACCACCGGATCGCCGCCGCAGGCGCGCACCAGGGACGCGAGCGCGTGGCTGTTGGAACTGACGATGCCGCCGGCGGGAATCGGGTCGCCGGGCAGGGCGATCTCGTCGCCGGTCGCCAGGATCGCCACGCGTGGGCGGCGGTGCACGGCCACCCAGGGGTGGTTGCCGGCGGCGATCAGGCCGATATCGCGGGCATTCAACAGCTTGCCGGGGGCCATGAGCAGGGCGCCGGCGGCGAAATCCTGCCCGGCGCGGCGGATGTGCCGCCCTCGGCTCGCCGCCTCGCGCACCGTCACCTGCTCGCCCTCGCGGGTGGCATCCTCCTGCAGCAGGATCGTGTCCGCGCCGTCGGGCACCACGCTGCCTGTGAACAGGCGCAGTGCCTCGCCAGGGGCGAGGGTGCCTTCCCAGGGGTGGCCGGCCGGCGCGCTGCCGGCCACGCGCAGGGTGGCGCCGAGGGTGGCGTCGGCGGCGCGCAGGGCGTAGCCGTCCATCGCCGAGACATCGCGCGGTGGCTGGGTCAGGCGGGCATGGACCGGGGCGGCGCTGACCCGCCGCCACGCGGCGGCGATCGGCACGATCTCGGCCGTCGTCGGCGACAGACTGGCCAGGATGCGGGCGCGGGCTTCCTCGACCGGGATCATCGGCTACTCCTGGGTGAAATCGCCCGACTTGCCGCCCGACTTGGCGACCACGCGCAGCGACTCGATGCGCATGCCGCGATCGACCGCCTTGCACATGTCGTACACGGTCAGCGCCGTGACCGAGGCAGCTGTCAGTGCCTCCATCTCCACCCCGGTCTGGCCGGTGGTGCGCACGGTGGCGGCGATCTCGACCGTGTCGTCGCCGGCGGGTTCGAGGTCGATGGTGACGGCGGTGATCGGCAGGGGGTGGCAGAGCGGAATGAGGTCGGCGGTGCGCTTGGCGGCCATGATGCCGGCCAGCCGCGCCACGCCCAGCACGTCGCCCTTCTTGGCGGTCCCGGCTCGGATCATCGCCAGCGTCGCGGGCTGCATCACCACGCGCGCGCGCGCGGTGGCGCTGCGGTCGGTGACCGCCTTGGCGCCGACATCGACCATCACGGCGCGGCCCTCTGCGTCGAAATGGGTCAGCTTGTCGCTCATCCGTGCATCAGCGTCTGAGTTGCCGCCGCGAGGTCGTCCTGGCGCAGCAGACTTTCGCCCACCAGGAAACGGTGCACCCCGTGCCCGGCCATGCGCGCGAGGTCGGTATGGAGCTTGTAGCCGCTCTCGCCGACGATCATCCGGTCGTGCGGCACCAGCGGGGCCAGCTGCACCGTGGTCTCCAGGTCGGTCTGCATGATCCTGAGATTGCGGTTGTTGATGCCGATCAGCCTGGTGCGAAGCCGCAGCGCGCGCTCCAGTTCCGCGCGGTCGTGCGACTCGGCCAGCACGTCCATGCCCAGTTCGAAGGCCCGCGCCTCCATCTCGGCGGCTTGGGCGTCGGACAGCACGGCCATGATCAGCAGGATGCAGTCGGCCCCCAGCGCGCGGCTTTCGTCGATCTGCCATGGGTCGACCATGAAGTCCTTGCGCAGCACCGGCAGGTCGCAACCGGCGCGGGCGGCAACGAGGTCGGCATCCTCGCCGCGGAAATACGGCCGATCGGTGAGGACCGAAAGGCAGGCCGCACCGCCACGCCGGTAGGCACGGGCGAGCGCGGCCGGGTCGAAGTTCGGGCGGATATCGCCGCCGGAGGGCGAGGCGCGCTTGATCTCGGCGATCACGCCGAACTGGCCGGCGGCGACCTTGCGGTCCAGGGCGGCGGCGAACCCGCGCGGGGGAGGGGCTGCGGCCAGGCGGTCGCGCAGGTCTGCGCCGGCGGCCTTGCGGCGTGCCACCTCGGCGGCGGTGTCGGCACAGATTCGCAGCAGGATGTCGGGTGGAGGCGGGGCGTTCATGCGGTCTCCCGCTTCAGGGTTTCCAGGGCCGTCAGTGCCGCGCCACTGTCGATCGCGCCGGCGGCCATTGCCACGCCCTCGCGCAGATCGCCGGTGCGCCCGGCCACGATCAGCGCGGCGGCGGCGTTGAGCAGCACCGTGTCGCGATAGGCGCCGGCGGCACCGCGCAACAGGGCGAGCATGGCCGTCGCATTCGTCGCGGCATCGCCGCCGGCAATCGCCGAGACCGGCGCGCGGCCCAGCCCGGCCTGCTCCGGTGCGAGGGTGAATTCGCGGATGCTGCCGTCGCGCAGTGCCACCACCTGATTCTCGCCGGCGATGGTGAGCTCGTCCAGGCCTTGGCCATGCACCAGCCAGACATCGGTGCTGCCGAGATTGGCCAGGGTCTCGACCATCGGGCGCGCCCACGCGGGGTCGAACACGCCGGTCAACTGGCGCTTCACCTCGGCCGGATTCGCCAATGGTCCCAGCAGGTTGAAGATGGTGCGCGTGCCAAGCTCCACGCGCGGGCCGGCGGCGTGGCGCAGGGCGGCGTGGTGGCGCGGGGCGAACAGGAAGGCGCAGTGGGCCGCCCGCAGCACCTGGGCCAGGCGCGCCAGCGGCACATCGACGTTCACGCCCAGGGCGGCCAGCACGTCGGCCCCCCCGGTGCGCGAGGACAGCGCCCGGTTGCCGTGCTTGGCCACCGGCACGCCGAGGCCCGCGATGACGAAGGTGACGGCGGTGGATACGTTGAGGGTGCCAGAGCCGTCGCCGCCAGTGCCGCACACGTCCAGCGCGCCTTCGGGGGCCTCCACCCGGCTCATGCGCGCGCGCATCGCCCGCACCGCGCCGGTCAGTTCGGCCACCGTCTCGCGCCGCACCCGCATGGCCATCAGCAGGCCGGCGATCTGCGCGGGGGTGGCCTCGCCGGCCATGATGATGCCGAACGCCGCCTCGGCCTCAGCCTCGCTCAGCGTCTGGCCGGCGGCGAGGCGGGCCAGGACCGGCTTCAGGTTGCCCGAATTGTCCGACATGGCGGCGTCAGGCAGCGCGCGCCGGAGTGTTCAGGCCGCGGGCAATGTCGAGGAAGTTCTTCAGGATGGTGTGGCCATGCTGGCTGGCGATGCTCTCCGGGTGGAACTGCACCCCGAACAACGGCAGGCTGCGATGGCGCAGGCCCATGATCAGGCCGTCCGCGCTGTGGGCCGTGGCCTCCAGCACCGGGGGCAGGGTTTCGGCGCGCACGATCAGGCTGTGGTAGCGCGTGGCCTCGAAGGGCGAGGGGATGGCGGCGAAGATGTCGGTGCCGCCATGCTGCACCGGGCTCACCTTGCCGTGCATCGGCAACGGTGCGCGCACCACCTCGGCCCCGAACGCCTGGCCGATCGCCTGGTGGCCGAGGCAGACGCCCAGGATGGGGATGCGCCCGGCGGCAGCGGCGATTAGGTCGAGGCAGATGCCGGCCTCGTTGGGCGTGCAGGGGCCGGGCGACAGCACGATCGCCTCGGGCGCCATGGCCATCGCCTGTTCCACCGTAAGCGTATCGTTACGCCGCACCTCGCAGCGCGCACCGACATCGCCCAGGAAATGGACGAGGTTGAAGGTGAAGCTGTCATAGTTGTCGATCAGGAGGATCATGAATGGCAATCTGACCGATACGGGGCCACGAGGTCAAATGCTGCGCGCCGCTACGGTATCGGTGACATGGTATCGGTGACATGGGGAGGGGTGGGCATGGCGGACAACGCGGCGGCGGCCGATCGGCCATCATGGCTGAAGCGGGCGGCCGGCAGCGCGCAGAACCTCGCCGCACTCGTGGCGGTGGTGGTTTCGTGCGTGAACATCTGGTTCATCTTCATCGACCGCGAGCGCCAAGCTAGGCGCGAGGTGTACCAGCAGCAGATCGAGATGACGAAGTTCTACTTCGAGCGTGTGGCCAACCTGGAGGCCGAGAAATGGTGCGTGCAGGCACCGCTGTTCGCCCAGGCCTCGGCAATCATGGCCGGGCTGGAACCGCAGGTGCTGCGGCTGCGAAACGCGCAGGCGGAGACCGAGCGGCGTGCGGCGATGGCAGACGGGGCACCATCGCCGCACGCCGGCCTGATCGCACGGGAACGCGGCGTGGAGGCGCTGGCCGCGACCATCATCAACGTGATCGACCAGCGCGCCGTGCGTTCGCGCGACTGCGACGGCGAGGTGGGCGACGTGTCGCTGCAAGCCAAGGTCGCCGGGGCGGGGTTCTCGGCCACTTCGTATGCCGCGCAGGCGGTTTATGCCGAGATGGCCGCCCCGGCCGCTGCGGTGGCGCCGGCGCCCCCCGCGCCGGTCGTCACGCCCCCGGCGCCCCCCGCGCCGGTCGCCACGCCCATGCCCGCGCCCGATCCGGCACCAACCCAGCCGGTGCCCAGCGTCGGACCGCGGGTGAGCGTGTACATCCACTATCCCGAAGGGTCACAGGCGCGTGCCATTGCCCTTCGCACCCGCATCACCCAGGGCCTTGGCGAGGCCTATGCCGCGCCAAGCACCGAGCAGGTGCGCCAGTCGCCGTCGCGCGACCAGATTCGCATCTATCGCGACGCGGATGAAGCACGGGCGCGGGATTTGGCGCAGGAACTCGGGTTGGACGACGTGCAGATCGTCAACCTCAGCCGCAGCTACCGCAATCTGCCGGCCAACCAGATGGAGGTCTGGCTGAAGCGGCTGTAGCCGGCCGGGCGAGCAAGGTCGTGCCGGAAAATGAGCGATGAAAAAGCCCTGATGCGGCTGAATGCGACGCCGGATTTTGTCCGTTTACGATTTGGCGACGATTGGACGTTATATTCTCGACGCGGCTTAAACTACCTTCGATGTAAGCGGTCTGTAATACCTGCGCCCTAGGGTGATAATACCGGCACCGGATGCCCGCCACGATGTCGTGGACGGGCGCGGTCTGATGGCGGTCCACCGTCCCAAGCAGGAGAGCCCCGCCGATGACCACCATTCTGAGCCTTGCGCGTGCCGTCGCCGTCGATCGCCGTGGCGTGACGGCCATGGAATACGGCCTGATCGCCGGCGTGCTCGCCGTCGGCATGGTTGCCGCGTTCAACGCGCTCACCGGCCGCCTCACCACGGCCTTTGCCGCGCTGGTGTTCTGACCCCGAGGCATTCCGCCCCGGCCTATGGCCACATCAACCCCCGGCCGGGGACGGACGGCTACGTCGTGACCGTACGCCGGACCGCGTCGCGCCAGCCGGCATACATGCTGTCGCGCATCGCCGCGTCCATGCGCGGAGTGAAACGCCGCTGGAGCGCCCAGGTGCGGGCGAACTCCGCCGGCGGCGGGCAGGTATCGGTCGCCAGGCCGGCGAGATAGGCAGCACCCAGGGCCGTCGTCTCCTGCACCACCGGGCGGTCGACCGGGGCGGCAAGCTGGTCGGCGAGGAACTGCATGGTCCAATCGCTGGCCGCCATGCCGCCATCCACGCGCAGCACGGTGTCGCTGTCGCCCTGCCAGTCCGCCCGCATCGCCTCAATGAGGTCGCGGGTCTGGTAGGCGACGCTTTGCAGAGCCGCGCGCGCGAGTTCGGCGGGGCTGGTGTTGCGGGTGAGGCCGAAGATGGCGCCGCGCGCCTCGGCATCCCACCATGGCGCGCCCAGGCCGGTGAAGGCGGGCACTAGATAGACCGCTTGTGCCGGGTCCGCCGCGGCGGCCAGCGGGCCGGACTGGGCGGCGTCGGTGATCAGGCCAAGTCCGTCGCGCAGCCACTGCACCGCCGCACCTGCCACGAAGATCGCGCCTTCCAGCGCATAGGTGCGGTGGCCGTTGAACTGCGCGGCCACGGTGGTGAGCATGCGGGTCTTCGAGGCAACCGGGGTGTCGCCGGTGTTCAGCAACAGGAAGCAGCCGGTGCCGTAGGTGGATTTCACCATGCCCGGCGTGAAGCAGGCCTGCCCGATGCTGGCCGCCTGCTGGTCGCCGGCAATGCCCGCGATCGGGATGGGGCTGCCGAGCAGGCTGGTGGTGCCGAACACCCCGGCGCAGTCGCGCACCTGCGGCAGCATGGCGGCGGGAATGCGAAACAGGTCGAGCAGCGCCCGGTCCCAGGCGCCCTTTGTAATGTCGTATAGCATTGTCCGGCTTGCGTTAGTCGCGTCGGTGGCGTGGACGCGGCCTTCGGTCAGGCGCCAGAGCAGCCAGGTATCGACGGTGCCGAAAGCCAGAAGCCCGGCATCGGCGTCAGCGCGCGCGCCGGGAATGTTGTCCAGCAGCCAGGCGATCTTGGTGGCGCTGAAATAGGGGTCGAGCAGCAGGCCGGTGGCCGCGGTAATGGCCGGTTCATGCCCGGCGGCGCGCAATTCGGCGCAGAGCGGCGCGGTGCGGCGGTCCTGCCAGACGATGGCGCGGTGGATCGGTCGGCCGGTGTCCCGCCGCCAGACCAGGGTGGTCTCCCGCTGGTTGGTGATGCCGATGGCGGCGATGTCCCCAAGGCTGGCGCCGGAAGCTGCCATCGCCTCGCGCAGCACCGCGACCGAATCGGCGAACAGGTCCTCGGGATCGTGCTCCACCCAGCCGCTGGCCGGAAAATGCTGGGCCAGGTCGCGCCGCGCGGTGGCGACCGGCGCCAAGGTGGGCGCGCGGAAGGCGATGGCGCGGGTGGAGGTGGTGCCCTGGTCGAGGGCGAGGATCAGGTCCTTCGGCATTGTTCTTGCTACCCTTATTGGTCCCCCTTCCGGCCTCCCCCCGTGCTGGGGGAGGAACTCCCGTCAGGCCTTGGCGGACTGGATGGCGGCCCAGACGCGCTCCGCCGTGGCGGGCATGTCGATATGGGTGATGCCGTATTCCGACAGGGCGTCGACCAGCGCGTTCATCACCGAGGGCAGGGCGCCCGCGCAACCCGCCTCGCCGCAGCCCTTGGCGCCGAGGCCGTTCGTCTTGGCGGGAACAGGGTGGCTGATGAAGCCCAAGCTGGGCACGTCGGCGGCATGCGGGATGGCATAGTCCATGTAGGAACCGGTGATGAACTGGCCGTCCTCGTCGTAGGCGACGGCCTCGCCGAGGGCCTGGCCGATGCCCTGCACGATGCCGCCATGCGCCTGGCCTTCCACCAGCAGCGGGTTCAGCAGCGTGCCGAAGTCGTTGACCGTGCTGTATTTCACCACCTCGGTGATGCCGGTCTCGGGATCGACCTCCACCTCGGCGACATGGCAGCCGTTCGGGAAGGCGCTGGGCACGCCGGGCACCACCATGGCAACATCGAGTGTTTGCGGCAGGTCGTCGGGCAGCTTGAGGCCGGCGCGTAGCTTCGCGGCCAGGTCCATGATGCCGATGCCACGGTCGGTGCCGGCGATGGCGAAGCGGCCGCCGCCCTGGGCGTCGCGGGTAAACTCGATGTCCGCCGCGGCGGCCTCCAGCACATGGGCGGCGATGATGCTGCCCTTGGCGATCACCTCCTCGCTGGACACCGCGATGGCGTTGCCGCCGTTCATCGCCGAGCGCGACCCGCCGGTGCCGCCGCCGGCCAGCATCTCATCGGAATCACCCTGGATCAGCCGCACCTTCTCGAAAGGCACGCCGAGCTTGTCCACCAGCACCTGGGCATAGGCGGTCCAGTGGCCCTGGCCGTAGTCCAGCGTGCCGGAGATGATGGTAACCGAGCCGTCATCCTCGAAGCGGATGCCGCCCATCTCGTTGTTGGCCGGCGCGGTCACTTCCAAATACTGGCCGATGCCGCGACCGCGCAGCTTGCCGCGCGCACGGCTCTCGGCGCGGCGGGCGGCGAACCCGTCCCAGTCGGCGTCGGCCAGGGCCTTTTCCATGACGGTGGGGAAGTCGCCGCTGTCGTATTCCATGGTGGACGGCGCCTTGTAGGGCATCATGTCCGGCAGGATGTGGTTGCGGCGGCGCAGTTCCAGCGGGTCTCGGCCCATTTCGCGCGCCGCGGTCTCGATCAAGCGCTCCATGTAGTAGTTGCCCTCGGGCCGCCCCGCGCCGCGATAGGCGCCGACAGGGGTGGTGTTGGTGAACATGCACTTCACCGACGCCGACAGCGCCGGCGTGCGGTACACGCCGATGATGTTCTTCACGATATTCATGGTCGGCGGCTGGGTGGTGGCGTTGGACAGCACCGCGCCGGCATTGGCGAAGCCGGTGACGCGCAGGGCGAGGAAGTTGCCCTCGGCGTCCAGCGCCAGTTCCTGGCTGTGGTCGTGGTCGCGGCCGTGGCTGTCGGACAGGAAGCTTTCGCTGCGCTCGTCGGTCCATTTCACCGGGCGGCCGAGGGATTTCGCGGCGAACAGGGCGCAGACATACTCGGGATAGGCCTGTGACTTCATGCCGAAGCTGCCCCCGACATTGCCGGTGAGGATGCGCACCTGCTCGGCGGCCACGCCCAGCACGCCGCGCAGGTTGTTGCGCAGGCCGAACACGCCCTGGCAGCCGACGCGCAGGATGTAGCGGCCGTCCTCGGCATCGAATTCGGCCAGGGCCGAGCGCGGCTCCATGGCGCAGACGACGATGCGCGAATTGCGGATCTTCATGCGGGTGACGTGGGCGGCGCGGGCGAAGGCGGCATCGACGGCGGCATGGTCGCCGAACTTCCAGTCGAGGATGACGTTGTCCGGCGCCTCGTCGTACAGCACCGGGGCACCAGGGGCGGCGGCGGCCTCGGCGGTGGTGACGGCCGGCAGCATCTCGATATCGGCGAACACCGCCTCGGCGGCGTCCTTGGCCTGCTTGGCGGTCTCGGCCACCACCATGGCGATGGGTTCGCCGACATAGCGCACCTTGCCGGTGGCCAGCGCCATCTGGACCGGCTTGGGGATCGGCCGGTCGTCGTGGTTCTTGCCGATGACATTGGCGTTCATCGGCTTCAGCCCGGCGGCGATCAGGTCGGCGGCGGTGATCACGGCCAGCACGCCGGGCATGGCGGCGGCTTCGTCGGTGGCAATGCCGTTCAGGATGCCATGGGCGACGCGGCTGCGCACCATCACGCCATATGCCTGGCCGGGCAGGTTCATGTCGTCGGTGTAGCGGCCCTCGCCGCGCAGCAGCACCGGGTCCTCCAGCCGCGAGACGGGTTGGCCCACGGCGTGGCGGCCAGGTTCCAGCATGTCGGGGACGAGGCGCGACGGCGGCGTGGCGACATTCATTGGCAAGGCTCCTGGAGCGGCGGATGGGCGGGGCTGGCCCCTAAAGTGGCGGGTGGTCCGGCAATGCGCAACCTTGCGGCGGCTACGGCTTGCGCCGCCACAGGGTGGCCACCCCGGTGGGCTCGTACAGGTCGCGGATGGCGCGGGTCAGTACTTCTGGCATGGCCTGCAGGTCGGCGTCGAAATCCACCAGGGCGGGATGGGTGCGCCCGCTGCGCAAATCGGCGGCGAGCTGCTCGACCATCGCTGGCGGGATGAAGGTGCGAACCTCCTGGTGCGGGAAGCCGTAGAAGAACGCCGGCCGCCGGAAGGCCACGCCCGCCGACCATCCGGTCAGCACCGTGTCCGACGGCGAGGTGTGGTGCAGCACATGGTCCAGCTTGGCGATCGCGGTCCGGTCGGGGTGGCCCAGGGCAAGTCCGGCGTGGAAGACGAAATAGGCCACGATCGTCACCGGCAGCGCGGCGACCAGCCAGGCGCGGCCGGCGCGCGACCAGCGTTCGGCGATCCAGCCGGCAGCGACGGCCGCGGCCATGGAGGCGAACGGCGCGGTCATGAACAGGTATTGGCGCTGGGCGATCGGCAGCACCACGAAGCCGATCGCCGAGGCGGCGAGCGCCAGCACCACGATGGTGCCAAGCCCGGTCTGCGGGCGGCGGCCAAGCCGGCGGACCAGGAGCGCGAAGCCGATCACCGTCAATGCGACGAACACCGTGTCCTTGGCCAGCACCAGGGCCAGCCAGCGCCAGCCCTCGGCAGCGAAGTCGCGCGGCCACAGGATGATGAGCACCACGTTGTGCTGGAAGAAGTCGCCCAGCGCGCCGCGAGCGGCGAACAGCCACAGCACCGGCAGGATGGCCGTGATGGTGCCGGCCAGCGCCACCCCGCCGAACAGCAGCGTGAAGCCGCGGCCGTGCCGCCGCGCGCCCAGCACGCCGAGGGCCGCGGCCAGGCCAATCACGGCAAACACGCTTTTCTGCGAGGTCATCAACGTGCCGCCGGCGGCAAGCCCGGACACGAGCGCCCAGGACAACCGCTCCTCGACCGTCGGCGCGTCGCACAGGCCGCGGGCGACGGCATAGGCGGCGACGACCAGCAGCAGCGTGGCCAGCCCGTCCGGCCGGATCTCGATGCCCTTCTCCAGCACGAAGCTGCAACTGAGGAACAGGGCAACGGCCATGGTCGCGGTGCCGCTGCCGGCGGCGCGGCGGGTCATGGCAAAGATGACGGCGGCGGAAAGCGCGGTCAGCACGGTGCACAGCACGCGCAGGCCGAACGGGGCGATCAGCATCACGCCGGGCCCGGAATCGCGGATGATGTCGAAATACGGCGCCATCAGCAGGTGGAAGGCCGGGGTGTGGTGCTCGAAGAAATCCCGGTACGGGGTGCGGCCCTGGCTCAGCAGCCAGGTGAACTGCAGGTGCTCGAACTCGTCGGCATCCCAGGCGCGGTAAAAGACGAGGAACAGGGCGAACGCGCCGAGGGCAAGGCAACTTGCCATCAGCGGGCGGCGGTGCCGGTCAAGCGCGGTCTGACGGTCGTACTGCATGTTCAATCCCGTCGCTGACCATCCCGCCGGAAAGCCTCGGCGCAGGCCGTCGGCACATGGCCCGGACCCGCAACGTGGATATACCGTTACCCGCGCGAAGGAAACGGGCTCGTAGAAAACTGGCGCGAAGGAAGCGGGTCGGGGGTCATACCAACCGCCGTCAAGAGCGATCCTTCGTTAGGCAAGGCCAGGGCTTCGCCCTGGACCCACCAGGTCCCGAGCGCGCCTCCGCGCGACGGGCCAAGCCCCTGGACCTTAACTATATGTTAAAAAAAGGTTTCCAAAGGCCGCCGGCCTTTGGTGGGTCCAGGGCAAAGCCCTGGTCTTGCCTTTGTACATCGGTCAATCAATAGGGCGGTTGGTATCAGATGGCGGCGACGCGCACGCGCATGGTGCGTCCGGCGTGGGGCGAGGTGGCGACGGCCAGGCGGAGCGTGCCGGCGAGGCTGCGCTCAACCTGGACCATGACGGGACGTTCGGCCACGGGCGCGGCCGGCGACGGGCGGCCAGCGTGGTACCTGGGAGGGGCGGGCACGGGCGCGATGGGCCGTGATGGGGGCAGGATCGCAGGGCGGCTGCGGCGGTCGAACCGGCGCCACAGCAGCGCCTGCAGCCATCCGCCGGCCAATGCGAACGCGGCCAGCAGCGCGGCTTGTTCCAGGATGGCACCGGGTGGCACGGCTCGCGTGGCAAGCGGCAAGGCGGCGAGGGCCAGCAGCAGCGCGACGGCGACGGCCAGGGCGCGGCGGTCGAACAGCAGGCAGGTCAGGGCGAGTGCGGCCAGCGACAGGGCGGCCAGCGACGGGGCCGCCAGCGCCGGGGCGGCATGGGCCTGCGGCGGTAGGGTCGCGTGGCCGGCCCCGGCCAGCAGCGCGGCATCCACGACCAGCGCCAGGCCCAGGATCAGGCGGGCGCTTGGCGCGAGCATGCCGGATTGGGCGGCAAGGGTTCCGGCCACGGCGGCGGCAATCCCCAGCAGCGCGACGAGTTCCCAGCCCAGCCCGCTCCGCGCGGCCAGGAATCCGGCCAACGGCGGACAGGCCCACAACAGTGCCGGGAGCCATGCGGCGGCGAACCGGCGCACCTCGCGGACCTGCAAGGGGGGCGGGGATGATGGGAGGAAAAGGACGTCGCGCATCGGCAGCGCCTGGGGTTCGGCCGGGGAACAGGGCCATGCCCGGCACCCATGCGGTGGTTCCAGCGGCCGTCCTGCCCGCGCCGCCAGAAAAGCAGGTCGCGGTTAACACCGCGTTGCCACCTGCCCGATTTCCTCGCCCTGCCGTTTCATCGCCAATATCTCGCGGCCAGCACGCCCATAGCCGCCAGCACCGGCAGCAGCAACGCCACGACCCCTGGCCATCCGGCAGCCTGCCAGGCCAATGCCGGCACCACGCCGCCCAGGGCGCCGCCGACATAATAGGTGGTGACATACATCCCCACGGCAGCCGAACGCGCCTGCGTCACGGTGGCGCCGATGAAGCCAACGGAGAGGTTCTGCACCACCAGCAAGCCGCCCGACAGCAAGGCCAACCCGGCGATGACGGTGACCAGCAGGGGCAGCAGGGTCAGCAGCAACCCGCCGGCCGCCAGCGTCGCGGCCAATGCCAGGGTGGCGCGCCGGCCGATGCGGATCGCCAGCGCGGTGGCGATCGCCGTGGTGGCGACGCCGACCAGATACACGGCGAACACCCCGCCCAGTTGCGCCGGCGACAGGCCGAACGGCTCGGCCGCGAGGTGCAGGCTGACGAAGGTGTAGGTCGCCACATTGCTGAACAGCATGGCGAAGCCGATCAGGCAGGTGGCCAGCAGGCGGGCATTGCCGAAATGGCTGCGCCATGTGGCGGCCTGCGCTAACAGCCCGCCGCGCTGCGCCTGGAACCGGCGCTCGGCCGGCAGCAGCAGGGCAATGGCCAGGGATGCCGCCAGGGTGAACAGCCCGATCACCACGAACCCCGCCCGCCAGCCGGCGAGATCGGCGGCGATGCCCGCGATGAACCGCCCGCCGAAACCGCCGACGATACAGCCCATGCCGTAGATGCCGGTCAGCCGGATACCCTCCGCCCCCGCAGCTTCCTCGCCGATATAGGCCACGGTCACGGCGAAGATGAACGGCAGCGCCAATCCTTGCAGGAAGCGCCACACCAGCATCGCCTCCAGGCTGGTGGCGGTGGCGATCAGCAGGGTGGGCACCGCCAGCAGCAGGCAGGCGCCGACGATCAGGCGCTTGCGGCCCACCCGGTCGGAGATGGCGCCGGCGAAGGGGGCCACCAGGGCGACGGCGATCAGCGAGGCGGTGATGGTGCGCCCGGTATCGGCGGCGTCCACCGCGAAGTCCGCGGCGATCAGCGGCTGGATCGCCTGGGGCGTGTAGAGGTTCAGAAAGTTGGTGAAGCCGGCGAGGGCGACAGCCGCGGCGCGCGCCTTCACCGTGGCGGCGGGCGGGCAGGCGCCGTCATGGCTGCCGGGATCACCGCCGGCATCGTCATGATGGCAGCACAGGCGGCCGGCACGCGCGGCTCGCCCTGCGGGCGCGGTGTGGGCTTCGGCGGCGGTTGGTCCAGCCGGTCGAACCACCATTGCAGCGAGGCATCGCAACCGTCGCCCGGCGGCAGGGGTCGCAGGTCGGCGCATTCGGGCTGCCCGGCGGGGCAGCGGAAACGGATATGCATGTGCGCGGCGTGGGCATACCAGGGGCGGATACGCTGGAGCCAGGCGCGCTGGCCGGCGGGCACCTCGGTGCAAAGCTGCTTCTTGATGGCGGCATTGACCAGCACGCGGTCGACACCGGGCAGTTCAGTGGCCAGGCGCAGCAGGGTGACGTGGCCCGGCCGCCAGTGCCGGGGATCGACGCCGCGCTGGTCGGGCCGCACCAGGCCGGGCGGCTCCATGCGCTCGCGCTGGTCGGCGGTGAGCACAACGCGGGGGATGGCGATGTCGAGATAGACATCGGCGTCGAGCCCGACCTGGTGGCTGGCATGGCCGCCGGGCATGGGGCCGCCGCGCGGATTGGAGATGTCGTTCATGTAGAGGTCGGGCAGTCCGGCCGCACGGGCACGCTGGCCCAGCAGCAGCAGTGCCGCGACCACGTCCGGGTGGCCCCAGAACGACGAGCGCCCGGGGCGGACTGTCTGGAGTCCCGGTGCGGCATCCGGCAGGCGCTGGGCGCCGGCGATGCAGCCGGGGCCGGGGCCGCCGACGATGCGCACCGGTCCTGGCGCCGGTCCCGGAGCTGGGATGGGCGCCACGACGGTGGCCGAGGTGGCGGCCCGGGTGGCGGTGGGCTTGGCCGTGGATTGGGCCAAGGCCGGCAGGGCGGTGGCCAGCAGAATCGCCATCCCGGCGGGGAACAGCCTGGCAAGCAACAAGCTTCGCCCGATAGTCCCCGGCAAGCGTGCCATCACGCCACCGGATTGGCCGGGATCGAGAGATAGGCGAGGCGCTTGAACTCCTTGCGCCCACGCGACACGGAATCGAGGATCAGGCCGCAGAAAAACGACAGCATTGCGATCAACATCAGCCCGGTTGCCAGTACCGCGGTCGGCAGGCGCGGCACCAGGCCGGTCTGCAGGAACTCGGTGACAACGGGCACGCCGAGCACCACCGCCAGCACCAGCAACGCGAGGCCAGCGGCGGAAAAGAACTGCAGCGGCCGCTCCTCCTTCACCAGCACCATGATGGTGTGCAGGATCCGCACGCCGTCGCTGTAGGTGTGCAGCTTGGAGGTGGAGCCGGCCGGGCGGTCCTTGTACGCCGTGGGCACCTCGCCGATCGGCATCTTGAGTTCCAGGGCATGCACCGTGAACTCGGTCTCGGTCTCGAAGCCGCCGGCGAGGGCGGGAAACGACTTCACGAAGCGGCGACTGAACACGCGGTAGCCGGAGAGCATGTCCGAGATGCGGTCCCCGAACACAATGCGCACCATGCCGGTGAGCACCGCATTGCCCAGGCGGTGGCCGGGCCGGTAGGCCTTGTCGATGTCGGTCACGCGCGCGCCATTGACCATGTCCAGCCCGTCGCGCCGCATCATATCGATCATGCCCGGGGCGGCGGTGGCGTCGTAGGTGTCGTCGCCATCCACCAGCACGTAGAGGTCGGCATCGACATCGGCGAAGGCCCGGCGGATGACGTTGCCCTTGCCCTGCAGCATCTCGCGCCGCACGATGGCCCCGGCCGCGCGGGCAATGTCGGCAGTGCCGTCGCTGGAGTTGTTGTCATACACATAGATCGTCGCCTGCGGCAGCGCCGCGCGGAAATCCGCCACCACCTTGGGGATGGCAACCGCCTCGTTATAGCAGGGGATCAGCACCGCCACGCGCGGTTCGGCCTGTGCGGCGATTGGCGGTCGATCCGGCGCGATGGCTTCAGGCATGGGCTACTCGCAATTCACGAGGGGGGAATGACCATGCACGCAGCGCGGCCGACATCGCCCTAACCGAGGGATGGGCCAACCCGTGCGGCGCGGGTTGCACAATCATCGTCTGACGCAGCCGAGCCTCATGCCACCCTGGGGTCGAACCCCAGCATGGCCACCAGCCCCGGCGGGTTCTCTGCCAGTTCCTCGTCGTCGTCGGGGCTATCGTCGGTGTCCCATTCGGCCGGCGGGGTTTCCGCCGTGCCGAAGAACGCCTCGGGGAAGCTGCTGCCGGGCTGCGGCTCGTCCGCGTCCGCACATTCATTCATGGCCGACCTCCAGGGGGCGAACACCGCCGGGTTGATGTAACTCTGGCGTTCATCCTAGCGCAACTGGCGTGCGATTGATATGTCCGCCAGAGCAATTCGCTTTCCTGAACAATACCCTAAGCCGTTTCCGACTGCGCAGCCACCGCGCGTCCGGCATCGATAGGGTGTGCTAGTGTTGCGATCCAAACGCTTGCTGAATCGCCCCACAAAATCAAGATAGTGGTCCGCATCTGACGGCACTATCCGTCAGATGCGGACCACTAGGCGGCAACCCGGGCTCCGGCGGGCGCGAGGGACAGGAAAAGGTTCGAGCTGAATGGACCCAGGCGCAGGCCGCAATGGCCAGTTGTCGCGTTCATGCCCGATGGCACTAGGCGGGCGAGCCGACCGCGTGACATGAGGATGAGATTTTCCGGCAGTGTCCATTCGCTGCGGCCGATCAAGCGGCAGGCGAGGGCGAAAGACGGGCCGGTGTAGTGCAGGAACGGAATCGAGGTGTGGTGCTCCACCGGAAACAGCCGGTTCGGCACGGTGACGAAAACCCGCCGAGCCACGCGGCACATTTCCGCAAGCAGCGCCCGTTGGTTCTCGGTGCTGCCGACATGCTCGAGCACGGCGTTAGAGGTGGCGATCGCGAACTGACCGTCGGCGAACGGCAATGGGCGATTTGCTTCGATCTGTCTGTAGGTAACGGGCGGGAAAGCCGCACGGAAATCCGTGCCTTCACCCAGGCCCGCAGCCGTTATCCGGTCGGGGAAAGGATAGAGGCGCTCCAGCGCATTGGCGCCATCACCCACAACGTCCGAGACGCCGATGTCGAGAATGGGATCGTCCGGCGCCGGCGCCATCATCTTAATGAAGGTGGCATATGCGTCGTCGCGCGCGCGTATCATCCGCCGTTCGGCGAGGGTATTGGGGCGGGCGGCTTGGTAATAGTGGTCGTCGATAGTTCCGCTGTCGGCCATCGCAGATCCCGCCCTCCTTAAGCACCCCGTCCAAGGGGAACTCACCAAAAAACCAGTGTAGCTGCTAAAAATACATATATTATCAATCTATTTGCACTATAGCATCGCCATGGTCGGGTGCCAACGCCCAATTCATGCCATGGCGGGTTTTTGATCGACAGCGATACCGCTCTACCCCCCGCAGTCGGCGTTGCGGCCGCACCGGCCGGTTGATTACGCCATCCGTCATTCGGCGCGCATGCCCCGGACCATCCGTCGGCCCAGGGGAATCGTCCGGCCGCGGCCGCCCGCCCCCTAGCCGCTAGTGCCGGCGAACACCAGTTTGCGGGCGGCGGCGAAGTTGAGAAACATCCCGGCCAGCATGCCGGCAAAGATCGCCACCACCGGGTATTCCGCGCAGAACGCACTGAAGGTGACCAGCAGCGCGAAAACCCCGCGATTGACCACGAAACCCACGCTGTTGACCGCCAGGAACAGCGCCCATTGCCGGTGCATCGGATGCCGGTGCGGGCCCCGGAAGGTCCAGATGCGGTTGAACGCCCAGGTGAAGGTGGCGGCGCACAGATAGGCTACGGCGCCGGCGCCGTACAGCCCGATCGCCCCGCGCAGGCCATAGACCACGGACGTGTCCACCACGAAGCCCGCCGCGCCCACCGTGCCGAAGCGCATGAACTGCATCACCACGCGCGCGCGCGCCGGGCCGGCCAGGCGGATCAGGATGGCGTGCATGGCGCCGGCATAGCCGCGTGGCGCGGACATGGGAAGCGGGTGATGGAATGTGGCGGAAATTGGGGGTGCAACATCACCGAAACTTCAGCTACGCTCGCCGCACAGGGATCGCCGGACCGCACCACGGTACAAAGCCGGGTCGCGAAAAATGTCTGCAGGGCTTCACGTCTTCAAAGGGATCAACATGCAGCGTCGCAATCTGCTCAAGGGGGCCGGTGCCGCCGGCTTGGCGCTGAGCGCACCGTCCATCGTGGCAGCACAAGGGTCGCGCGTTCTCAAATTCATTCCGCATGCCGATGTCACCATCCTGGATACGATCTGGACCACGGCCTATATCAGCCGCAACCACTCCGGGATGATCTTCGAGACGCTGTTCAGCCAGGATAGCGAGTATGCGCCAAAGCCGCAGATGGCCGCCGGCATGACGGTGGAGGATGGTGGCAAGCGGGTGCGCATCACATTGCGCGACGGACTGAAATGGCATGACGGCACACCGGTGCTGGCACGCGACTGCGTCGCCTCGATCAAGCGCTGGGCGGCGCGCGATACTTTCGGTCAGACGCTGATGGTGCGCACCGACGAACTCAGCGCGGTGGACGACAAGACCATCCAGTTCCGCCTCAAGGTTCCCTTCCCGCTGCTGCCGGACGCGCTGGCCAAGGCGACCACCAACTACCCGGTGATGATGCCCGAGCGCCTGGCGATGACCGACCCGCACAAGCAGGTGAGCGAGATGGTCGGCAGCGGCCCGTTCCGCTTCAAGGCCGACGAGCGCATTCCCGGTGCGCGGGTCGCCTACGAGCGCAACCCCGCCTATATCCCGCGCAACGAGCCGATGGACGGCGCCTCGGGCGGGCGCGTCGTGCATTTCGACCGGGTCGAATGGATCGTGATGCCGGACACCGCAACGGCTGCCGCGGCGATGCAGAACGGCGAGGTCGACTGGTGGGAGAACCCGCAGAACGATCTGCTGCCGCTGTTCCAGCGCAACAACAACCTGGCGATGTTCAACCTCAACCCCACCGGGTCGATGTCGTGCATGCGGCTGAACCACCTGCTGCCGCCGTTCAACAATCCGGCGATCCGCCGTGCCTTGTTCAAGGCGATCGACCAGAACGACTTCATGGCTGCGGTGGCCGGCGACGACCCCGCCAACCGCACCGTACCCTCCGGCTTCTTCACCCCCGGCACACCGATGGCCTCCGATGCCGGCATGGACGTCTATAAGGGCAAGCGCGATTTCGAGGCGGTGAAGAAGGAGATCATCGCCGCCGGCTACAAGGGCGAGAAAGTCGTGCTGATGGCCCCCACCGACATCATCACCCTCAAGGCGATGGCCGACGTGGCCGCCGATATGCTGACCAAGGTGGGCTTCAACGTCGACTACACCGCGATGGATTGGGGCAGCGTGGTACAGCGCCGCGCCAAGAAGGAGCCGCTCGACCAGGGCGGGTGGAACATCTTCATCACGACCTGGACCGGCGACGACCACTTCAACCCGGTGGGACACCTGTTCCTGCGCGGCCTGGGTGCCGAGGGCGGCACCATGGGCTGGCCTCGCAGCGAGCGCATCGAGACGTTGCGTGACGAATGGATCGTCGCCCCCGATCTATCCGCGCAAAAGCGGCTGGCGACCGAGATCCAGAAGCAGGCGTTCGTCGACGTGCCGTTTGTGCCGCTGGGCCAGTTCAAGGGCCAGACGGTGCATAAGAAGAACATCACCGGCATTCAGCGGGGCTGGCCGATGTTCTGGGGCGTCAAGCGCGTCTGATCTGCTGCTATGCTACGGCGCGGTGCCAGGGAGGCACCGCGCCGATTTTGTTTCGACAAGGAGAGACCGATGAAAAGACGCAATTTCGTGGCCGCAGGTGCCGCTACTCTGGCCCTGCCGTCCGTCGTGCGCGCGCAGAAGCAGAGCACCCTTAATTTCATCCCGCAGATCGACCTGACGTTCCTCGACCCGCACTTCACACCGGCGAACGTAACGCGCGTGCACGGCTTCATGGTGTTCGACACGCTGTTCGGCGAGGACGGCAAGGGCGGCACCTCGCACCAGATGCTGTCCGGCCACGTGGAGGAAGACGGCGGCAAGCTGTGGAAGCTGACCCTGCGCGACGGTCTTTGGTTCCACGACGGCAGCCCGGTGCTGGCCCGCGACTGCGTGGCGAGCATCACGCGCTGGGCGCGACGCGACCCGATCGGCGAGGCGATGATGGCCGCGACCGACGAGCTGTCGGCGCCGAGCGACAAGGTCATCCAGTTCCGCCTGAAGAAGCCGTTCCCGCTGCTGCCCTATGCGCTGGGCAAGGCGGCCTCGCCAATGTGCGGCATCATGCCGGCGCGCCTGGCCGAGACCGACGCCTTCAAGCAGATCACCGAGATCGTCGGCTCCGGCCCCTTCCGCTACAAGGCCGATGAGCGGGTGCAGGGTGCGCGCAACATCTACGAAAAGTTCGACAATTACAAGCCGCGCACCGACGGCACTCCGACCTGGACCGCCGGCCCGAAGGTCGTGCATTTCGACCGGGTGATCTGGACCACGATGCCCGACAACTCCACCAAGGCCAACTCGCTGATGGCCGGCGAGCAGGACTGGTGGGAGAACCCCAGCTACGACCTGTTGCCGCTGCTGCGCCGCAACGCGAAAATCGCGCTGCAGGTGCTCGACCCGATGGGCGGCGTGCTGATGGTCCGCGGCAACATGCTGCAGCCGCCGTTCAACAACCCGGCGATCCGCCGCGCCCTGCTGGAAGGCATCGACCAGACCAGCTTCATGCAGGCGGTGGTCGGCGACGAGGAGCAGTACATCCGCAAGCCCTATGGCACGTTCCCGATCGGCGCGCCGATGGCCAGCGACGTGGGCATGGAGGCACTGACCGGGCCCCGCGACCTCAAGAAGGTGGCCGAGAAGATCAAGGCGGCTGGCTATGCCGGCGAGAAAGTCGTGCTGATCGTGCCGACCGACTACGTGAACCTGAAGGCCACCGCCGACGTCTGGGCCGACCTGCTGAAGAAGGTGGGCATGAATGTCGACTACGTCGCCACCGACTGGGGTCAGATGCTGACCCGGCGCAACAACAAGGGCCCGGTCGACCAGGGCGGCTGGTCGTGCTTCACCACCGGCTGGAGCGGCAGCAGCGTCGACACCCCCGCCGGCCATCCGCCACTGCGTGGCAACGGCGATACGAAGGCAGCCTGGCCCGGCTGGTACGTGAAGCCGGAGATGGAGAAGATGCGCGCCGACTGGTTCGAGGCGCCCGACCTCGCGGCCCAGCAGAAGATCTGCGCCGACATGCAGCGCCTGGCGTTGCAGGACGTGCCGTTCTGGCCGCTCGGCCAGTCCCTGGCGCCGACCGCCTACCGCACGGACATCAGCGGCGTGGTGGACGGCTTCGCGGTGTTCTGGAACGTGAAGCGCGGCTAAACCCGCAACCGGCGGGATGTTCCCATGTCGCGTGGGGGCATCCCGCCGCACCTCGCGGAAAATGTCGATTTTGCCTGATCGCCTGCCAAGCCCGGATGGATATGCCGCTTCCCCAACGCCAACATGGCCCCACGCCAACATAGCCCCACGCCAACACAGAGAGTGAGCTGTCATGAAACGCCGTCGCTTCATTGCCGCCTCGGCCACGACCGCGGCGGCGTCGCTGGCCCTGCCGTCGGTGGCGCGGGCGCAAAAGCAGACCACCCTGAAGTTCATCCCGCAGATCGACCTGGCCTTCCTCGATCCGCACTGGACGACGGCCTACGTCACCCGCAACCACGGCTACCTCGTGTTCGACACGCTGTACGGCATGGATGGCACCTACAAGGCCTCGCCACAGATGGTCGAGGGTCATGCTGTCGAGAACGACGGCAAGCTGTGGAAGCTGACCCTGCGCGAAGGCATGCTGTGGCACGACGGGGAGCGCGTGCTGGCGCGCGATTGCGTGGCCAGTATCCGGCGCTGGGCCAGGCGCGACTCGTCAGGCGACGCGCTGATGCAGGCCACCGACGAATTGTCGGCCCCGGACGACAAGACCATCCAGTTCCGCCTCAACCGCCCCTTCCCGCTGCTGCCCGATGCGCTGGGAAAGTCGCCCTCGCCGATGCCGGCGATGATGCCCGAGCGCCTGGCCAATACCGATCCGTTCAAGCAGATCACCGAGATCATCGGCTCCGGTCCTTACAAGTACAAGATGGACGAGCGGGTGCAGGGCGCAAAGAACGTTTATGAGCGCTTCGCCGAATACAAGCCGCGCGAGGCCGGCACGCCGGACTGGACTTCCGGGCCGAAGCGCCCCTGGTTCGATCGCATCGAGTGGACCACCATGCCGGATGCCTCGGTGGCCTCGGCCGCACTGCAGAATGGCGAGCAGGACTGGTGGGACTACATCACCCACGACCTGATGCCCCTGCTGAAGCGCAATAATCGGATTCGCGTCTCGGTGCAGGACCCCACCGGTGGCGTGATGATGATGCGGGCCAACCACCTCACCCCGCCCTTCGATAACCCGCGGATCCGCCAGATCGTCAACGAGGCGGTGTTCCAGGCCGACTACATGCAGGCGATCGTCGGCGACGACCCGGCGATGTACTACACGCCACTGGGCTATTTCACGCCCGGCACGCCCATGGCGAGCACCGCCGGGCTGGATATCTACACCCGCAAAAAAGACCCCGCCAAGATCAGGGAACAGCTGAAGGCCGCCGGCTACAACGGTGAAAAGGTGGTGCTCATGGTGGCGGTGGACTACCCCATCCTGAAGGCGCTGGGCGACGTGGGCGCAGACATGCTCGCCAAGATCGGCATGAACGTGGATTACATCGTCACCGACTGGGGCACCATGCTGCAGCGGCGCGCCAAAAAGGAACCGGCGGGGCAGGGCGGCTGGAACCTGTTCGTCACCGGCTGGGCCGGCACCGACCACCTCAACCCGGCCGGGCACATCGCCTTGCGCGGCAACGGCGACCAGCCCAGCGCCTGGCCGGGCTGGTGCGTCTCGCCGGAGCTGGAGCGGCTGCGCAGCGCTTGGTTCGACGCGCCCGACCAGGCCTCGCAGCAGAATATCTGTGCCGCCATGCAGCAGCAGGCCCTGGCCGACGTGCCCTACATGCCGCTGGGTCAATACCAGCAGCCGACCGCCTATCGCAGTGATATAACAGGCGTTCTCAATGGCTTCTCGACCTTCTGGAATGTGCGCCGGGCCTGATGCGTGATCGAGGCTGTGGGTGATCCACGAGGCACGGTGGGTCTCGCGGGGGCGACCACGCCCGCACGGCGTGTTTATGGCTGCGGCGTTTGTCCCGCGCGCTTGATGCTGCTGGGGAATCTGCTGCTGAACGTTGATGAATGACTTGCGAGTGTACGCGGCAGGCAGCATAACTGTGACAACACGCTGGGCGGAGGCGCCGCCGGCCCAGCTTTCACCAATCGGCGCTGTGGAAATGCCGGTCCCTGACCGAGATGGATGGGGGGCGGTTTGAAGTCGAGGCGATGACGGCCATGCCGAATGGCGGAAACCTCGGCGCGACGGCTTTTAACAGACCCCTTCGAATGGCAATGTTGCAGACGTGCAGGTTGGCTATGGCCAGCCGGCTGGCGCTGGGGCAGGCTGGCGGCGCGCGTGCGGGGCCGATCGATTGTGCTGAATTGCGTGCCTGGACGATTGCGCCGGGACTTGAGTGCTGGGACCAAGGTGACGATGGAGTATCCTGCGAAGATGACATGTTATGATCGATCGCACGCTGACCGATCGGGGAGCCTCGCGGTGGCGCCGGCCATGGCGCAAGCAGATTCCCGTCGCTATCCTCCCTCGCCCCTGACCCGGAGGTAAATCAAGGCATGTGGGCCTATATCATCCGACGGATCATCGCCACCATCCCGGTGATGCTGATCGTTGCCCTGTTCGTCTTCAGCCTGCTTTATTTTGCGCCGGGCGATCCGGCCGCAATCATCGCCGGCGACCAGGCAACCCCCGATGACGTGGAACGTATCCGCGCCTCGCTCGGCCTCGACCGGCCATTCCTCGTGCGCTTCCTGGAGTGGCTGTTCCGGGTGATCCAGGGCGACCTGGGCGTGTCGATCTTTACCAACCTGCCGGTCAGCCACATGATCCAGCAGCGGCTGGAGCCAACATTCTCGCTCATGTTCCTGACGCTGGTCATCGCGCTGGGCTGCGCCATCCCGATGGGCGTCCTGGCGGCCTGGAAGCACGGCACCTGGATCGACCGCGCGGTAATGGTCATCGCCGTGTTGGGCTTCTCGGTGCCGGTGTTCGTGGTGGGCTACGTGCTCGCCTACATCTTCGCGCTCCAGCTCGACTGGTTCCCGGTGCAGGGCTACACGCCGATTACCCAGGGTCTGGGCGGCTGGCTCAGCAACCTGATGCTGCCGTCCATCGCCCTCGGCGCCATCTTCATCGCGCTGATCGCGCGCATCACCCGCGCCACGATGCTTGAGGTCCTGAGCCAGGATTACGTCCGCACCGCCAAGGCCAAGGGGGTGGGGCAGCGCTCCATCCTGTTCGTGCATGCGCTGAAGAACGCCGCGGTGCCGATCATCACCATCATCGGCATCGGCTTCGCCGGCCTGATCGGCGGCGCGGTGGTGACCGAGAGCGTGTTCGCCATTCCCGGCGTCGGTCGTCTGGTCGTCGATGCCATCCTGCGCCGCGACTACCCGGTGATCCAGGGCGTGGTGCTGATGTTCAGCTTCGTCTACGTCATCGTCAATCTGGGCGTCGACCTCCTCTACACCGTGTTCGATCCGAGGATTCGCTACTGATGAGCACAACAACAGCCTCCTCGCCTAACTTCACGGCCGCTCCGCAACTGGCCGACGTGCTGCCGCCCCGCAAGGAACGCGGGCCGGTCGGCATGTTCATCTACCGCCATCCCACCATCGCCGTCGGCGGGTTCATGGTGATCCTGTTCATCCTGATGGCGATCTTCGCGCCATTGCTGTGGACAGCGGACCCCACCGCGCTGGCGCCGGCCAAGCGCACCAGGGCGCCGTCCGCGGAGTTCTGGTTCGGCTCCGACATGCTTGGCCGCGACGTGTATTCGCGAGTGATCTACGGCGCGCGCATCTCGCTGATCGTCGGCTTCGCGGTGGCGATCATCTCCGCGGTGCTGGGCCTGGCAATCGGCCTGATCTCGGGCTTCGTACGCAGCGTGGACGCGGTGGTGATGCGCGTCGTCGACGGCCTGATGTCGATCCCGTCGATCCTGCTGGCCATCGCCATGATGGCGCTGACCCGCGCCTCAGTGGAGAACGTGATCTTCGCCCTGGTGGTGGCCGACGCGCCGCGCGTCGCACGCCTGGTGCGCGGCGTGGTGCTGACCCTGCGCGAGCAGCCCTACGTCGAGGCGGCGATCGCCTCGGGCACGCGCGTGCCCAAAATCATCTGGAAGCACATCCTGCCGAACACGCTGGCCCCGGTGACGGTGCAGGCGACGTTCTTCTGCGCCTCGGCGATGATCTCCGAAGCCACGCTGTCGTTCATCGGCGCCGGCACGCCGCCGATCATCCCGTCCTGGGGCAACATCATGGCGGAGGGCCGCGCCCTCTGGCAGGTGAAGCCCTACATCGTGTTCTTCCCGGCCATCTTCCTTTCGCTGACCGTGCTGTCGGTGAACCTGTTGGGTGACGGACTGCGCGATGCGCTCGACCCGCGCATGGCCAAGAGGATCTGATCAGCAATGGCTCTTCTCGAAGTCCAGAATCTACAGACGCATTTCGGCACCATCGACGGCGTGGTCCGCGCCGTCGAAGGGGTTTCGTTCAGCATCGACGCCGGCGAGACGGTGGCCGTGGTGGGCGAAAGCGGCTGCGGCAAGTCCGTCACCGCCATGTCCATCATGCGCCTCATCCAGGAACCGCCTGGCAAGATCGCCGGCAAGATCATGTTCCAGGGCAGGAACCTGCTCGAGCTGTCCGAGCCCGAGATGCAGGCCATCCGCGGCAAGGACATCTCGATGGTCTTCCAGGAGCCGATGACGTCGCTGAACCCGGTGCTCACCGTGGGCAAGCAGATTGGCGAGACGGTGATCCTGCACGAGGGCGTCTCCGCCAGGGACGCCGAGCAGCGGGCGATCGAGATGCTCACGCTGGTGGGCATCCCGGCACCGGCGCGGCGGGTGCGCGAATATCCGCACCAGTTGTCCGGTGGCATGCGCCAGCGCGTGATGATCGCCATGGCGCTGGCCTGCAGCCCGCAGCTTTTGGTGGCCGACGAGCCGACCACGGCGCTGGACGTCACCATCCAGGCGCAGATCCTCGAACTGATGCGCGACCTCAAGACCCGCGTCGGTGCCGCCATCATGCTCATCACCCACGATTTGGGCGTGGTGGCCGAAATGGCCCAGCGGGTGGTGGTGATGTATGCCGGGCGCAAGGTGGAGGAGGGCACGGTGGAGGATATCTTCCTCAACCCGCTGCACCCGTACACCCAAGGCCTGATGGGTGCCATGCCCAAGCTCGGTTCTTCGCTGCACGAAACCGGACGCAGCAAGCTCACCGAGATCGAGGGCTCCGTGCCCAGCCTGCGCAAGCCCATCATCGGCTGCGCCTTCGCCAGCCGCTGCCCCAATGTCACCGACGTCTGCCGCCGGATGGCTCCGGCTATCGAGGAGAAGGCGCCGGTCCATTGGGTTGCTTGCCACTACGCCGAACGCACCCTGGCCGCCTGAAGAGGAATAGTATGAGCACGACCAGAGCTTCGGCCACGGAGCGTCCGCTTCTCGAGGTCAAGAACCTCAAGAAGCACTTCCCGATCCACGGTGGCATCCTCGGCGGGCAAACCGCCAACGTGTACGCCGTCGACGGGGTGAGCTTCTCCATCAACAAGGGCGAGACCCTTTCGCTGGTGGGCGAAAGCGGCTGCGGCAAGTCAACCGTGGGCAAGGCCGTCCTGCGGCTCTACCCGATCACCGACGGCGAGGTGTGGCTGGACGGCAAGCGGATCGACAACCTCGGCGCCGGCGACCTGCGCCCGCTGCGCAAGCGCATGCAGGTGATTTTCCAGGACCCGTTCAGCAGCCTCAACCCGCGCCAGCGCCTGCGTGACATCATCGCCGAGCCGATCATCAATTTCGGCCTGGCCAGCGGCTCGGAACTCGACGACCGGGTAGGCGACCTGCTCGACAAGGTGCGCCTGCCGCGCGAGGCGATGTACCGCTACCCCCACGAGTTCTCGGGCGGCCAGCGCCAGCGCATCGCCATTGCCCGCGCGCTCGCCCCCGGCTCCGACCTCATCATCTGCGACGAGGCGGTCTCGGCACTCGACGTGTCGGTGAAGGCGCAGATCGTCAACCTGCTGTCCGACCTGCAGGACGAGCTCGGCCTGGCGCTGCTGTTCATCAGCCACGACCTCGCCATCGTCGAGCACCTGACCCACCGGGTGG
>Ga0105055_10000519_pt1 | contig 59414 bp, 47 predicted proteins | sample BON03_FD_78090 | JGI IMG/M metagenome (GOLD analysis project Ga0105055, IMG submission 78090) | Freshwater microbial communities from Lake Bonney liftoff mats and glacier meltwater in Antarctica - BON-03 | ecosystem: Environmental > Aquatic > Freshwater > Ice > Glacier meltwater | place: Lake... | reverse complement strand
TTCGTGCTTACATGGGTGTATATTTCGGTTGTCTTGCTGCTAGCATGCCCCAATAGTTCTTGAATATAACGGAGGTCTGTTCCCTTTTCCAATAAATGGGTGGCATAGCTATGGCGCAGCCAAAGCAAGGTAACGGATTTTTTGATTTTTGTCAAAACAACTGCCTTCTTTATACTCCCCAGTGGATATTACCAATTGTATTTTTACGAATAATTCCATTGCATGGTGGGCTACTACCGTGAGCAGGAACGCCAACGTTTACCAGAGTTCATTTATTTCAAACGATTACGGAATTCAGTTTGGAAATAGCACCCCCAAGTTGCTCTATTAAGAAGAAATTGATTTTAGCCAGAATGGTATTGGCGTATTTGCTGAAGAAGAAATGGAAATTGTAGCCCAGTGTTGCCGGTTTCAATCGCATACAGGTAAAGGAATTTTAGGGGAAGGGATTTTGAATTTGAGCACCGGCCATTCTACCTCCGGGAAAACCGGAGGAAACTGTGCCTTTTACACTAACGAGCTGGCAGCACAAATTTTTGGAAAATTGACCTGGATGAAGGAGAAAATGTATTTGTTAATCTCGGTTCTTATTCATCCAAAACCTTCTTTACGGGGACTTTACCGGCCTGCAATCCCTGTGATTTTATGAATTCATCCTGGCAGGTATATTCGGCAAATAATTATTGGGATCCTGCTTATCAATCCTCACTGCAGGTGAGCACATTCCCCAACCCGATCAGTGCCGGCTTTACCGGCACGAGTCATACAAGTTTTACGAGTTCCTGTTTTGTTGAAGGCGGCTCGGGTAACCCCGAATTTGCAAGCGGATGGATAGAGCCGGAATTAAAAAAAGCTCCGGAGGAACCTGTTCAGGAAAGCAAGGAGGAAATAGCCGACCGTATTTCCGTATCGCCAAATCCCGCAGACAAAAGCATACGACTAAGGGGATTTGGTTTGGAAGAAACGGTAGAGATCAGCCTGTATGACTTAAAAGGCGCCTTGGTAAGGAAAGTTACATGGTCAGGAAGCGACAGCTACCAGGTTTCTACGGAAAGTTTGTCCGACGGCATTTATTCCCTGCGCATTCAACATCAGAGCGGGGTGGAAGTATATAAGGTTCTAATTTATCATCAATAAACATAAAGTTATGAAAGCAAGTATAAACAGCATCAGGATAATCTGTATAGGGATACTGGTTTTAGGTATTTCCTGCAAAAAAGACCGGGAAGTGGCTAAGTATACCGGCGACTATACCATAACGGGAAAAGTCATCGACGAAATAAGCGGTGCAGGTATTGCTTGGGCCAACGTGGGAGTGATTGAAAGGGGCCGGTTCCATACGTTCAAATTTTATCTGCGTCTATTTTGTCGTAATCAGTGTGATTTCCAATGAAACGGATAAACATCCATTGCTTCCGATAATTTAGATCTACTATAAATCTGTACTTATTGCCACAAATATTAAATACAACACGTCCGTTCTTCAAAATACCCGCACTTGAATACTCAGCCTCGATATCAGCAAGACTTTTCCCATTTGCCTTGGAGGCTTCCTTATACCACGTTTTTAATTGTCCCTCTGAATCAGCATGCTTTTCCCAGAAGACCCGTAGTATCTTTTTAGCAATTCCTCTCATTTATTTTCGCTAGCTCAGAACAAAAACAGTGCAGAGTTACCAAATTGGTAATAAATAAAAGCATTTTCAGCGAAGGCTAAGAGGCCCTAACCTGCGACCAATAACCTATCATCCTGAGGGAGGCTTTTCGTCGACTCGAAGGGCCAAAACCTCTCAAAGAGCAATGAGCAAATCAAAATCCAAGTCGGCACGGTTTCCTTTTTCGTCGATTACCACTAATTCAAGAATAAAATCTCCAGTGCCCCATTGGGTTTCGATAGCAATGAGTTTATTGAGGTTTTGAGCCGTTCCAGTTAGCGCTTCATCAAAATCATAAACTACTTCAGAATTAGACTTGCGGATGATTTTAAGCTCATACTTTTCGAGCCCCAAATTATCGCTTAAGGCAGCCATGACGGAGAGTGTAGCCCCAGTTTTTACTTCTATACTTCCATTCTGTACATTTGGATTTGTGGTGATATTGCTGATGATAGGCGCAAGCGTGTCGAAGGCATTGAGGAGAAAAATGCTCCGTACCACAAATTCCGCTTCATTTCCGGATGCATCGAGTGCTTGAACTTGGAAATGGTAAAGGCCAGAAGCAATATCTTCAGGAATGAGCAATGAAATATTCAGTGCGCTTTCTTTGCCACTGAGCGTTATAATACTGTCCCAAGCAAAGGCAGCTGCACCTGCTTTTTTAAGGTGTGCATGGCGATCAAAGTCGTCGTGGATTTCAATTTTCACCTGACTCAATAACTCATTGTCGCTGATTATTCCGACAATATGCAAGCTATCTCCGCCTTTAAGTGAATCGTCGCCTGGGCTTTGCAAAGAAATAATCGGAGGTTCTAAATCCTTTTTATCATCGCTTTTTGAACAACCACCAACAATAAAACCAAGAATTAGCGCTAAAATGCCAAGAGTAGAGAATGCTTTTTTCATGAGACAAAAATAGCTTTTAATCGCAACAATGTTGCATATATAACTTTTTTTTATTTCATACGTATCCGCTAACTTATCACGACAAAATTCCAAATACCAAGCTCCAAGCTCCAAATTATACGCTTTAGTGGCCATTTCTATTTTTTTAATACCGCTTCTTCAGATGGTCTGCCAAAGCCATGAAATGCACTAATATTAGTGCTTTTTTGGCAGTATGTATCCTTAGTGTCGTTCTATTTTAATTCGGGAACGGCGAAACAAAAACAGCAGAAAATGAAAGCAGCGACAGCACGGTTGTAAACCTTGCTCATAGTATATGCCTGGAGACAGCACCATTCTGTAAGCTTCTACCCACCTAAGTAGCGATGCATGCCCAGTCGATCCAGAACGCAAACACGTCGATCCCTACCTCTGGGGAATCTATCCTAGCTTCGATATCTTTGTAGCAGACCTAAAAGGAAATAGCGTAAAACAATTGACCGATGGCCTAGGCTATGATGGCGGCGCATTCTTCTCGCCTGATGGAAAACGAGCAGAGTCAATGATATCTATCTATGGAGAGGATTTAACATAACCCGACGTGTATGGAAGGATTGGGAGCTTTAGTGTGCAAAAGTGCTGTGGAGTGTGCTTGGGTTAATGCAGATTGCGCTAAATAACTTGCGAAATTAATGTTCTTTAATACCTTGCAATTACTAAATAAAAATACAAATAAGAAAGAAATTATCTTAGTTGCGCTTTTATCGACACTTATTGTATACTCCTGTAGAAAAAATGAGTTAACAAACCATTTATCAAATGATTCACATCAAAGGAATGAAGCATGGACTCCAACAACCGACTCAATTTGGCTTTATGGGGTAAATAATTTTTTAGCAGATGTGGTCGGGGACAGCATATATGACTCTATTGAGATGCATCGAGGCCTTCGCTACCTTGAAGCTGGACTTAATTATACGCTATGCCCATCGACAAGTGGTTCTTCAAAGATTATAGAAAACACTTTCACCACATCGTTTTCCATAGCTACAATAAGTGAAGATAGTATCATTTCTGGAACTGACTTAAAGACTCTATATACGGATACCTATCAGAGCATATCTGATCTAGCCGATACAACTCTTGTCGACTCTGGGTATGATCATTTTATCAATTCGGTTGATCTCGTTTGGAATGATCCAACAGGAAATCACAGTGAAATTTCACCACTTAATTTAGAGATTCATGTATATCACGCAATTGTACAAGACGTAGTTCAGTTTTGCATAGATCCGGGATGGTCAGTTGAGGAAGGCTCAGGTTCTTGCGGTGTCCCCGCTTATTCACAATTTAAAGGTGCGTTGAATAGATCAGATTGCAACCCATATCTTGGCTGCGTTTATGTTTTCGGAGCACCTACTGATGTTTATACTTGTAATTTGGATAGTGAAACAAAAAATGGAGTCTACTATTTTAACCCTACTCAATGTTATACTCGTGCCCAAATGCAGGATTTTTTAGATGAGTATGAAAGTATTTCTCACAATCACAGACCAATAGCTTTTAATGGCAGCACCAAGAACAAAACAATACTTCCAAGTTATATAACTTATCTGAAAATTTTAAGCGGTGATGTGGGTGTTGGAATGGAAGTAACATATGCAAATTGTTTTCATACCTGGGTTGAACGTCCATTAAATCCAATATTCCATCCCTCTGAATAATCAGTTTTATACAAAAGCAAATAACTTTATCAGAATATGTTCATTCAAAAATTCATTCTTTCCCTTATGGTGTTTTTTCAGACTGCTAACTTGGTTGGACAGTCGTTTTACAAAGAAATTGATATTAAGGACAGAAGTGACTTTTGTGTATCCATGGAGGAGGATGAGGGAAATTATTATGCCCTCATTAACTCCTTCGACCATTCCCAAGCAGATTATAGAATAGATAGCAGGTCGATCCTTTTACGATTGGATTCTAATGGCGGAACTTTGGATTCATTGTTTCTTTATCATGCTGATTCTAATATACTTTGGTCTGCCCTTAAAGTGCTTAGTGACCATTCCATTCTTCTCTGTGGTGAGCTATTTTGCAATAGTGATACTGCACGACTTATTCTGCGTCGCTACGATACTAATTTAAACCTGATAAGCTCCAAAATACTGGGTTCCGACGGAATTTCCTATCTCATAAACGGCGTCATTGAATTAAATAACAAACTGGTATTTCTTGGCGGTAGAAATAAAAATTGCACCCTTATATGTACGGATCTATTCCTGGACTCCCTCTATTCACATAGTATTCCAAATGAACCTCAAATATTTCAAACGGGCAATTACAGTCATGCTATAATAGGAGACAGTGGTATCGTATTTTTATCATTTATAGATCAATTGGATTCTACTGTAGGAATTGCATCACTTTGGTATTTCAACATCAACAATTACACTTTACAAAAATTAAATCTGAGTACTAATTTTCAGGCTAGCCTGATATCCCTCACTGATGGTAAACTTGGAATTATAGATGTAATGGATAAAACAGTTCAAATGATACCTTTATAAACGGACAAACCCTTTATTATGAAGACCTAAGGATTCGAACTTTTAATTTGAGTACACAGACTTTTATTACCGACAGTTGCATCTGCATAATTGGATCGAGTGAAAATTTACAATTGTACAACAGTTCCTGGAAAAGTGAGCAGATTAACTATGTGATATTCAATAAAAATCCTATCTTGTTTACGCAACCTGATTTCTATAGTGATCTTGGAATTATGGAATTTGATAGTTTGGGCCGGGCGCTGAATAAAATTATAATTCCATGGTCCAAACCTTTAACCGCATTGTCAATCAGCGGAACAAATCGTCAATTGGTGTTAGGGGGAACGGCAAATTTCACCTACTTAAGCCAATCCCAAAACATTGCCTCTGCATTCATTATGGGAATGGATCGTGATTTTTCAAGTGTTCCTTCTGCTGTAGGCATTTCCAGTATGCCAGAGAAAGGTTTGTTCGTACTATATCCCAATCCGGCAAATGGGTATTTTCATATAGCCAACCCGAATAATCTCACTATTGATTATGTGGAGTGTTATAATTCCAAAGGCGCCAGAGTACTTCATACCGAAGAAATCAATCAAATCCCTTTGCCCAACGAAAGCGGAATCTACTTCGTACGTATTGTCACAAGGAGCGGAAAGGTATTTTAAAGCAAGGTGGTGAATATTCCCAACTGATATGCACCAATCCACTTTGCACCTCTTAAGCTAGCGAAAGCAGATACTCCGATAAGATTATTTTTATTTTCCACTGTAGGGCTTACTTTTGCGGCTTATAATCATTCTAAATAAGATGAAGCAATTTTTGGCAGTATGTATCCTTAGTGTCGTTCTATTTTCCTGCGGGAACGGCGAAACAAAAACAGCAGAAAATGAAAGCAGCGATAGCACTTTAGTAAGCATGGAAGATTCATTGATCTATCCAGGTGAAACCCATTTTGCATCGCTTCGTCAGCTTACTTTTGGCGGCGATAATGCAGAAGCGTATTTTAGCTATGATGGCAAAAAACTCGCTTTCCAAAGTAATAATAAGGCCTGGGGCTTGCAATGCGACCAAATTTTCACTTTCGAAATTGAGGGTGCTGACCTTAAAAATAATATCCCACAAATGATCTCAAATGGAAAAGGAAGAACCACTTGCTCTTATTATATGCCTGGTGACTCAACAATCCTTTATGCATCCACTCACCTCGGTGGAGATGCTTGTCCGGTTGACCCAGAGCGCAAACCAGGCGATCCTTATCTATGGGGAATCTATCCGACTTATGACATATTCGTAGCCGACCTAAACGGAAATAGTGTCAAACAATTGACCGATGGCCCAGGCTATGATGCCGAAGCGACCATCTCTCCTGCTGGCGATAAAATTGTATTTACCTCTACCCGCAGTGGCGATTTGGAATTGTATACCATGGATATTGATGGAAGCAATGTAAAGCAAATCACCAGCGAATTAGGCTATGATGGCGGCGCATTCTTCTCTCCTGATGGAAAACGATTGGTATTCCGCTCTTCTCGTCCGAAAACACCAGAAGCTCAAAAAGCATACAAAGCCCTCCTTGCAAAAGGTTTGGTAGCCCCTACCGAAATGGAACTCTATACCTGTAATGTTGATGGTTCTGATTTGAAACAAGTAACATCATTAGGGCAAGCCAACTGGGCACCTTATTTCACCCCTGATGGCAAGCAAATCATCTTTAGCTCAAACCATGAAAGTGAAAGAGGATTTCCTTTCCACCTTTACCTTGTAAATATAGACGGAACAGGACTAGAGCGCGTGACCCATGATAATGGTTTCGATGCTTTCCCAATGTTCTCGCCTGATGGCAAATACTTGGTATTCTCTTCGAACAGAAACAATGGCGGAACAAGAGACACCAACTTGTTCATCGCCGAGTGGAAATAACAACGGAGTAAATTCCAAGCTCCAATCCCGATGGCTATCGGGACTAAGCTCCAATATTGGAATTTGGAATTTATTTTATTGGAACTTAAAAAAGGGGATTCTTTTCGAATCCCCTTTTTTGTTGTTTGAGAAGGAGCACTATTCAATATAGAAAAGCATCTTAAAATTACTTTAACCAGCTATTTGGTATCGCTTTATCATTTTGTAATGAAAGAAATTGCGCCTTTTATCTGGCGAAAGCAATTGTTTTGCGCCTTCGCGTCAATTGGGCTGAGAAAAAGTCTGGACGAGTCAATGTTAGCAAAAAAGTCACACCGCGAAGAATAAAAGAGCCCTAGCGAATGAGCACAAAAGCCGCCCAGTAATATGGATCATACTTTTCGCGCATGATTTTCTGTGCGCCATTAAAAGCCACTTCTATTTCATGGCCCTCTGCCAACTGCGTATAGAAGAGCGTCATAAACTCAACCGTTTCTTTATCGGGCACTTGCCATAACGACATCATCACATACTCCACTCCGGCCTGTTTAAAGGCACGTTGCAGGCCAAAGACCCCCTCACTCCCCTGCACATCGCCGAGCCCAGTTTGGCAGGCAGAGAGCACGGCCAATTTGGTGGCGCTCAAATCCATGGTAGCTACTTCATACGCAGTGAGTATTCCATCATCTAAGCCTTTGGGAATTTCTTCGCCAGTCCAGGAACTATTGGCGCCGGCTAGAATGAGTCCGGAGCGCAAAAGCGGATTATCTGCTGATTGATAGACGTTCACATTTTCCTTGCTCGATTCTGTAGGCGTTGGAAAGAAATAGCCATGAGTAGACAGATGAATGATGCTTGGCCCTTGTTCCATCTTCTTTTTGACTTCCTCCTCGTAGGGCTCTTCGCCCGTTTCAAGCTGGACTTTCATGCGTTTCTCACCCACAATTTTCGCAATCTGTTCCACTTCGGTTTTTGTCCCGGCTAAATACGACCAAGCCCTCGCGCCATTTCCGCCCCGCATGGCAAACTGAGGGAGTTCCGCATCGAGCTGAACCTTTTTGGCAATGATGCTTGGGCTTAAATTATAGTCGATGCCTCCAACCAAATAGGCGTCCGAAAGCTTCAATTCTGATCTAGTTTCTGTTAATTTCCTCCCTGAGCTGAGGGTAATCATCTGGTACTTCTCCGACAAGTATTTGCCATCCATATCGCGCAAAGCAGCTAAGGCAATTTTATGGATGGACCCACTGGGTGAATAATAGAGCGTTTTGGCATTTGTTAGCAACCCTTCAAGCGGCTTCCAGAGCATTAGGTAGAGGGAATCATCACCGAGCACGGGCATTTCATCATCTAAATCCGATACACCACGCTTCTCGCCATACAGTGTGCTCACCAAGCCTTGCTCATTTGCCTTTTTCCTTGCTTGTAAGTAAGCGTTCATTTTGGCCTCAGTAAAAAGCGGAACCAGCTTCGGATGCTCCATGGTGGAAGAAAGAACAATAGCCCCTACCCAATCCTCCTCCTTCATAAAACTTTTATAGGAGATAAATTCAATCAAGACTTCCTCCTTGCCCAGTTTCTTTTTAAGCTCTTTCAAGGAATAGTCTGATAAGGTCATGGGATCTTGCACTGCGAGCGTGGTTAAAATCTCCCGTTCCAATTCTTGGGCTTTTGTTTGAAGCTCGTTAAAGTCTTTCCGGCGATTGATTTCAGGCTTCACTAGCTCCACTGCGAGCTGTGTTCTTAAATCTTGCCACTGCTTATACTTGCTTGAAACCTTGGGATCCTTGCTCTTTAAAACGGCCTGCTTCACTTGATTTCCCGATTCGAGCACCATGCCCTTCATCATCAGTTCTACCTCCAAGGCCAAATCAGCAAAACCCTCATACTTCGCACCATTTTCCACAGCAATAGCTTGGAGCTGTTTCAATTCCGACATCTTGGTACCCAAAAATTCTAGCTTCTCCTTTTCGGTCATGAAACGGAAATAGGTAGAGAATTCATTCGCTATCAATCGTTTAGATTCTTCGTAGTATTCAACACCCTTGCGGAAATTTCCAGAATAGGTATAGGTAGTGGCAAGTAGGCTCGTTTCATAACTGAGGCGCGGATCATCTTTTCCCACTAATTTCACCTTCATACTATAGGCCTGCTCCATGTATTTCTGTGCTTGGTCTGGCTGATATAGATTGGTATAGCACATGGCTATTTTCCCCAGCAAATCTCCCACATCGATCGACTCTTCTCCATATTCCCCTTGACGAATCTCCAGTAGATCTTGGTATATAGCCAGAGCTTTAGCATAGTCTTTCTCCTCCTTATAAATGCCCGCCAAATTTTCATTGAGGGTGAGCATGAGTGGGGTTTTAGGTCCAGCCACTTTTAAAAGGGTTTCTTTGGTAGCGAGCAGCAAATTCTTGGCCTCGGTTAATTGTCCCAAATCCTGATAAAACACGCCCATATTATGCTTCGCTAAAAGGTATTCTTGCGAAGAATTCCCCACCAATTCTTCCCAGCCATCCACCACTTTTTTATAGAGAGGCTCGGCTTCCTTCCAACGACCTGTTTGATTGAGAAAATTCGCATAATTCCCTTGAATAGTTAGCTGATAATCTTCGCTGACCACATCGAGATTCTTTATCAAAACACCATAATAGCGGCTTGATTTATCGTATTCGTTTCTTCGCGTATAATATTCTGCGGCATTGTTCAGGATGCTGATATATACACCTGATTTCTCTCCAAGTTCTTGTTTGGCTTGATCAATCGTAGTTGCGTATAAGTCGTTTGCTTCATTGAACATCCCCGCTCGATCATATAATAAACCAAGGTTCAAGCAGCGTTCAAACCATTCAGGATGGAATTTACCGAGCAGGTCCTCCACGATTCTTCGCGAACGCTGAATCATTTGAATACCTTGATTGTATTTCCCCGCATTGCCAAGGCTAATTCCCTCATTCGATTGCACCAAGGCACATTCCAGGCTTTTTTCTGTATAGATGCCCGCTTTGATGCGGTAGGAAATTTCATAGTAGCGAATGGCGGAGTTATAGTCTCCCTTTTCTGAGTAGAGCGTGGCCATATTATTCAGCAAGGTGGAGTATAGACTCTTTTCGGTGGCCTTCAAATCTTGGCAGATAGACATGGCTTCTAAGAGGAGCTTTTCCTCCAATTTACGTTCACCCATATAGCCATACAAAAGAGCTTTGGTGTTTAGTAAATTGGCAAAATCGAGGCTCTTTCTACCGGAGCTTCTTTCTGTGAGTCGCTCGGATTTTTCCACCAATGCAATGCCTTCCTTCAGCTTGAATAATTTTTTCTTAACGATGGCTTGATTCGAATAGATGGCACCAATCAACCAAGGATCTTGTGTGGCCCCTTTGGCGATTTGCTCAATCGCATCCTCATTGATGACTTCCGCTTCAGGCAAGAGTTCAATCGCTTCATAAAAGCCCCCCAATTGCAGCACTATATTGATATAGTATTCGTTTTGTTTGCCGAAATAGCGCTCGCATAATTTACGCGACATCTCCAAGCAGGTATGCGCCGAATCATACTCTTGATACGATTGATAAAAGCCTCCCAAATTCAGGTAAACGATTACTTCATTGGTATCGTTCTTCTGCTTGGGCTTTTTCAACCACTTGAGCAGAACATGCTCCTTATCAATGGCCGTTCGGTAATTATATGATTCAAATGCTTCAAAAGCCTCATTGTTTACGCGTTCAAAATCCTCCTCCGTTTGCGCCTGACTAGATGCCGTTATGAGCAGATAGCCCAGAAAAAGAAAAACTACTTTTCTCATACTCGAAACTAAGTCAATTGACGGAATACCATGTCACTAGCTTTCGGTATTTTTTTAGGAAGGGAATCGGGGTTTGGGGCATTTGAGCTAAACTCCGTCACCCTGAGCGAGCCTCAAAACATGCCAGACTTACGAAAATCGTTACGCGAGGCAAGGCGGAAACCTAATCCACCTTGTTCGCCATACCTTTTTTGCGAAGGCGGAATCCTCAACCTTTTCCTTAATTTTACAGCGATGAAGTACGAAAAAATAAATGCCCAGCTGTTCATTGAGAACCGGAAAAAATTTACTTCTCAAATGAAACCAGGCAGCATAGCCCTATTTAACTCAAGCTACGAGTATGTTTGGAACGGAGATGCTTCGCATAATTTCAAACAGAACTCCGATATCTTTTGGCTTTCCGGCATCGACCAAGAGGATAGTATTCTGGTATTATTCCCAGACTGTCCGGTTCCCGAATTCCGTGAAGCCTTATTCCTGAAACAAACCAGCGCGCATATTGCGGTTTGGGAAGGACATAAATACACCAAGGAAGAAGCTACTGAAACATCAGGTGTGGCCAGCATTCAATGGAATACCAATTTCAAAGACACGATTCGCCCTATCATCAATATGGCGCAAAACATCTACCTCACATTAAACGAAAACGACCGTTTTGCTTACAAAGCGCCCTATAAGGATTTAGATTTTGCCCGTGCTTTGAAAGAAGAATATCCTTTGCACCAGTATGAAAGGGCGGCTCCAATCTTACAAAGACTCCGTTCTATTAAGTCGGATTTTGAGTTGGAACTTACCCGCAAGGCGATTTCAATCTCCAAAAAAGGATTTGAGCGCATTATGGGTTTTGTGAAACCTGGCGTGATGGAATACCAGGTGGAGGCCGAATTGATTCATGAATTTTTGAGCAATCGCGCAAACGGACATTCCTTCCACCCCATCGTTGCAAGTGGAGAAAGTGCCTGTGTGCTACATTATGTGGAGAATAACCGTCCGTGTAAGGACGGCGACCTTCTTTTGGTAGACTGTGGAGTAGATTACGCGAATTATGCATCAGACATGACACGCGTTATTCCGGTGAATGGGAAATTCACCCAAAGACAAAAGGACGTATACAATGCCGTGCTAAGAGTTATGAGAGCGGCCAAACAATTATTGGTTCCTGGAACGTATCTAATGGAATACCACAAAGTAGTGGGCCAAATTATGGAGAAGGAATTGGTGGATTTAGGTCTATTAACCATGGATGATATCCGCAACCAAGACCCTAACTGGCCAGCATACAAGAAATATTTCATGCATGGAACCTCTCATTTTATGGGTATCGACGTGCATGATGTAGGGATGCGGTATGAGCCAATGAAAGCCGGAATGGTGTTTACCTGCGAGCCAGGTATATATATCCAAGAGGAATCTATTGGAATTCGTATTGAAAACGATATCTTACTCTCTGATAATGGACCGATTGATATGATGGATCAAATCAAGATGCCCATTGAAGTAGAGGAGATAGAGGAAATTATGAATTCATCTGTAAACGTTTAAAACTTGAGCAACCTAAGCACCAGTGTATCGCTGGTAGAACAAATTCGAGCGGGCGACCGCCAAGCTTTAGCGCGACTGTACGATGCCTATGCCGGAATGGTATATGGCGTGGTGCTGAAAATGATTCGCAATGAAGAATTGGCGCAAGAAATCGTGCAAGACGTATTTCTCCGAGTATGGCAGAATATCGACAAGTACGACGAGGCCAAAGCCCGAATCTCTACCTGGATCATCAATATTGCCCGTAATCGGACTATCGATGAAATCCGAAGTAAGAGTTTTAAGAACCAACAAGAAAACCAAAGTCTTGATGTTTCCGTAAATGAAGGAGAGCAAGGAGGAACAACTGAAATGAAAGTAGATGCGATTGGGCTAAAAAGCGTGATCAATAGACTACGAGCAGATCAGAAACAACTCTTAGAATTAGTCTATTTCGGCGGGTATACCCATGAGGAGGCAGCCAAAGAGCTGAGCATACCTTTGGGTACTGTAAAGACCCGCGTACGAAGTAGTATTTTGGAACTTAGAAAAATATTGAAAGTTGAGTAGCAAGGACCTCATACAATCCGGAATCCTTGAGCTATACGCTCTGGGACTTTGCTCCGAAGAAGAATCTTCGCGAGTGGAGGAAGCCTTACGCAGCGATTCCCGAGTGCGTAAGGAGTACGACGAGGTCTGCGAAGCCCTCGATCATCTAGCCATTGAACAAAGTGTTGAACCACCCAGTTTCTTGAAAGGGAAATTAATGGACAAAGTCGATGTATTGGAACAAAAGGCTGTGCAAGCTGAAAAGCCCGAAAAAGCGGAAGACACTCCTGCCAAACCTCTTAAAAAAGACCTTAAGCAAGAAGTACCTGTTCGAGCAATTGGCGCAAGCAGATGGCAATGGTTGGCCGCAGCGTCGGTGGTATTATTAATGGCAAGTGCTGGTTTAAACTATAATTTCTACCAACGAATGAATTCTGCGGAAGAAGAAGCAGCCGTCTTGCGCAATAACAATATGTTGTTGAGTGACGAAAACGGAATCATCCAAACCAACTACGAAGTTATGCAGCAGCAATATGCATTTCTTGGTGATAAGAACCTCAAGGCCGCCTCCCTCTTTGGAACCAAGGCATACCCCGAACTCGAAGCACTCATCTTCTGGGATGCGTCTCGTGGCGACGTATATCTTGTAGCCAATGAACTTCCAGCGCTTGGTGAAGATGAACAATACCAACTTTGGGCACTTGATAACGGAATACCAAAAGATGCAGGGATGGTACCGAGCGACTTCAAAGATGGTGGTGCTTATAAGTTGAAAAACATTAGCAGTTCACAAGCATTCGCTATTACTATCGAAAAGAAAGGTGGTGCTCAATCGCCAACCCTAGAAAAAATGGTTGTATTCGGCAATATATAAAGCCGGATACACCATTCAACCTCGTATTGTGTCAGTCAACAATTGGTTCTCTCAAGCTTGACATTTTACTTGATATTTAAAAATTTTGACGTATTATTGTAAGAGGCTCGTGAGTCTAAAGAACCAAATCAATGAAGAATATCCTCTATCTTGGAAGTGTTTTCCTGGTCCTCATAGGCACGCAAGTGTTCTTGGAGCAAAAGAGCATAATTTCCCCTCAAGGAACAGATACGGAGTTAGATAGTCTCAATACCCGTTACAAGATTGAAAATGGCAAGCTCTACTTTTTGAGCAATGATGGAAGCTGGATCAACCGCAACCATTTTGTATGGCAAGGAGTTAATGGCCATTATTACCTGGAAGAAGATGGTCAGATTTTTCATTCTAATGATGGCTCCTTCTGGAGTCTACTTTCGGTAGACCGCAGCCATGAAGACCATGTTCCTTCGGACAAATTTAGTCAACAATAACATCAAGAATCTCTCTAAAAAAAAGCAGGCTAATTGAATTAACCTGCTTTGTATATTTTATGAGACATGTATTAGTAAGCGAGAATCTTAAACTCAGTTCTTCGGTTCATCTGATGCAGCTCTTCGCCGCATTCAACACCATCCGGACAAGGCACCAATAGCTGCGTTTCTCCATAATAATGATATTCGATGCGATAAGGATCAATGCCTCTCTGCTGAAGGTAGGCAATCACCGCCTTGGCGCGTTCTATAGAAAGCTTTTGATTATAGTCGCCACTTGCACGTGAATCGGTATGGGAGCCCATTTCTATTTGAAGGTATGGATTGTCCTTCATGATTTTAACAAGCGTATCCAAGACCCCCTGCGCATCCGGACGAATGAGTGCACTATTCAAATCATAATAAATATTCCGAATCTTAATTTTCTGATTGATAACGCTCGGCCTCAAGCGCACCACTTTAATAGAGGTTGAATCTGGCATAGTAAATTTCTCTTTATGCAAGAGGTATCCATCCTTCGTAACCGAAATTTCATAGGGCACGCGAGAATCAATAGCTAAGTCGAAATAGCCTGAGGAATTGGAAGAGGTAATTTCTTGAAAATTCGAAGGGCCCGTAATCTTAACCAAAGCGCCTTCGAGGAGCTCATTGGTTTCGTCGTCCCTCACCAATCCGGAAAAATTCAACAGCACCCCTTCAACTAATTCGGCTAATAATTGAGTATCCTTATCGCTAACAAGTCCTTTGCTTGAAAAGCTATAACGTTTCGGCAGGTAGCCCTTTCTTTCGGTAGTAATCTTGAAATTATTGTCGATAGGCAAGCATAAGCTAACCTTTCCATCCGCGCCTGTAACCAACTCTTCCGTGTAATGGAAGCCATTGGTAATACGCACAACTGCTTTAGGCAAGAGGCTATAGGAAACACTATCCATCACCGTAATTCTTACACAAACCTTTATCTTCTTGAAAGTATAAATATCGTCGGAACCCTTCCCCCCAACGCGGTTTGAAGCAAGCATGCCGGTATTTCCTTCATTTGAATATGCCATACCAAAATCATCCATGAAGCTATTCACAGGATACCCCATATTAACCGGCGCCGACCAAGCATTCCCATTCCAAGTGGAATAGAATATATCTAAGCCCCCAAGCCCTGGGTGATAGTCGGATGAAAAGTTGAGCAAGGTATCGGCAAAGAGGCTTGGAAAAAGTTCATCACCCGGTGAGTTAATCTTAGGCCCCATATTCTCTGGTGCCGACCATTCTGTTGGCCCCACTTGGCGTACCATCCATATATCACTTCCTCCTTCTCCTCCCGGCATATCAGAACTGAAGTACATAATGGTGCCGTCAGCGTTTAAAGAAGGGTGCCCTACTGAATAATCTTTGGAACTGAAAGAAACGGAATGAGGCCTTAACCATTTTCCATTTATCTTATCCGAATATAGAATCATAAGGCGGGTTGTTCCCTTTTGATCGGTTACTACACGTCCCTTTTCCATATAGTTTCTCGTAAAATAAATGCGCTGAAAATTAGCGCTAAAGGCAGCCGGCCCAAAGTGATAGTTTCCACTGAGTCGGTAGCTAAATATTTCTGGACTTGTGCTATCCGTCGCATACATAAGCTTGAGAAAAGGCATATTATCCCATCCATAATTCCCACCATCCACGTCTTTGACGCGGTTGGAAACAAACACATAACCAGCTTGATAAGCAACCGGCGAAAATTCCATATCTGCTGTATTGTATTTCCAGGGACTTACGCCAAATCCAAGTGGATTATTCATAAGTTCAGGAGTTAGGTCGATGGAACGAAGCAATTGCCGCACTTCCATACTTCCCGGATTACTTCTCAAATACTGAATCAGCCAAGGTCGAGCTTCGATATAAAACCCTTGGTTTTTCAATAGCTTAGCATATTCTAAATAGTATTCTGGATCTGCCTTTCTATCGAAAGCTAGTTGCCTAAAGTACAAGGTGGCTGAAGAATAGTCTTTGGAATATAAATAGGAATACGCCAAAAAATGAAGCGCCTCTGCATTGCTATTTTCCTTGAATGACTTTTCCAAGAACGGAATAGCCTCTGCATATTTTAGCTGGAGAAAAAGTTTTTTTCCCTTTTCAAATTGATTGTCTTGAGCCATTACTGCGCAAGACAGCAGTACTAAAAGAAAGGTGAAGAGTTTTTTCATGCTAGAAATAGCGAGGGCTCAAGATTTTAGATTTGTCGAAGGAAAACTCAAAGCCAATGAATAACTCATGGCTTCCTGTTGAAACGTCGGATACTACGCCAAAGGGAATATCATACGCATATCCAACCCACCAATGTTTATTTGCCTGAACCTGAGCCATTAAACTCACTTCATTTATAGTCCGGTATGATACACCAAGGTGAAGCATATTCTTATAAATCAGGGTGGCATTTAAATCCATCTGAACTGGGGCATTTCTTACCATTTTCACCATTGCTGATGGTTTAAAGCGGTAATCATCGCTCACTACGATTAGGTAGGATCCTGTTAGGTAAATATGGTTGGCCGGGTTCACAGCTTGATAAGCTCCTTGATTAATAAGTTGTCCATTAAACATATGTGGCACAGAAATTCCAAGTGCCATCCGAGAGCTCTGATAATAGGCACCAAAGCCCGCATTAAACAAAGTATATGAGTCGCTGCCTTGAAGGGCGGGGTCATAAAAGCCGTCACCCAACTTATTATAATCATAGCCAAACTGGTAAAGTCCTCCACTTAATCCAAGTGAAAGGGAACCCTTAGAACCAATAATGCGGTATGCGTAATTTAGGTTGATTAAATTCTGATTTTGAACCCCAATTCGATCATTGAAGAGATTCACACCCCAAGAGGCATTGGTATTCCTAATTGGTGCATGAACAGATCCATTGACGGTAATAGGCGCACCATCAAAACCTGTCCATTGATTGCGATAAAACAATGCTGAGCTCAATTGACCCCTGCTCCCAGCATACGCCGGATTAATAGCCAACATATTATACAAATACTGGCTAAACATTGGGTCCTGCTGGGCTTTGGCCGGAACTAAAAGTAGAAATCCAAACGCAAATACAAGTAGCCTTTTCATTCTATTGTCTTTCAATGATGATAAATCCTTTATAAACGCGTCCCTCTTGCGGAATGCGAATCACATAAAAATACGTGCCTTCTGGCAAAGGTTCTCCTTGCATATTCACGCCTGTCCAATCACTTTGGTAATTATCTGTTTTCCAAACTACATTACCCCAGCGATTTAATATCAGCACTTCATTACCACTTGCTAGCTCTAAATTTCCAACAACCCAGGTATCGTTGATACCGTCCATATTCGGCGTCAATCCTTTGCTAATAACCAGTTCAACTCGGTCTAATATGGTGATAAATACATCCGTTGTATCGCATAATGCTGGCTGAGCATTATCACAAACGGCATAGCGAAAGCGGTCCGTTCCAATATAATTCGATATCGGAGTATAAAAAAGTTGTGTGCCGTCGATCTTCACCGTTCCATTGATTGGCTGATCAACCAGATAGATGGACAAAGGATCACCGTCGGGATCTCTATCATTAGGAAGCACATCAATTAAGCGCCCTTTGTTTCTATAGGTGGTAGCTGTATCGAAGGTAGCAAGAGGTGCATCGTTTTGAGGGATAATGGTAAGCCGCACCCAAGAGGTATCGCAAATACTTGGTTTACCTATGGTGCAAAGTGCATAGCGGAATGAGTCTATTCCATTATAATCTGGACCAGGCAAATACCGAATGCTATCCGTTCCTATAATTGCGGTAGATCCATGTCTTGGGTTAATCATCACAATCGGTTCACTCGGTTCAAATTCTGTATCATTCTGCTTCACAAAAATGGTTAACGGAATATCTTCAAAGGTTGTTCCTGCATCATCTTGGGTAAAAATGGAGCTCTTTGTAGTATATACAACCCTTGCTGTATCGCAATAGCCAGGAATAAGATTCGAACAAACAGTATAGGTTAAGGTGTCGTTTCCTTTATAATATAAGCCCGACTGGAAGAATATCGAATCTCCCTGCATCACCGCAACCCCTTTAGAAGGAAGTCGCAAGAGCGAAGTTGTATACCCACCAAATACCGTATCGTTGCTCAAAACGCGACTTCTAACAGACCGATTTATATAAAGACTATACGCATCGTTTGTTGCACGAACCTGAGGCACTACACGGATATAGACCACTGCTGAATCGCAAACGGCAATCGGATTATAGGCACATACCTGATATTTCAGGGTATCATACCCAAAGAAATTGGTATTGGGCGTATAAAAGATACTATCGCCATTTTGAATCACGATCGATCCATTTTTAGGGAACTCGTAAACACTTAATACAGCAGGAACATTTACAATATCATTCCTTCTTGGATAGATAAAAGTACCCGTATTCATTTCCACATCAGCAAAATCGTCGTAGAGTTGAACTCCAATTTTTACTTCCACCACTACGGTTGCTGTATCACAGACTACTGGGGTAGTTGATGAACAAATGGTATAGGTAAAGCTATCTCGACCAACAAAACCTGGAGCTGGTGTATACGTAAATATTGAGCCATTCCACACAGCCATTCCGAAAAGTGCTGGGTTTGATAGGGCCGCTGTTACAGGAACATTTAAAGAATCATTTGAGAGTACAGGGATCTGAACAGCCGTTTCAAAATAAGTCAGAGCCACATCATCAATGGCTTTCACCTGCACTTCGGTGATAGTGAAGATTACCCAAGCGCTGTCACAGGTTGGTGGTTCAAGTAAAGTACATACGCAGTATAGCAAACTATCTTTTCCAACATAACTGGTAGTTGGTGTATAGGTAATTGAATCAAAATTAATAACCTGCGCCTTTCCATTCACTGGTTGTTTGCATATGGAAACACGCACCTTGCGGTTCAATAAATCATTTTTCTTAACGAGTACCGTCTTTGGTGTATTCTTGGTCACCTGACTTTGGTCAGGCGCAGCATCAATAATTGTTGGCTTACAGAAATTTCCTCCTCGTGGCAATACTAACCCAAACACGGAGGAGCCGTTACCTCCTTCAGTCGCACCATAGGCGCCATCATAATTAAATGAGCCTGAATTCAAAATTTTTCCGTTTAATCCACCTGTCATTACAGCACTGATATTTGAAAAGGTTGAACCCGCGGAGTAGCCAAGATAGCCACCGCTTCCACCGCCACCAGTGCCATGCGTTGCCGTCAAATTAAAACTCAAGTTATTGTGTGAGTTATTGTCGGCGCCTTTACCCCCTTTTACCTGAATATTTAATGTCCCTCGAATAGATTGAGTATACAAAAGGATTGAACCACCAGCCCCGCCGCCGCCGCCGCCATCACGGCCAGCAATGGAGTCTTGACTCGTACCATTGGCAAAAATATTCCGGTTGTATGAAAAAATATGAGGAGTCACAAGAATGACAATACCCCCACCAGCACCGCCGCTTCCAGCTTCTCCGCCACCAGCTGATGGAAGATCATTTTGATGTCCGCCGCCGCCGCCACCGCCGAAAAATACGCGTTCTTTATAATTATTATAATTAAAGGCTTTTCCCCCAATTCCACCATTTACCGTCACGGTATCGTTGCACCCTTGATTGGTCGTGTTTACGAAAGATTGTTTTCCACCAAGTCCTCCTGACGAACTATTTCCACCGCCACCGCCACCGGTATTATGGTTATTTCCACCACCGCCACCAATACCCCAAGCACCTCTTCCGGTAATATGATTACCATCTATTAGCGCATAGCTTTCGCCCTTATAGGCCCCATGAAAGGGGGTGACAAAAGTGCCATAAGAATAATCCATTCTAGCACAGGTAAAGTTGGCCGACGATCTCACGCCTCCGCGAAAGCCTTGGCCGTTCACATCGATATCCGAAGCCAAGACAATACTATCTCTTGCATTTAAGATGACTACTCCACCAGTAGTGCCATTCCAAGGCGGTGCCACAATCGTCCCTACAACATTCAGAACATCTGCAGTAGGTAAAGAAATCATCTGCAATCGTGTATTCACATTATAATCGGCACTGCGAAGCTGATATACCAAATCTATCGTATCACCAAAAATGCTATCGATATAGTTGAACTCGAAAAGCCCACCAGGCCCAATGGACGCTATATCTCCAAAAGAGGAATTATTCTGCTTGACCAAGTCAACCCCCTTCATCTGCATGATAACAACCTGCTCGCCAATGCTGTATTGCAGAGGGTCATTTACACGAATTCGACAATTCGTAATAATATCTTTCACCTTCGTGTATTTATTGACCACCCCTCCAGCATTCAGGGTCTGGGCAAAGGCTCCTGAAATTGAGGAAACCAAAATAAAGATGAGTAAAAGTATCTTTTTCATTTTCACGTTCAATACCAATAGTCAAGCCAAGTGATTTTCACTACGCTCAGCCATAAAAATAGAATGGGAAATCTACGGATTAATAAGGATAATAGTGGCGTTTTAACAAAAAAAGACCGAGCAAGGCCCAGTCTTCTATTATTTAATGTTTTCCTATACTGGGAATAATTCCCAAATTCTTATCTCAAATCTACAATAACGATTCCCGCTTTTTTGCTCGGGTCAAAGGAGAAAAAATTTGCCGCCAAATTAATATTGCGCACTTGCTGGCTCACAAAGTATTTCATGTTACGCCCTGAACGAAAGAAAATCTCAGACTGCACAATCTCTTTGGCAACACGATCAATGGTTAACTTAACCTTTGTATACTCCTTGCGCTCTTGATTGTCTTTTGGCACCAATTCAATCATATCAAGCATTCTTCCTTTAACATTCTTTTCTTCCACCCACGCCGACTTAAATCCTTTGTCGTACATGGTAAAAATATTGTTTGGAGAAATATCCTGGGTTTTAGAATCGTAATTGGTAATCTGTACTTCATTGACATCCTTCATATAATACCATTGCGTTTTTCCATCGCAAATGATGTCAACTGTGCTCATTTCCACTTTGAAATTATCGCCTTTAATATACAAGATTCCTTTTTCTGAGGTTGTTTTCTTAGAACCTGGCTCTAAGATTTGCATCTCAAAATTAGCTTTGAGTGATTTAGCGCTCTTATAACTGCGACTAACCTGATTTAAAATCTTATTGGCTTTCCGGATATTATCCTGTCCGAATGAGGCCACTGAAACAAGAATAAGAACCGAAGTGAATATGTTTTTTAACATGAATGATTTTTTTGCGAGTATACGTTTAATCTTACTTATTGCCTATATCATTCAAAAGTTGTTCCAACTCCAGTTCATCCCTCACCCGCACGTCGCGCGCCTTGCTTCCTTCGAAGGGACCAACGATGCCTGCGCTCTCTAATTGATCAATTAATCGACCTGCTCGATTATACCCAAGTTTGAGCCTGCGTTGAAGCATAGAGGTTGATCCTTGTTGAGATTGCACCACAAGGCGTGCAGCCTCATCAAAGAGTGCATCGCGGTCATTTGGATCAAACCCTTCATGCCCACTTTCACTATCGGAATCTTGCACTTCTGGAAGAATAAAGGCACTTCCATAACCACGCTGGTTTCCAATAAAGTTCGTAATCTCCTCGACTTCAGGGGTGTCAACAAAAGGACATTGCAGGCGAAGCATTTCATTGCCATTGCTATAAAGTAAATCGCCCTTACCAATTAACTGGTCGGCGCCATTTCCATCTAGAATCGTACGACTATCAATTTTTGAGGTAACCCGGAAGGCTATACGTCCAGGGAAATTCGCTTTGATGGTCCCAGTGATTACATTCACAGAGGGTCGCTGAGTGGCTAAAATCAAGTGAATCCCAATTGCTCGAGCCAACTGTGCCAAGCGTCCAATCGGATATTCTACTTCCTTGCCAGCTGTCATCATCAAATCGGCTAACTCATCAATCACCACCACGATATACGGCATAAAATGATGCCCTTCGGTTGGGAGTAATTTGCGCTTCAAGAATTTTGCATTGTACTCGGAGATATTCCGAACATTTGCGTCTTTCAGTAGGTCATAGCGCTTATCCATCTCTATGCATAAGGAGTTCAGCGTATTGGTCACCAATTTGGTGTCCGTAATGATTGCTTCTCCGTCACCTGGCAGTTTCGCTAAGAAGTGACGCTCAATGGTTTTATAGATATTCAGCTCAACCTTTTTCGGATCCACCAATACAAATTTCACTTCGGCTGGATGCTTTTTATAGAGCAAAGAAACCAATAAGGCATTGATACCAACTGATTTCCCTTGTCCGGTTGCACCCGCCATCAGCAAGTGAGGCATTTTCGTGAGATCGGCAATATAAATTTCATTGGAGATGGTCTTACCGAGGATAACTGGCAATGCAAAATCCGTGTTCTGGAATTTGCTACTCGCAATCACAACCCGCATCGGAACCATCTCTGGCTTGGTGTTCGGCACCTCAATACCAATGGTACCCTTACCGGGAATTGGCGCAATAATTCGAATACCTAAGGCCGCCAAACTCAAGGCGATATCGTCTTCGAGGTTTTTAATTTTTGAAATACGCACACCTGCTTCTGGCACAATTTCATATAAGGTTACTGTTGGGCCTACAGCTGCCTTGATCTGTGCAATCGCGATATTATAGTTCTTGAGGGTCTCAACGATCAAGTTTTTATTGTTCTCAAGTTCCGCCGTATCAATTTCCGTTTTGGAAACCCCATAATCCTTGAGCAAATCGAGTGTGGGAAATTGATACGTACTGAGTTCTAGGCGTGGATCAAATTCAGTATCTACGCCGTAATTGGACTTATCTCCCACTGAATCTCTCGTATCAGCGACCAATTCTTCTTCGACTATTTCCTCGATCTCCAGTGTCAAATCAACTGGTTCGGCATCCTTCTTCTTGCTAACTGATTTATCAACCTCAAAGGCAAACTCGGTTATATCAAGCTCCGCTTCGGTTTCTTCCTTCGATCCTTCTGGAGTTTCTTCCGGCTTCTCGGCAACAGAAACAGCTGAAATATCATAGGCGTCTTCTTCCATTTCCTCTTCATCCGCAAGCTCTTGCGCTAAATTCTCAGCCTCATCAATCTCTTCCTCCTCCGAAAGTGAAACCCCTCTTTTGTTAAATAGCGCCATCCACTTCTGACTAAAGAAGCTCACATTAAAGACCACCACAAGGAAGATGAGCAGATAAAGCAAAAGAAACATCCCTGCTCCCGCATATCCAATCAATCCATTGAGATAACGAACGCCTTGGTAACCAAACGTACCTCCCAAAAAGGCCAAAGAACCTGAAAATAAAAAGGCGAGTATGAGTGAAAACCAGATACCAACGAAGAAACTGTAGCGCAGCATCTTGCCAATTGGAAGCAGTTGCACATTTATTAGCAAGCGAATACCGATTACCCCATAAATCATTACAAAAGCAAAGGCTGCTAAGCCAAAGGAATTATGCATATAAAAATGGGCAGAGCGCGCACCAAGAGGTCCAAGCCAGTTTTTGGCTACCTCAGGATTGATCGATAAATAGTCGGACCAAGAAAAACCAGCCACAATATTTTGATCGGCCTTCCAAGCAAATAAATAGGAAATAAAAGAGATAAGGAGGAATAAGGCGTAAAAAGAAAGGATGAGTCCCGCAACCTTACGCGCACGTTCATCACGCAGCATCAAGAAGTCACTCCACTTGGAGCGAGCAATTAAATCTTTCTCTTCCTTTTGCGATTCTGGTATAAAATCGTCGTTTTGTCGGTTTCTAAGGGTATTGCCTTTGGCCATCTTCTACAAAAATAACTATCCAAAGCCTACGCCAAGGCAAAGGATTTCAACTAATCCACACTAAAGCGACTCCCTTCGATAGCTAAATGACTATTTTCGAAGAGGGTTTGTGCCTCATTCAGCAAAGGAGTTAAATCACGATAACGGGCTGAAAAATGACCCAAAATCAACTTTTTCACTCCTGCCATCTTTGCCATTCGCGCCGCATCCAAGGCTGTTGTATGAAAGGTTTCCTCTGCTCGCTCCTTTAATTCATTCAAGAATGTCGATTCGTGATAAAGCATATCAACACCTGAAATTTCCTCAGCCAACTCAGCAAAGAAGCGGGTATCAGAAATATAGGCATAGCTCCTAATTTCAGAGGGTGGAAAAGTCAGGATATCATTCCTATGGATAAGGCCATTATCGTCTTTATAGTCTTGCCCTTCCTTCAAGTCATGGTAATACACATACGGAATATTTAAAGTCTCACATGCTTCCACATTGATATGACGTAAGCCTATTTTTTCGCGAAATATAAATCCTGTCGTGGCAATTCGATGCTGAAGGGGGATACTAAATACTTCGTGTTTATTTGTTTCCATAAGCTTCTCCCGTTTCTGATCTTGGGTAACATGAAAACGAAGGGGGAATTTCAGCTGCGTACCGGAAAAACGAAAATGATCCAGCATCATTTGCTCCAAAGGTTGCGGACCATAAATATCCAGAGGTAGCACCCTCCCTTGAAAATTGATGGTGGCCAATAAACCATTCAATCCCAAATAATGATCCCCATGCAGGTGCGAGATAAAAATACTGGAGATACGAGAATGGGGAATGCGGTAATGAAGCATTTGGTTCTGCGTAGCCTCGCCACAATCAATCAGCATCAGATTGTCGCGAATATTTAATATTTGCGCGCTAGGATGACGATCAGCCGTTGGGGTGGCTGAACTGCAGCCAAGAATGGTTACTTCAAAAGGCATATTTATTCGATTCTTTGGTACTACACAAATTTGATTTTTTATTTTCGCAATGCAAGAAAATCCTCAATATGACTAAAATAGCCCTCGTTACTGGTGCCACCGCTGGAATTGGTGAAGCCATCGCTAAAATGCTCGCCGAAGAAAACTACCAATTAATCATTACGGGTCGTAGAAAAGACCGTCTTGAAAAATTAGCGAGTGCCTTATCCGTCCCTACCCATATCCTTCACTTCGATGTACGCAATCGCCAAGAGGTAATCGACGCCATTAACTCATTGCCAGAAGCTTGGCAAAAAATCGATGTGCTGGTGAACAATGCCGGACTCGCTGCCGGACTGTCATCCTTCGAAGATGGAGACATGGATAATTGGGACCGCATGGTTGATACGAATGTGAAAGGCCTCCTCTATATGTCGCGCACTGTGGTACCGCTTATGATTAAGCATAAAACCGGACATATCATCAATATCTCTTCCATCGCTGGAAAAGAAGTTTATGCACTGGGCAATGTGTATTGTGCCACCAAACATGCCGTTGATGCTTTGAATAGAGGTATGCGTATTGATTTGTCGAAATACCCTATTAAGGTCTCCGCCATCAATCCTGGAGCCGTAGAAACTGAGTTCTCTCTTGTTCGATTTGAAGGGGATGAAGTGCGCGCCAAAAAGGTGTATGACGGATTCGAGAACTTGGTAGCCGCAGACATTGCCGAAGCAGCCCGCTTTATTTTAAGCAGACCGCAACATGTGAATATCAATGACCTCACCATTATGCCAACAGCCCAACCGAGCACTGGCCTCATCCATAAAAATAATTAGAAGGCATCGCCGAATCGAAGACTGATTCCAACTCCATTATAGAACCCAGAGTATTTGGTTTTAGGACCATCTAGGATTGGGTTCTTTTGTTGTTTCCATGCCTCTTTCGATAAATCAAAATTATAGCCTGCAAATGCACGAATCTCAAATATCCCGAGAAGAACGCCAAAATTGATACGGCCGTCTAATAGGAAAGCAGGATTATAAAACTCGGTATAATACGAGGTGCCAAATAAGGTATTTTCTCCACTTGTTCTCTCCTCGGTATATTTTAGGCGCATAAAGCCAATACCCAATTCAGGTGTGAATTCAAATACCTTGGAGCGCAACAAATCCTTACCGTAGGTATAGCGGAAATTATAGCCTTTCAGGGTTTGGTTGATGCTATCACCAATTGAATTTTGCATTTCAGGAAAATAGCCAAATGCCAAATTCGTAACATTACGATCTACGGTAACCGTCATTCCAAACTCAAAATTATTGATTGGATTGTCAAGCCTAAATTGGCTGAATTGATTAAAGGAACCAAAATCGAGATTCCGCGTTACATAATTAAAATCGAGCGAAAAGGAGACATCCGTCTCATTTTCCCAATCAATAGTATTATCTCCGTCATAGCCTTGATCTTCTTTGTATCGATTGCTTTTAACCACTATGACAGCAGAAAATTTCGTCTTGAGCATATCGTCGCCATAGTCGTTTAGGTCCATAAACAAATTAGCCGACCCCTTGTCTGTGAGCTTGATAAGGTCATTGATATTCCCGTTATCGCCATTTTTATTTTGGCCATCTAATCCTCCATAAAAGATTCCTATAGAGCTCAATTGGTTTTCAAGCTCAGGCATTTTAGTGATGATGCGTTTGTTGAGTGAAGAGAAAAAGGCAAAACCGCAATCGCCTACTTTGGTTACACGAGTAATATGGCAACGACCAAACTGACCAAAGCCCTTTGCTTCTGGCTTGTCTTTGAACATAGCACGGAAATTCCCTTCCATATACTGCTCACGGAATACCCAGCTTTGTGGAAGCTCATCCTTTTCGTATCCAATCCATATCAGCCAATTCTCCATCTCCTTGATGGTCCTTTCAAATTCAGGATATCCTTCGCCCAAATAGTCTTTGAATTCAGATTCCTTGGAACGGAAACGCTGAGTTAAGTCTCTGATGGTGCGAATCATGTTGAAGTAGAAGTATTTTGGAGCATCCTCTTCCTCTTCTATATCATCCATATCATATTCGAATGAAAAGCCTCCGAAATCATAGATTTCATCGCTATTGTCTGCATTTTTCGCATATTCTTTGGCTTTTTCAATATGGATGGCAGAGAGAATTTTCAAGCTTTCCACGAACATCTCCAAGCTATCCGGTGCTGGTTTTTCTGGCAGCATTAATAATAAACTACGCAAGGCCAAAGGGGCATCCCGTTCAATATCGAGCCCCACTGCCGTAATTTTCTTATCCGGCGCTAAGCTGTCGTTTGCCATTTTAAGGCCTTTGAACATCTCAAAGAAATTATACGAATAATAGGTGCTCAGAATTTGTTCAGCAGCAGAATCACCCGTAAGAATATAGCGATTAACCATCCATGCAGATACCCATCCCGCTTCCATCAAATAGTAGTTATAGCCACGTGTATTCAAATATTGCATCATCTTCATCTCCAAGGTCGTATTAAACTTTTCAACACGATGGTCTTCTCCTGTAAAGATGAATCGGTTATGATCTGCAATAGAATCTAGCACTTGAAAGCTCGAAAGATTTTCCGTTTCCATGTTCAGGGGATAAGAGATAAAATCTTCTAGACTCTTTTCGATTTTTTCACGTTTCAATCGTGCTTCACGCAATGCATGGAGAGCAGGAGTATCCTCCGCCTCTTCTGCTTCCATGTCTTCTGAACCTGGGTCTCTCGATTTACCTAAATCCTCTTCAGGGCTCAACGGTGCAGCTGGATCACCCGGATTAATAATTTCAGTAACAACTGTATCAACTATAATAGTATCCGCCTCTTGGGCATATAATGAGCTAGAGGCGGAAAGTGCACCGATGCAAAGTGCGAGGAAGATTTTCTTCATAAGGTATGTGCAAGTAAGCGGATTCTCTATTAATAACAAAACAGAAGAAGAGCAAGAATTGTTGCCCTTGCACTATTTCTTTTCCGCACCAAATTCCATGAGGTAGGCCTTAATAAAGCCGTCGAGATCATGATCCATTGTCTGAACTGGGATCCCTGCGGTTTTAAGATATTTCTTTTCGTCTAAAAAAAAAGTACTTTTTCTTGCGTATGCAAAAAAAAAACCTTGTTCAATGAAAAAATAAAATTCACTTACTGCACTTATTGCGATTTCACTTATTACAAGCGTTTCTTGTAGTAAAGTTGAGTCTTCAACACTTTTAAATCCAAGCACTTCTGAAGTTAAAACAAGTTCATCTGAACTCTATTATGCGGATGTTCAATCTACATTGTTAACATTGGGATATTCCGAAGTGACACCTCCGCCACAGTCATACACCCCAGCTACTGATTTAACCGATTATGACCGTTTCGAATATTGGACTAATGGAGTTGAAGATAAGATTATCTATGTTTGGGATTCCCCAAGCGCTCCTGGCCTGGCTGAAGGAAAAGGAACATGTAATTGGACCTGGATTAGCAGTGGACCTTATGCTGGCGGTTGCTTTAGTCAGAAATCAGATTGCCGTTATGACACCGAAAAACACACAATTGTTTGTTGTGATTAATCCTATTAAAATATTTGCTTTGATTAAAACATACCCTAACTTCTGGAAGCTATCGTATGGTAGCTTCCTTTTTTTCTTTATTATTCAATCAATAGCATGCAATCTAATCAAGCCACAACGCGAACAACAAGCTGTCCTCCTCGAAAAGGAGATATTTATTCTCGAAGATTCGAGTTATAACCTGCTGCAGCACGCTAAACTTTATACCTCAGGCGAGGATACTTTTCTGACGGCAGTCGTTCACCATAAAGAAATCGTTTTTTGGAACCTATCCACTTTAAAAAAGGAGAAGTTCATCGACTTAAAACTCGCTGAGCGACAAAATATATTCAACTTTTATATTGAGGATAACAACCGGATTTTGGTTGCCATGAACCCTATTTTTCGCAATCATGGACACGAATCTTCCATACTTCACTTGGACACCAACAAGCGTATTCTGGACTCGTTTTCTTTTGGAAATTTACCTGTTTTCAGGACTTACGATGAAAGCCTAAAAGGTCTGCTTTATTAATTCAGTCATCTACCCCTTTATTATGATAGTTTGAGCGATAATTTAATTGTCGAACTAATGCCATACGGATGTAATTATGATTCTGTGATTTACACACATCGTGTCAGTCAGTTGGCAAAAATTGGCCTTAAGTCGAAAAAAGACTCTCCATCATTCTTAGTCCTACCAGAAGATTTTGATGAATTAAGTAGAAAGTATTGTGAATATCCTTTGCTTTACCGATCCCTGTCGGGCCAAATTGAAGCGAAGTCACGCTCCATGCTTATAGCTTCCCCTATTAGTCCCAAAATATACCGCTACAGTTATGCAAATGATACCTGGAATTATTGTGGTGACATGGGGAGCTATCTATTTAATGGCAAAATAAAAACTACAGATTACTGGACAAAAGATGATGATATTGATGACCTTTATTCACACCGTCTATCTGAATTCGTGTACAATGAAGGTTCCGGCCTTTACTTCAGACTAATGAGGGTATCCAAAATTGACACAACGATTTCGATGGAAGACAATTACCCTTTTTGCACCTTATCTGTATACGATCAAAATTTTGTAAAACTAGGCGAAGCTCCCTTGGAATTTCGCGCATTAGATTATTTTATCGTGCCTTATAAGAATGGCGTTCTTCTGAGAGATCAGTTAGAATCGGACAGAAAACATAAAATTGTATTGCGTTATATTAAATTTTCCGGAAGCATCTCCAGAAAAACCGGCTGGCTATCCTCTAAATTGGATTCGATAAGGAAGCAGGAGGCGTCATCCTATATTCCAAATTTAGCTGAATATCTAACAGATTCTGCCAATCCTTCTGGAAGCTATTTGTTGATCCCATTACAAAACTCTTGTCCAGCTTGTTTAGAAGAACTTACGGAGTTCATGAATTTCATCGCATTATCAGATTCAGGTAAAAAGTCGAATATTCATCTGATTTTATTGTCAATGGATCAGTATTCTACCGATAAATTTATTAGAAGACTGAATGACAAGACATTAGCCACATTTAATATTCAAGTCGACAAAACCACCCGATATCTTCAATACACCCAGAAGTGGGTAAATCTCAGACTTCTTGTAGTTGATAATAATAGTGTCACATTTGACAGAGTTTACGATCCTGGTGAACTGGAAGATTTGTTTTTGCTTATTCGACAATCGATGAATTAAGGTGTCAATTCTCAAGTATAGGCTACTTCCGCAAAAACTAAACTTTCCGTCCAAACTCCATCAAATAGGCTTTGATAAACCCATCAAGTTCACCATCCAAAACAGCTTGCGCATTGGAAGTCTCGAAATCAGTGCGGTTATCTTTAACCAATTTATAGGGATGAAGCACATAAGAACGAATCTGCGAGCCCCACTCAATTTTCATCTTTCCAGCTTCGATTTCGTTTTTAGCCTCATTGCGTTTGCGAACCTCCAATTCATACAATTGTGATTTAAGCATTTGCATGGCCCGTTCACGGTTTCCTTGCTGCGAGCGTTCTACCTGGCAAACCACTACAATCCCTGAAGGCACGTGCTTGAGCTGAACTTTGGTTTCGACCTTGTTTACATTCTGACCACCCGCACCACCTGAACGCGAAGTATGAAGCTCCACATCCTTCGGATTGATTTCAATATTGATTGAATCATCGACCAAAGGATAGACATAGATAGATGCAAAAGAAGTATGCCTGCGTGCGTTTGCATCAAAGGGCGAAATACGCACCAAACGGTGTACGCCATTTTCACCTTTCAAATAGCCAAAGGCAAACTCGCCATCCATTTGCAAGGTGCACGATTTAATTCCCGCGCCATCCCCCGCTTGGTAATCAAGTTCGCTGACTTTGAATCCTTGCTTCTCGCCGTACATGATATACATGCGCATGAGCATCTCCGACCAATCTTGCGACTCCGTACCGCCGGCGCCCGAGTTAATCTCTATGATGCAGGAAAGTTGGTCTTCTTCCCCGCTGAGCATGTTTTTAAATTCCAGCTCTTCGATTTCTTTTAAGGCTAACGCATACGCTTCGTCCACCTCTTCGACTGTGGCCTCCCCCATATCCGAAAATTCCTTCAATACGGTCAAATCTTCGACCGCCGAATCCACTTTTGCATGGGCGTCGGTCCAAATTTTTATTCCGCGAAGTTTTTTTAGATGTGCTTCCGCACTTTTAGGATCGTCCCAGAAATCTGGTGATTGAGAAATCATATCTCCCTCTTCTACTTGGTGTAATCTATTGGCGATGTCAAAGATACCTCCCCAAAGCCTCAACGCGGCCTCTTAAATCTTTTAGCTGATCAGTTGTCATGATGGTGCAAAGGTAATTGACCATGGACCATAGTCCATAGACCATAGTGAAAAAAAAAATGAGGGGATGGGGAGTGAGGAGATGAGGAGTGAGGAGTGAGGGGATGAGGAGTGAGGAGATGAGGAGAAAGGTCAGATTGCAAATTGGTCGAGAAAAACGCTCACAACGTATTTACTTATTTCCTCGTTAAGGTATTGACTGCCGAGCTCATGACGAAAATGCACCCCCATATTGAAAAACCTTGTTCTGAAAATTGGGATAAGATGACACCGAATGAACAAGGCCGGCATTGTGAAAAATGTGCCATGACGGTGATTGATTTTACTCGGAAATCCGAGAATGAAATCATTGAAATAGTTCACGCGCGGGCGGGTGAGCGCACATGTGGGAGGATGCGTAAAACAGAAATCACTGCTACGCTAACCGAAGTCAGCATCTATCCCCAAGTGCCCTTTTTTGATTGGAATATTTCGCGCAGCATCTATACCCTATCCATTGCAAGCCTTTTAATCGGTGGGTGTAATTTCGGTTCAGTTAAGGGTGAAATGACTACGGGTCAAATCCAAGCACGCCAGGATAGTAGTATAAACACCAGCCTCCTCCTCCCCGATTCTACCAAATCAATCGACTCCTTTGCTCCAAGCTGTGCTGCTGGCCAAGTGAAGCCGCCCATCGACCAAAACAAGGATAACTCAACCATGCGACTGGGTAAAATGGCCATAGTCCCTGACACTGCAGACCCAGCTATTCTTAAACCAATAAAGCATGAAGAAATTACCATAAGAGGAGAGATGAGCATAGTACCAGGGATGGTGCATATAACCGACAATATGCCCGAATTCCCTGGCGGCGAAAGCAAACTTCTTGACTATATAAAAGCACATATCATCTACCCAGAAAGCGAAAAATCAAGAGGAATTAGCGGAAGAGTAGTAGCAACTTTCGTGGTCGATACTTTAGGTAACTTACAGAATATCCAAATCGTTAAATCGGTACCTGATGGACCAAACTTCGACGCGGAAGTAATTCGCTTATTGGAAAATATGCCTCGATGGAGGCCCGCAGAGAACAACGGAAAAAAAACCAGCATGAAAATAGCACTCCCTATTCGTTTTAAGCTGGAAAATAACTAGTTTTCTTGGTGCGTAAGTCAACAAAGCATGAATTATAATTCCAAAGCGTTTTACAGCATCGCTAACGCTACGGCCGACGCGTTCAGGGTGACGGCCAAACATTATCCTCAACATATTCTATCCTTTTCTTTCTTTTACGCCCAAGAATGGCTAAAATAAGCTACCAAGTAAGAGCATAGGTATGTCACAAGCACAAAAAATTCTCTCTGATTCCCAATTTCAGGAACTAGAAAACGTACGCAAAGAACTTCATAGACATCCAGAAGTCTCTGGAAATGAAAAAGAAACAGCCAAAAGAGTATTGGCATTTTTAGAGAAGAATTCCCCTGACTCAGTAGTCAAAGGCATTGGAGGCTACGGAATGGTAGCCACCTTTGATAGCGGAAAAGAAGGCCCAACTTTATTATTTCGGTCGGAGCTCGACGCTTTGCCCATTCAAGAAATCAATGACTTCGACTATAAATCCTCCTACTCTGGCGTTTCTCATAAATGCGGACATGATGGACATATGTGTTCCTTATTAGGCCTTGCTGTTTCTCTTCATCAAAATCCTCCTCAAAAAGGGAAAGTGCACTTACTTTTTCAACCAGCTGAAGAAGATGGAGAAGGAGCAAAAGCCATGTTGGCGGATCCTGTTTTTGACCAATTTCAACCAGATTATGTCTTTGCCTACCATAACCTTCCCGGCTATAAGCTTGGCGAAGTGGTATACCGACAAGGTTCATTTACTGCTGCTGTGAAAAGCGTCACCTTCAAATTTCACGGAAAAACGGCCCATGCAGCAGAGCCAGAACATGGGAAAAACCCTGCCTTGGCCATTGCTCATATTTTGCAGGGTTGTGAAAAAGCCACCAATAATGAGCCCGCTCGTGCTGACTTTAAACTGATTACTCCCATCCATATCGAAATGGGAGAAATCGCTTATGGTATTTCAGCTGGCTATGGCGAATTAAGACTAACCATTCGTACTTGGACTCAGGAGTTCATGCATGAGCTTACCGAAGAAGTGATGCGTTTGGCGAAGGAAGCTTCCGATCAATACGGCATGCTTATCTCCGATGAATGGTCGCACGAATTTAGCGCCAACCAAAACAACGACAGCGCTGTATTGCAGGTGGTGCAAGCGGCTGAAGCATTAAACATCCAGCTAAAACAACGCGATTACCCCTTTAAATTTGGTGAAGACTTTGGGCTCTTTACCCAACAATTCCGGGGTGCCATGTTTGGTATTGGCTCCGGAGAAGATTGTCCTGCCCTACATAATCCCGATTACGATTTCCCAGATAGTATCATTCAAAACGCCTCTTCCATGTTCTACCAAATTTGCCAACAGCTGCTCAAATGAATTCAAATTTTGCGACTTCGTATATCGAAATCAGTAAGGAAGCACTCCAACATAATCTCAAGTTTATCCATCGCTTTGTGCGGAAGAGCGTCCAGATTTCCAGCGTTGTGAAAGGCAATGCCTATGGACATGGAATCGAACAATATATTCCCTTAGCCCAAGAATGCGGCTTTGATCATTTTTCCGTCTTCTGCGCAGATGAAGCCTACCGCGTCCATCAGGCAAGCAAAGGAGAAAGTACCATCATGATTATGGGACATGTGGAGAACAATCAATTAGAATGGGCGATTGAAAACAATGTTCAAGCCTATGTTTTTGAGATGGACAGGCTCGAGCAAGCGCTTCGCTATGCCAAAAGGACCAAGAAAAAAGCCAAAGTGCATATCGAAGTAGAAACTGGCATGAACCGAACTGGATTTACGCTTAAAGATTTGGATAAAGCCTTGGCCTTTCTCCAAGAGCATCAAGAATGGATTGAATTTCAGGGACTATGCACCCATTTTGCAGGCGCAGAAAGTGTGACTAATTATTACCGAATTCAGCAACAACAAAAACAATTCGACAAGGCTTTAACTAAAGTAGCGCTCTATCCGGTTGAACCCAAGCAGACACATATGGCGTGCTCGGCAGCCGCTATGCGCTACCCAAAAACACAAAAGGACCTTGTACGCCTTGGCATCATTCAATATGGATTTTTTCCTACCAATGAGGTTTTGATTGAATACCTGACCCGCAAGAAGGTTGCAAAAGACCCACTGCGCCGACTGATCAGCTGGAAAAGTTCCGTAATGGATGTGAAGCATGTCAAAAAAGGGGAGTTTGTGGGATATGGAACCTCCTACCTCGCTGGCGAAGACCGCACCATTGCTACTATTCCTGTTGGATACAGCCATGGTTTCAGCCGCTCCTTGAGCAACCAAGGTCGTGTGCTCATTCGTGGACAGCGTGTTCAAGTAATTGGTACGGTAAATATGAACATGATGACGGTTGATGTTACACAAATCCCAAGCATCGAAAAAGGCGATGAAGTGGTTTTAATTGGCAAACAAGGTGATTTGGAGATTACTATATCCTCGTTCAGCGAGTATAGCGACCTACTCAATTACGAACTGCTTACTCGCTTACCTCGGGATATCCCGCGTTATATCGTGGAATAAGGTTAAGGTTTCCGCCGTCGCTTGAAAAAAGCTAGCGCCTCCGCTGTAGCTTTAGCGCAAGCGGATGGCGGACGCAGAAGGTTGATGTTAAGAATAGGCAAACCTCAGCCTTAACCTCAACCTTATGCTTATATTTGAACTTTTCCTCTAATCCCCTGTTATTCGATAATGCTCCATCATACCACTCATATACATTCTCCCAAGTCCGAGTGGGTCACGTTTATACACGGGGCGGGTGGCAGCAGCTCGATTTGGTATAAGCAGATTCGTGATTTCAAAAAGCACTTCAATGTATTACTGATTGACTTACGCGGTCATGGCAAATCTAAAAAACCGATTTACGAAAAACTGAAAGAATACACTTTCGAAGTAATTGGAGATGAGGTAATCGATGTCTTGGATTATCTGAACATTGCAAAAACGCATTTCATTGGGATTTCACTGGGCACCATTATCATTCGCGATATGAGTGAGCGCTACCCAGACCGTGTAAGTAGCATGATTTTGGGTGGAGCAATAATGAAGCTCAATTTACGCGGACAATTTCTGATGCGTATGGGTGATGCCCTAAAATCAGTTTTGCCCTATATGGTTTTATATCGCTTTTTTGCCTTGGTGATTATGCCTCGTAAAAAGCACCGTGAATCAAGGAGTCTATTTATTCGCGAAGCAAAAAACCTCTATCAAAAAGAATTCAAGCGCTGGTTTACCTTAATTGCAGAAGTCAATCCGCTGCTTTCGTTCTTCCGCATCAATGACTCGAGTATTCCCACCCTGTATATTATGGGCTCAGAGGATCATATGTTTCTTCCATCAATCTCTAAACTCGTTAAGAATCATAAATCATCCGTATTGCATGTCATTCCTGATTGCGGACATGTGGTGAATGTGGAGCGGCCTATGGAGTTTAATCAGGTGGCGGTTCAGTTTCTGCTGCAGCCTATCCAAGCAACTTAGCTAAATCTTTCAGCGAATAATGTGTGTCACTTTCCGCGGCTTTAACCATGCGATAGACCTGTCGGTTTAGCGGTGTTTTCACGCCTACCTTTTCGCCCTGTTCAATTACGGAACCACAGATGGCATCAATTTCCGTTTGTCGGCCGAGGTCAATATCATGCAACATGCTTGACCTATTTTGGGCAGTCTGTTCGGCTACCTTCACCGCTTCCTTTCCTGCATCTGATACAATTAAAGAAATACCTGATCCTTTTGCCACGGCTTGCACTTCTGCTGCCAAAGCCTTCATCAATTTAAGACTGACTGTATCCTCCAAAAGCTTTCCATTCGGCACTTGCAAGATACTGGTCAATGGATTGATGGCCGCATTGATGGCCAACTTCGTCCATAAAATACCCGAGATATCAGCTTCGAGTTTTAAGTCTATTTGCGCCTCTTCAAACAAGGCAATAATATCGAGAGGTGTTGACTTAGGTAAGTAGCTAGTTCCTGCCCCGGTATTTAAAACCAGTCCCGGCTCAGCCACCCGTGCAGCTTGATTCGTAGCGCCCCCAATCACCTGGTCCTTATCAAATAACACTTGGAGTTTCTCTACATTTCCTAGTCCATTTTGCAGGCTGATGACCTTTCCTATGGAAGAATCTGGATTTAAAAGTTGGATGGCTTCTTTGGCTGCTTGCTGGGTTTGAAAACTCTTAACCAACACAAGCACCAAATCAAAATACTTGCTATACTCTGAAATTTCAGAAACTCGAATAGAGACAGCTATAATTTTTCCGTCTAGGCCCTGATAATGCAGTCCCATTTTCCGAATAGCTTCCTTCTGCATTTCCCAATGCCCAAATAGGTGCACCTCCCCCACTGGGTGGAGCTTCGCTGCGAAATAACAGCCGAGGGAACCGGTACCTAGTATTGCGATTTTCATAAGGAGCCCCTTAGAAGGGGTAACTGGTTTTGGGTCACGGGTTTTGGGTCACAGTCCCGCATAGCTATCGGGAACGGCAAGTTAGGGTTTTCGTGTCGTAAGTGGGCAAGATTGGCTTAACCTAAGTTACAGTCACCCCTAACCTCTGACCTCTTACCCCTTTCTAAGCCCTAGCCAAGTTCGTGGCCCATCTTGGATTTCTTTGTTTCTAGGTACTTAGCGTTATGTTTATTCGGCTTCACGCGAAGCGCTACATTATCGACTATCTCCAATCCGTAACCAATTAGCCCGGCGCGTTTTGCTGGGTTATTAGTGATGAGGCGCATTTTGCTCACACCAAGGTCACGGAGAATTTGCGCACCGATGCCATAATCGCGTTGATCCATTTTAAAGCCTAGTTTTTCATTGGCTTCCACCGTATCATACCCTTGCTCTTGGAGTTTATAGGCTTTCAGTTTATTTAATAAACCAATTCCCCGTCCTTCTTGATTGATATACAGAATCACGCCTTTGCCTTCTTCTTCCACCATATGCATGGCATTATGCAATTGCTCGCCACAGTCGCAGCGACAAGAGCCGAAGATATCACCTGTTACGCAGGATGAATGCACGCGCACCATTACGTGTTCGTCTTGCTCCCAGTTTCCTTTAATCAAGGCTAGATGCTCCATATCGTTATCCAGCTGCTTATAGGCTACCAAGTCGAAATCGCCCCATGCGGTTGGCATTTGTACGGAAATTTCACGTTGAATGAGCGACTCGTTTTTTAGTCGGTATTCAATTAAATCTTTAATAGTAACCAGCTTAAGGTTATGCTTTTTCGCTACATGGACCAAATCCGGTAGGCGGGCCATGGTTCCATCCTCATTGAGAATTTCTACGATACACCCGGCAGAAGAAAATCCGGCCATACGTGCAAAGTCAATCGCCGCCTCGGTATGTCCCGCACGGCGCAATACACCACCACTCTTCGCCTTCAATGGGAAAATATGCCCTGGCTTTCCGAGTTCTGTTGGCAAGGTATTTATATCTGCCAAAGCCTTGACTGTTTTAGAACGATCGCTGGCTGAAATACCTGTTGTTACTCCTTGTGTAAGGAGGTCGACCGAAACGGTAAATGCCGTTTCATACGTCGCGGTATTCTTCCCGACCATCAAGTTCAAATCCAGCTCGGCACACCGCTCTTCTGTAAGGGGCACGCAAATCAACCCACGGCCTTCGCGGGCCATAAAGTTGATCATCTCTGGGGTGACACATTCGGCCGCTGCTAGGAAGTCGCCTTCGTTTTCACGGTCTTCATCATCTACTACGATAATCATCTTGCCATTGCGAATAGCTTCGATGGCCGATTCGATGCTGTCTAATTGAAATTCTTTGCTCATGATTTTGCAGCCGCAAAGGTAGCAAATAAGGTTGAGCTTCTGAGACGGTGAAACAGTGAGATTTCTATGTGAAGAAGCACAAACTACCCGGTCCCTGAGCAGGCAAAACTAAATCTCAGCTTTACCGAAAGAGCAATGCCTAGTCGAAGGGGGATATGTGCGAATGCCTATGCCATGGCAGTGAGGGAGAATAATGGTGAGCTTCAGTAAATATATTAGGCTTCCCCTTTGATTCTCTTGGTATTAAACAGCTTGCAGTATTTCGTTACTTACTTAACGCCTTCAAAATTCTCTCTTCATTAATAACAATGTCTCTGAAAAGCACGTGAGGAAATTGTTGGTATTTGGAAGTTTTAAATGCTTCAAATATTTTTGAGAGGGTTGAAGCGGTAATCAGCGATAGATTCATTTCCGTATCCATCTCGCAGTCATAGATAAAATCATCGCTAAAATCAGGAGCAACGAGTAATATTTTGACGATTCTTAAATCATTTTTCAGAGCCAAATTCTGATATGCTTTGAGCTGCCTTGAAACCGAACTAAATTTATTATAGCCTTTCTCTTTAACTGTTTTGCACTCAACAATGATGATCTCATTATTTCCAAGATTCAATAGGATATCCATCATATCCTTGCTCGTATTCAGCTGATTTCTATACTTATCATCAATATTAAATGCCAATCCACTAAAAATGGATTTAGTCAACTCTTCGAACTTTAAGCCAAGTTCACTTTCCTTAATGGAAATACCATTTTCCTTCAAAACGTTCAAATTTCTGAAGGCAACATTCTCATAATTTTCAAGATATAAATTTTCAACATCCTTGTAATGATCTAAAATATTTAGAACATCATCTCCTCTTTGTTTAACTCCATTATCCTTGATAAATTTCAAAAGTTCGGGCTTCGATATTAAATCCAAAATATCCCGGGGCTTAATATTATAATCCAACAAGAAATCTGCCGTTAAAACATACTCGTCCTGCAACTCGAAATGTTCCTTTAACTCTTTATTGAGCTTTGGAAGTGATTGATTCAATTCAGTAAGCAACTTATCAAAACCGTCCAATGAAATTCCTACTTTTTCATCTTTCTCTACGCCATCAAAATAATCAATGAGACTGCCAATTTTCTCTTCTAATGTGCTGCCCTTCAGGTTAGAAATATTTAATCCTTTCTCGAATAACTCGTTTAGTGTCTTTTTCTTCTCAGTAAGCGTGATTCCTTCCTTATGAATATCGTCAGTCAATAATCCCGCGAAAGAAATTCCTTCTTTTATTATCTCTTCAATTTTTTGAGAGGCATCTAGCTTTCTATCTATATTATGACTTTTGCCAATTTGATTAATTACAGGCTCCCTCAAAAGCCTCAATGTTCTTCTATAAAACTTATCGGCAACCTGTTTCCCGCGCACTTTTCTTAAAAGACTAACCATTTCATCGGCGATGTAAATAGTATTTTCTTTTTTCGAATAAAAGACGATTCCAATATTTTTCAAATGACTGATAACATCTTGAATATCATTCTTATTTACAGGAAGTATGGAATAGTTTATCAGCTTAATTTCCTCTTGAGAGAGACCTAACTCTTTCGAAAGCGTTAAAATTATTGACAGCTCATCCGATGTAACTTTGGCCTCCCGATTATTCGCAATATCGTTTTGATAGGCTGTGGCTAAGCATGATTTATAGATTCTATAATCCCGTTTTCTTGAGTCACTCAAATCAGACTTATCATTCTCTAAGTCCGCATTTAACCCCTTAATTTTCGTCTTTAATTTCTTGATTTCGCCTTCATATAGTCTCGAAAACCAGTCTTGCTTCATGATGCAATTTCCATCTCGTATGATGATATCAATAAGTATATCAAGCTGTGAATTGGCTTCTTCAAATTCACAGACAACCTGCTCAGTGAATTCATCTGAAATTAAATTGAAAATATTGACGACGTTTTGATTATCAACGGACTTCAGGCCCTTATCCGAGGAGCTCAAGATTCTCTCTATCTCCTTCGCGCTCTTTGGATTTTTAGCAATGATATTATCAATAATCTTGATAAAGGAGTTCTTCTCTAAGGAGCCTAGTTTATCTAATATTTTTTCGAGCTTCATTGGTCATTAATCAGTTTGAGTAGGCAAAAAATCTCTTATCGCCTTTGAATGCATTACAATATTTAGCAAATTACTATTTTACACCGATACTGCAATCTACCTAAAGCCCTGATTATTTAACCTTTCGAAAAACTAACACTCAGCATAAGCCCCACTCTCCGCTATACCTTTTTCAGCAAGGACCAAAACCCCTGCATCTCGAATTCTAACACCTATGCAACTTTTTTTGACCTAAAAGTACGCGGTAAATCACGCACCTACCAGACCGATTTTCTTCTCCCCTCTGCCCTCTGCCCCATGCCCTCTGCCCTCTGCCCCATGCCCTCTGCCCCATGCCCTCTGCCCCCTGCCCTCTGCCCTCTGCCCTCTGCCCTCTGCCCCATGCCCTCTGCCCTCTGCCCTCTGCCCCATGCCCCATGCCCTCTGCCCTCTGCCCTATGCCCCCTGCCCTATGCCCTATGCCCCCTGCCCTCTGCCCTTCCGCAAGCCTCACCTTTGCTAAAGCTTCGGCGGAAACCTTAACCTTCTACCACGTCCCCTTACTCCCGCCTTTTAAATAACGAAAGAAACCAACGAGCAAAGCTAGGTTCATGCGGAGAAAATGACTTCCGAAGCGGAGAATTCCAATATGGATGCCTGCCTTTTTCAAGATGGCATCGATGGGCCAAATGGCATAGCCCAGAACTTGCAGGGTGAAGAGCATTTGATAACGACTGCCATAATCGAGCAAATTCGCGTTGCTGGCAAAAATGATAATGAGTAAGAATGGCGTAAACCAGCGCAATACTTTATGCGACCAGTAATAAGCGGCAGCGGTATTTTTGAATGGGTTCCAAAAGGCTCTCAGGCGGAAGAAGTTCTGAAAATTCCCTACCCCAATCCGGGCTTTGCGTTTGAATTCAGTTTTGCTCTCGCCTGATACTTCCAAACGACAGGCAGCCTTCTCGGCATAAACGGTTTGATAGCCTTGCTCCAAGACCTTCATAAAGAGATAAAAATCATCCACTAAAAACCCCTTGGGAACAGGCTGATACAGATTGCCTCGCAGTGCATAGCAGGCACCATAGGCTCCGATAACAGCTCCTTGGGTACTTTGTCCTTTTTTGATGAGTAGTTCCCGTTCATTGTATTCGAGTTCTTGCTTGGCCACATCCATACTCGGATTGGCTTCGGTGATAAAACGTGCTTGAACCCCTCCAATCTTTTCATTCTTAAATGGAGCGACTAAGGCCTTGAGCGTATCCGGTTCGAAGAAGGTATCGGCATCACTCAGCACAAGGATTTCCGATCCGTGTGCTTTAACCAACAGATTGATAATTTGTGGCTTCCCGGTACGTTCCTCAAAACGACGCAGAATTACCCGAGGGTCTTTTTCCGCCCAAGTCTGAACAATTTCATCCGTACGATCAGCGCTGCAATCGGAACCAATGACGAGTTGAATTTTGTCTGCAGGATAGGTGGTTTCGAGAGAGCTACGAATTTTCTCTTCGATACTATCCTCTTCATTATAGGCAGCAATAAGGATCACCACGTTCGGCCAGTATTCAGGCTCCTTTTCCTCTGGACGGTACTTTTTCGCAAGAGCTACCATCCGTCCGGGATAGAACACATAGGTATAGGCTACCAAAAAGAGAGATATCCAAAATACGAGTTGCAGCATCAAGGCTTGCAATTTCGGTATTTTTCAATGAGCCGGGCGATATGATTTTCATTTGCATACAAACGCTGCACTTTCAAACGAGCGGCCTCACCTATCCGATCCGCCAATTCAGAATCTTGATTCAGTAGGTAGATGGCGGCCACAAATTCTTCAGGGGTATTGGCTACCAGTACTTCCTTGCCATGTTCGAGATCCAAGCCGCGTAAACCAATACTCGTAGTGATGACTGTTTTTCCCAAAGCCATGGCCTCAATGGTTTTGATGCGCACGCCGCTTCCACTTTTTAGAGGCACCACCATTATCTGGTATTGGGCCATATAGGCGGTGGCCGACTCTACCTCCCCTTCAATTCGAAGACGCTCACTTCGGCGCATCCATTCACGCGGCATCTTTTTACCGGCCAAAAATAATTTCCATTCAGGAAAGGCTTTATGGATGCCCGGCCAAATATCATTTAAAAACCAAGTGATAGCTTCTCTATTCGGAAGCCAATCCATCGAGCCTAAATGAAATATCGTTTGGGGCTGACCCCGTTCTTGAATCTGTGTATAGGTCTCAAGGTCAAAGCCCACTCCGCCTAAATAGGAATTAGGGTTAAACTGCTTAAAAACCAGTAAATCATCCGGACTAATGGCATCAATCATGTCCACCTGCTTCCAAATGGCCTCTTCGTATTTCTGCAGTCGTTCAGCGAGCATGCGCAGGTACGTGGCTTTCAATTCATTGCCCGAGAGTTTTGCCATACTTTCCCAAATACGGTATTCGACATTATGCTCACGAAGCACCACACAGGCTTTGCTATACTGACGAATCAAGGAAGTATACTGCGCGATAAAAGCGCCTTCCATATGCACGACATCATAGGAATTTTCTTTCAGATGCATCTTCAGGGCTTCCGCAAATTCCGGCAGGTAAAAGCGAATGACATGGTAAGATTCTTTGCTAAATAGGTTCTTGAATGCCGCCCAGGCCGACAAGTCCGTATTCACCGCAAAGGCTTCTGGATTTGCCTTGGAGAAATAGTCAGGCACCCGGCTCAGATTAGTTTGGTCCTTATTCGGGTTCAGGCATAGCAACTTCACCTGATGGCCATCATCAATAAAACCTTTTAAATTATTATGGATGGCCAAGGCCCCACCATCTTTGAGCGGCCAGGGAATGCGGTGACTTAAAAAAAGAATTTTCACGCTTAGTCCTGCTTGTCTTTATTCGGCCGAAACCTTCTAAAAAACCGAAGATAGGCATCTGTATTAAATAGCTCCGAATCGCTAGTAGCCTTATAGGTTAACCAGAATCCAATGGGTGTTAGGATAATGGTAGACATCCACATACCGATATTCGCAGGCAAAAGTAATTCGCGCACCATCTTTTCGCCTATCATATTCAATACAAAAAAGATCAAGAAGAAAATGATCGCAATTACCACTGGTAAGCCAAAGCCCCCTTTGCGCACAATGGCACCTAATGGGGCTCCAATAAAGAAGAGCACCAAACACGCAACAGCTAGGGTAAATTTTTGCCACCACACCATTTCGTATTTCGCCAGCAGGTATTTTATTGGCATCAAATCATTTTTCGCGAACTGCACCTGACCTTGTCCGGAGCGCGAAATATTCAATGCCTGTGAAATGGCGCTTGCCTTTTTCGTCTCTATCATTAAGCTATCCATAGCGAGGCGTGTCGATAAGGAATCAATAGGAATTTGAAGGGTATCGGAGAAATGGTAGAATTGGAAATAGTTCCTACGAGCAATGACTTCGCGGGTATAGATTTCGCGGCGAAGTGAATCCATTCCTAGCTCTAGTTCGGGCAGTTTGCGGTATTTCCAAAAATCCTTAAATAGTCCTTCTTCGCTTCGGGTCAGTTTAAAATCTGATAAATCGAATACCATACGTTGCTTGCCGAACTTGGTTGTGCTGAATTGCGAACGTTTATAATAATTCGGCTGATTCACCATCTCCTCATAACGGGTGCCTTTAAAGAGGGTAAATATCAGATAACGTTGATCATCGCTTTGGGTAATTTCCCCGTACTCCGCTAAGATAACTGCCGTATTACCTCGACCCTCACGGTGATCGTAAATGATGATATCATTGACCCGGCTTCCGGCTTTGTCTTTGGAAGCAATCTTAATACTAAAATCTTCAATGCCATTATAGAAAACTCCTTCCTTCAGATCGAAGGCTGGCTTTTGTTGCAATAAATCATAGTATAATGCGCCCCATTTTAGGTTGGCTACGGGAATCACCTCGAGTGAAAACCATAAGGCAAAACCGGATAAGAGCACGGCAACAAGAAAAAGTGGACGAATGGCTCTTTGCAGCGAAATCCCCGCTGCCTTCATGCTCACCAACTCGTATTTTTCACCTAGGTTTCCAAAGGTCATGATTGAAGCCAATAAAATGGCCAGCGGAAGTGCCAAGGGAATTAGGTTGGCCGTGGAATAGACCATGAACTCAACAATCACATACCATTCGAGCCCTTTTCCTGCAAGGTCATCGATATACTTCCATAGATGCTGCAATAGCAGAACCACCACCGAGATAAAGAAGGTCGCGGCAAAGGGCTGCAGAAAAGCACGGATGATAAATATATCGAGTTTCTTTGGCTTCAACACGTGGGCTAATTGACAAATACCTTACCGCTTATTTTTTCCCTTGCGCAGGAGCATCCATACGCCAAATACAGCAAGGAGGGCAATAATGGCTGCAATCAAATATACCGGTGTTCCAGTAAATTCAGCTACAATTTCCCGGGCTTCAAACCCGTCCATTTTCGCCAATGGGTCTTTTATCAAAATTTCATCGATACGCTGACGGCGCGCGTCTAAAATCGGGGAGAAAAATCCATAGTCATTGGCCGCTTGATAATACCATAGTGCCTGCTTTGGGTTATCCCCTAGCGCGAGCAAATTGGCATAATCAAAAAGCAACATCCCCATCAGCGTATCAGGTGGACCAATAAAACTGAGTCGTTCTTGGAGTTGGTAAGCGAGTTCAGCAGTGAGCTTTTCGACATTCAAACCGTAGGGGTTTTGAGGAATGTCTAGATCGCCGAAATCCAGCATAAGGGCACTGCCACCAGTAAGGTATTGTGGGTTTTTTTCTTTGGCGATGCGGTAACGAAGAATCATCACATGCATCCATTCTGAACCTTTATGCGAGCTTGGATTGATGCTTACCGCTTTATTGATCCAAAGTAGCGCTGAATCAAGCTGCCCGAGCAATTCATAGGCGGTGCCCAAATTTGCAGCTACCGTGTATTGGCCTGGGTTTGTGCGTTCTAATCCGAGTAAAATTTCTTTGGCCGTATACGGATCTGCGAGGCGCATATACTGCACCGCGATATCATTATTTTTTTCAAATTCAGGCAGTCCCGAGGAGTCTGACTCTAGGTAATGCAGGTAATTGAATATTATTGCTTGTTCGAAGCTATCAACCCTAAGTACAGGACCAAAATCCCGAATAGAATATACTTGACTAATTCTCTCGCCACCGAGCTCATTTGCACAGGCCTGGGCTGTAATTTGCCCCGAAAAAAAGAGGAGGCATGCAAAAAAGTATTTTTTCATTCAAGGGAAAATATCAGGAACCTATGGCCATTTTCAGCTCTTGGACCTGAGATATCCATAATTGTTCGCTGCTTGTTTCATCGCCGGCATCACAAAAGTCGGTAATGACCATGGCTACATCGCTGGTAAGGTCGTCTACACGCACTTCCATTTCAAAATACTCATCTTCCGGACCATCCAACCAGCGAAAACGCACCAGCTTATGGTTTACCGTGCGCACTAACTCGGCTTCCTGCTTCGCACCATCCCACTCGAAAATATAATTTCCAGAATGAACATTTACATCATCACAAAACCATTCGGCTAATCCGGAAGGAGTATTGAGATAATTAAACAGAATATTTGGCGAAGATTTAACTTCTAACTCTAAAGTGAATTTAACTCGTTTGGACATTGTACTTGATTAAGCCCTTAATTACTAGCATCCTGAGTACAAAAACCCTTGGCAAAGAGCAATTTTTGACCAGAAAAGGGATGCCTTCTGAGCAAATATATATTTTTGCATGAATAATCAAACATTTGTGATAAAAGCAATCTTTCGTCAAAATCTGTGGTTTCTAATTCCCTACCTCGTTTTCCTTCTCTTGAGTAGCCTTTTTCTTTCGATGAATAGCCAAGGCGACATGGTACTCCTACTCGATGAACATGCGCAAACCGTATGGGATTGGTTCTTCGTTTTCTATACCCATGTTGGCGACGGACTCTTTGCTAGCGCTGCGGTATTGATTCTGCTTTTCATCAATAAAAAGGAGGCCTTCACCTTGGCCATTGGTTTGATACTCACCGGGCTCATAGCCCAATTACTCAAACATACCCTAGGTGTCGCACATGCTCGCCCAAGTGCGTTCTTTGGGGGCATTCATACTTTTAGAGATATCGAATATTTAACGCGACACCTTCAACATTCGATGCCATCCGGACATACCGCATCGGCATTTTGTCTATTTTTTATGCTCGCATTGATGAGTGAAAAAAAAACTTACGGATACCTTTTTTTCGTGCTGGCTGCCTTGGTTGCCCTTTCTCGCATGTACCTTGCTCAACATTTCTTAGCCGACGTGGTGGCCGGTAGCTTTATTGGCTGCACCATTGGACTAACTGTATATGTACTCGGCAACAAATGGTTTGCTAAACCTTCATGGAATAAGCCCTTAATAAAAATCGGATGAGTCAAAATTTAAAAGCAAGCTTACTAATTGCTGGGCTGGCCTTGCTCATTTACCTCCCATTTCTCGGCGCCGTCCACCTCTTTGACTGGGATGAAATAAATTTTGCGGAATCAGCCAGAGAGATGCTGCTTAGCCAAGAATATTTCCAAGTCCAAATCAATTATATGCCCTTTTGGGAAAAGCCTCCCCTCTTTATATGGATGCAGGCCTTTTCCATGAAACTATTTGGCGTCAACGAATTTGCGGCGCGTTTCCCCAATGCGCTGAGTGGGGTTTTAACCCTCCTTCTCATCTTTCAACTTGGAAAAAATCACTTTTCTGAGCGAATGGGCTGGTATTGGGTTCTGGCCTATGCAGGTTCCATGACTCCCCAACTCTATTTCAAAACAGGCATCATCGACCCTTTTTTTAATCTCTTCATCTTCTTGACCATCGTGATGATCGCTCAAGCGGCGATGCTGGATAAGAAAAAACGAAAAGGACTTTATTTCTTGGGCGGCCTCTTTCTCGGATTGGCCCTGCTAACCAAAGGCCCTGTTGCGGTGATTATAGTCGGGATATGTATCGCGGTGGTGCTGCTCTTGCGCTCCTTCCGTTTCTATTTTGACTGGTTGGACGTGCTGGTTTTTAGCCTGAGCACCCTGCTCGTTTCCTTTGCTTGGTATGGCGTGGAATTTATGCGCCATGGGGTATGGTTCTTTCAAGAGTTCATTCGGTATCAGCAAGAATTAGCCTCGCAGTCGGTGGCAAGTCACGGACAACCTTGGTATTATCACCCGGTCGTCCTGTTGATTGGAGCTTTCCCGGCATCGGTCATTGCCTTGCGCGCTTTTGGCGAAAACCTGACTTGGAATGAAGACCAGAAAAATTTCCGCACTTGGATGGCAGTGCTCTTTTGGGTGGTCTTGATTTTATTTTCCATGGTCAAAACCAAAATCATCCATTATTCTTCCTTATGCTATTTGCCCCTTACCTTTTTGGCAGCCTTGGTTATGAGTAGCTGTCATGTGCAGCGCATCCAATACCGACGTACCAATGCTGTTTTAGTCGCTCTCATTGGGTTTACCGTGGCCATCGCCTTTTTTGCCTTACCGCTTATGCTTGGCACAGAGTTAAAAACCAGCTTCATCAGCAGCCTGAATGACCCCTTTGCCACGGCCAATCTTCAGCAAGACATAGCTTGGCCTTGGTATACTTTTATTGCAGGCATTTTTATGTTTGTGAGTGTTCTTCTTGCAATAAGATGGTTATGGAGAAGAGATGTTTCCAAAGGCTTTATTACCCTGTTTGGAGGCACGCTCATCGCTTTGCAACTCTTTTTGCTTACAGCAGTCCCAAGAATCGAAAAGTACACGCAAGGGCCGGCTATTGCGTTTTTAGAAAGTATCCAAGATGAAGAAGCCTATGTGGAGACTTTAGGCTATAAAAGTTATGCGCAGTATTTTTATGGAAGGATGATGCCAGTTGGCGATACGCTATCTCTCAATGCCTTTTGCGATACAACGTTATACAAGTATGATGGACAAGCGAGTCGAGATATTCCGAATCAGCAGTTTAAAAACTGGCTTATCCATGGTCAAATTGATCGGCCGGCTTATTTCATCTCCAAGATTCAGAGCAGAGACGATTTTGAAAGTCTGGAAAATTTAGAGGTGATAGGAAGTAAAGGTGGATTTGTTTTCTACAAGCGAATCAACTAGCGCACGCGGATCATTTTGCCAGCACGAATATTGGTACCTCTCATGCCATTTAAACGCTGAATAGCCCGCACACTGGTTCCGTATTTCCGCGCAATACTCCCCAAGTTTTCTCCCGACTTAATCTTGTGGTATTTCGCTGCATTAATTCTCTTCACCTCTTTGATATGGTCAAAAAGATTCATGTCGACATATACCGAATCCGACTTCAAGGAATTCGTTGAAAAATCAATGATTTTCTCAGCATTAAAGGGCACTCCTTTATAGCGAACCTCAAAATGGAGATGCGGTCCTGTTGAGCGCCCTGTGCTCCCGCCGAGTCCAATCGGCTCACCCGCACGAATGCTCATGCCAGGAACCACCAAAAGCTTGCTAAAGTGGGCATAGATGGTTTCGAGGCCGTTATAATGACGAACCACCACCACATAGCCATAGGATGTGCTGTATTGCGCGATACGCACCACGCCATCAAAAATGGAATAAACGGGGTCTCCTGTGGTAAGTTTTAGGTCTGTTCCATAATGAAATTTATAGCGTCTCCCCCAGCGCCGGACCCCGAAACCACTGGTAATATGACCAACCGTGGGTGGATGAAAAAAGCAGTCTTCCCCTTCTGTAAGAATCAATAAGGTGCTATCTGCAATGGATTCTATTTTATGTACATAGGGATGGATTTTCTTCATATCCCAATTAGTATAGGACTCCATCGCTGGCACATTGGCCGTATCAAAATAATAGCCGATTTCGTGCAGGAAATCCTCCAGATAATTATCTGCCTGAATATCTTCCAAGTTGGTGCTGTCAACCACCAAGGAATCGTTCAATTCGGTTTCATCTTCCTCATACTCGTCTTCCGTTTCTTCTTGAGCGAAGGACCATTGACACAGTAAAAATGCAAAAGTAAAGAGGAGTATTTTATTCAAAATAGGACGGGTATTAAATTATGAATGATTGGAAAGAAGCTCCAAGGCTTCCATTTTATCTTTATCGAGTTGAACACGTAATGCGTCGACCGACTCAAAACGTAATTCATCTCTTAAGCGATAGTGAAACACTACTTCAATATTCTCGCCATAGATTTCTTTGGAAAAGTCAAAGAGGTGCACTTCGAAGGCATGGGTCCTTTTAGTGAAGGTAGGTTGTGAGCCAATATTGGCCATTCCCTGAAAACGTGTTCCATGTACCAAGGCTTCCACAGCATATACTCCATCTCCTGGGATGAGCTTATAGCTTGCGCCTACTTGAATATTGGCGGTAGGAAAACCAAGACCTGCACCTTTTTTATGGCCATGAATCACTTTTCCTTGCGCACGATAAGGATAGCCCAAAAAAGTATTGGCAGCGGCTAAGTCTCCAGTAACTAAGGCTTGACGAATTTTGGTCGAGCTGATAGTGACCGCTTCAATATCTTCGGCGGTTATTTCTTCTACTCGAAAATTATAGACCGACGATAGCTTATTCAATTCATGGAAGGAACCTTCTCGGTTTTTTCCAAAGCGGTGATCATAGCCTACGACCATAACTTTTGTTCCAATTCCCTGAACCAATACGGTCTGAACAAATTCTTCGGCACTCAAGCGACTAAAGGCTTTGGTAAAGGGAAGAATGAGCAAGTGGTCGATGCCAATTTGTTCGAGGTGTTCAATTTTTTCATCGATGGTTTCGAGTAATTTCAAGCCATTATCTTCAGGCTGAAGCACCATGCGAGGATGAGGAAAAAAGGTAAGGAGTACGGTTTCGCCGCCTTCTATCTCGGCCAAATTCTTGAGTTGGCGCAATATTTTTTGATGCCCTAGATGAACCCCATCAAAGGTTCCTTGGGTCACAATGGCATTTTCTAATGGAGTAAATTCTTCGAGGCTACGGTAAACTTTCATGCATCTGCTCTTTGCGCACGGATCGCTTCAATGAGTTCATTCAGGTTCCAAGCCTTGTCCAAGGAATATTCCCCGATGCGGGTGCGAACCAAACGAGTCAAATGGGCCCCATTATTCATGGCTTTTCCCATATCGTGCGCCAAACTGCGAATATACGTTCCTTTGCTGCATACTACCCGAAAATCCACCTCAGGAAATGCAATTCGAGTAAATTCAAATAGCTTCACCTCTACTTCGCGGGGTACCATCTTTACCTCTTTGCCCTTGCGCGCCAAACTATACGCCCTTTGGCCATCAATCTTTATTGCCGAATATGCAGGAGGTACTTGTTGTATGATGCCCGTGAACTGCTTCACCGCTTCGAGTAAAGCTTCTTCCGTCAGTCCTTCAATAGGAAATTCAGCATCGATATCCGATTCCGCATCATAGCTCGGCGTGGTGGCTCCAAAACGAATGGTTCCCTCATATTCCTTTTCTTCGGCCATGAACGAGTCAATGCGCTTTGTCCATTTACCTGTACAAAGAATGAGCAGACCAGTAGCCATGGGATCTAAAGTTCCTGCATGACCCACTTTTTTGATCCGGATGGCATTGCGCACCTTGGCCACTACATCAAAGGAGGTCCAATCTTTTGGCTTATCTATCAGTAATAATTCGCCTTCAGAAAAATCTTGGAAACTCATACCATTTTTAAATCATAGCCCAAAGCCATCATGACCAAGATGATACCCCCCAGAACGATACGGTACCAGCCAAAGATGCGGAAACCATTTTGCGTGACATATCCGATAAAACCTTTGATAGCAATTAAGGCCACCACAAAGGCGATGGCATTACCAATGAGCATGGGAGATAGATGTTCTTCTTGAAAGCCAAATTCCTTATGAAACTTGTACATCTTATAAACCGTAGCCGCAAACATGGTTGGAACCGCAAGAAAAAAAGAAAATTCGGCGGCGCTCTTTTTATTCAAGCCCTGTGTCATACCTCCAATAATGGTTGCTGCTGAGCGAGAAACACCTGGAATCATGGCTATGACTTGAAAAAATCCAACAGCCAAAGATTGCATGCGCGTTGGCTCTGCATCGGGTACCTCTTTGAAATACTTATCGATGAATAAAAGCACGATTCCACCAAGCACCAAGGAGATGGCGACAACGGTAGCACTTTCTAATAAAGCATCGATATAATCATTCAGAAGCAAGCCAAGAACGGCAGCTGGAATAAAGGCAATAAGGAGTTTGACATAAAACTCAAAGCTCTTTAAAAAGCGTTTATAGTAGAGCACCACCACAGATAGGATGGCGCCAAACTGAATAGCAATAGTAAAGAGCTTAACGAAATTATCGTTCGCAATGCCCATTACACTCGAGGCAATAATCATGTGGCCGGTAGAAGATACCGGAAGAAATTCAGTCAGCCCCTCGATGATCGCTAGGACGATGACTTCAATCAGACTCATGGATTATTTTTTCTTATAGAAGATGGCAAATACACCAATCACAAAACCGATTAATACAGTGATAGGCGCAACGGTAATTTTGGTGGTAGAGTTAATATCCTCTGAACCAGCCATAAGAAAGAATCCTACGACGATGAATACGACACTGGCAATCATGAGCATATAATTCTCACGACCGAATAATAGACCGCTTCCGCCTTTTTCTTCTTTTTTCAAATTCGCTTGTGGGGTATGTTTACTCATTAGTAAAGTTCTTCTAGTTTAAGTCTTAGGTATTTCCGTGTTGCAAAATAACTGCAAATCATGGTTAATAAAATGCCAAAAAGCAGAATTATACCTGCAAGTACGGCAATTTCTTGTATGCTTATCATGGATACGGCATCTGGAATGAATACCCAAATCACGTAGGCAAGGCCCGCCAATACTGGAAAAGCAATAAGCATTGCCCAAAGCGATATGCGCATTCCCTTTGCCATAAAAGGCTGTAAAATAAACCAGGGCTTGGCTCCAACAAGCTGCATGCTCCGTATGATAAAACGCTGCGCATAGAGTTCCAAACGAATGGTTCCATTAATGAGCGTAATAGCAATAAGCATAAACAAGAGGGAAATGATTCCTATCCCCATCAATACCTTGCTCGCATTGGCTTCAATCTTCTCAAGGATGCCACTTTGGTAATTGACCTCACGCACCACTTTTTGCTGCGCCAAGTCCACTTTCATGCGCGCCAAATTTGTTTGATTCGCAAAATCTGCGTTCAAATGTATCTCGAGCGTTGCCGGAATTGGATTGTATTCAAGGGTATTTAAAATATCTTGATTGAGGTCGCGGGTCATTTCTTCTAGTCCTGCTTCGCTCGAATAGTAGATAACCTCCTTCACTTCTTCCTTCGATTCAAGCGAAGATTTCACAGCGAGAATAGCGGCTTCTGGAGTATCTAAATGAAACATTACCACCAAAGAAACATGCTCTCTTAGGCGATTCTCAAGCTTTTGACCAAATAGCATCACGCTCAAAAATAGCCCCACCATTACCAATACTGCGGCAATACTTAAGATAGAAGCTAAGGAGGAGGAATGACGTCTATGGGTATTTTTCACGATTATTTGTTGAGTGCTTGCCTGCGAAAATAGCCATTATTTACACATTCGCCATCATGACTAGCTTTGCTTAAATTCGCAGCCAGAAATTGATTCTCATGGCAAACTACGATCCGGCATCCTTTGAAAAGAAATGGCAAGACAACTGGGCAGCGCAAAAGGCAAATGCGGCGTCGAACAGCTCTGACAAACCAAAATACTATGTGCTCGATATGTTCCCCTACCCTTCTGGCGCAGGCTTGCATGTAGGACATCCGCTCGGATATATTGCCTCCGACATCTATTCACGTTACAAACGCTTGGAAGGATTTAATGTGCTCCATCCAATGGGTTTTGATGCTTTCGGTTTGCCTGCCGAACAGTATGCCATTCAAACCGGACAGCATCCTGCCATCACCACCAAAGAAAATATTGCCCGCTACCGAGAACAGTTAGACAAAATTGGTTTCAGCTACGATTGGGACCGCGAAGTGCGCACCTGTGAGGCAGATTACTATAAATGGACGCAATGGATCTTTTTGAAATTGTTTAAGTCCTGGTATAATCCAAGCACTAAAAAAGCAGAAAGCATCGACACCCTGATTGCCGCATTTGAAAAAAATGGTTTTAAAGGAAACCACGATTGGGCACTTACTGGAGGTTTTGAAATAGCCATCCCTGCATTTAGTACTGAGGAATGGAAAACATTCAGCGAAGTCGAAAAGAGCGGTATTCTCTTGAATTTCCGTTTGGCCTACCTCTCCGATACCTATGTGAATTGGTGCCCAGCAATGGGAACCGTATTGGCGAATGAAGAAGTAAAAGACGGCATTAGCGAACGTGGCGGACACCCTGTAGAACGTAAAAAAATGAAGCAGTGGAGCCTTCGTATCACCGCCTATTCTGATCGCTTGCTAGATGGTCTGAACCATATTGACTGGAGTGAATCTATCAAAGACACCCAAAGAAATTGGATTGGAAAGTCGGTAGGATGTTCCATTTTCTTCCAAGTTGATGGACATGATGAACCGATTGAAGTTTTTACCACCCGTCCGGATACTCTTTTTGGCGTGAGCTTTTTAACGCTTGCACCGGAACATAGTTTGGTAGCTAAAATCACGTTGCACGACCATGTAGAAAAAGTCAACACTTATATCAATAAGGCAAAAAACCGCACGGAGCGTGAGCGCATGTCGGATGTAAAACATATCTCGGGTGCATTTACAGGTGCTTTTGCCATCCATCCATTTAGTGGTGAACAAATTCCTATTTGGGTGGGCGATTATGTGTTGGCTGGCTATGGAACAGGAGCTGTTATGTCCGTTCCAGGTCATGATAGCCGCGATCATGCTTTTGCCAAGCATTTGGACTTACCCATCATTCAAGTGGTAGAAGGCAAAGAAGATGTTGATATTCAAGAAGCTTCGTATGATGCGAAGGAAGGAATCCTAATTGCCTCCGAGTTTTTAAATGGCCTGAAAGTAAAAGATGCGATAAAGAAAATGATTTCCGCGATTGATGAAAAGGGCTTCGGAAAGAGCAAAACCAATTACCGTTTGAGGGATGCCATATTTGGCCGTCAACGTTATTGGGGAGAGCCGATTCCAATCAAATATGAAAACGGAATTCTACAGGCACTTTCCGAGGATGAACTTCCTTTGATCCTGCCTGAAATCGATAAATTCCTTCCAACCGAAGAAGGCGAACCCCCACTCGCGCGAGCAAAAGACTGGATATATGAAACCACCACCATGCCAGGCTGGGCTGGTTCTAGCTGGTATTTTTTGCGCTATATGGATCCGAACAATTCCTCTTCACTTGCTGGAGCAGAAGCGCTCAACTATTGGCAAAATGTCGACCTTTATATTGGGGGAACGGAACATGCTACGGGTCACCTTTTATATGCCCGCTTTTGGATGAAGTTTTTGTATGATTTGGGTATTGTTCCGGTGGATGAACCATTCAAGAAACTCATCAATCAGGGAATGATTCAGGGGTATTCAGCCGTAGTAAACAAAATTACATTGCTGGATAAAGTGACCCTCTATATCTCCAATGAACTAGCCAGTGAATGGATAAAAACGGATAGCATCCCTGAAATCTTACACGCTGAATTGGCGAAACATGGTACGAAAGACGCGTTAGCAACCCAAATGATTCAAGAGCGCATTGATGTTAAATTAATCAAGGGTGAATACGAATTGGATATGAATGGATTTAAGGCCTCTTTCCACTTCGAGAAAAACGGAGAATTCATCCAAAGTGGAAAAACCTTCCAAGTAGCTCGTGAGGTTGAGAAAATGTCGAAGCGTTGGTATAATGTAGTGAACCCCGATGAAATCTGCGACCATTACGGTGCTGATACGCTGCGTATGTACGAGATGTTTCTCGGCCCCTTAGAAATGGCTAAACCTTGGAATACCAATGGTATTGAAGGCGTTTATCGTTTTTTAGGTAAATTCTGGAAACTGTATATGGATGAGAATGATGCGTCTAAAATCAGTGAGGATACTGCTTCAAAGGAAGAGATGAAGACCTTGCATAAAGCGATTAAAAAGGTGAAAGAAGACATTGAGAATTTCTCTTTCAATACCTCCATTTCCACTTTTATGATTACCTGTAATGAGTTGGCCACCTTAAAATGTACAAATCGTTCTGTATTGGAACCTTTGTTGATTATTATGGCACCTTTTGCCCCGCATATCACCGAAGAACTCTGGCATGCAATTGGGCATGATTCATCCGTCCATACCCAGCAATTCCCTGCCTTTGATGCTTCGTATTTGGTAGAAAGCAGCTTCAGTTACCCCATATCCATCAATGGAAAAACCCGCACGCAGATTGAAATGTCCCTCAGCATGACACCAGATGCCGCACAAACCTTGGTCATGGAGAATGAAACCGTTCAGAAATGGATGGAAGGCAAGCCCCTGCGTAAGTTTATTTTCGTCAAAGGCCGTATTGTTAACGTGGTTATTTAAGAAAAAGGTTCAGGTTCGTGGTTACGGGTTTGAGGGACTAAAACGTCTTTAATCGGTTGCGGCTTCTTTGCCTGGAATTAAACTCACCATAAAGCTAATGCCTACAGAAGGTGCATAGGCTTTATTTCCATTTCCATACATGGAAGTCAATGGAAGGTTAAGCATCGGTTGCATATGCGCTCTATACCGTGCATCAATCATGTATTCAATACGACCGCCTATATGCAACTGGGCATTAAATGGATTACTCTCGTATATATTATTCACAACAAAGCGATTCTTACCATCGAAACCAAAGCCGCGTGTATGGGCCACTGTTTTATCATAGACCAAAAATCCCATGCTAATTCCTGAGGTAAAGAAATAATGCAAACTGATGCTTTTTCTCAAAGCAATAATTTCTCTGTTCCACAAAATAGGAACACCAATATAATGGGAGCGATAAACAAAGTCGATATGACGCGGATCACCTTGTATATTGTCCGTTACTCTAGGCATATCAGGGTGGTAATACTTTCCAAACTCGATATTTTCCGCACGCCGTTGATGACCCGTTATGCTGTATTGAAGCCCAACTTGAAGGCTATTATATCGTTTCCACTCCACAAAATACCAAAGCTGGGGATTTACCCCTAATATGCCATGATCAAGCTGATTGAAGGAATCAACCTTATTCTCCTTGGAACTGGTCCAAAACACATCCGAATAAAAGACTTGCCCACCAATGCCAAATTGCTTTTGATGTTCTTGTGCACGAACCTGAAATAAACTAGCCCCAATCAATAAAAATGCAAGAATAAAATGCTTCATACTTAAAAACTGCTTAAGCGTTCTTCCAAAGAACGAATTTTCACTTCGGCATCCGCCTTTTTCTGACGTTCTTTTTCGACCAATTCCTCTTTTGCATTCGCTACAAATTTTTCGTTGGCCAATTTTCCGTCTACTGCTCTCAAAAATCCTTTGAGGTAGCCGAGCTCCTTAGTGATACGTTCTGTTTCTTCCTCTATATTCACTTCTTCCTCCAAGAAAATAAAGAGTTCGTCGGTTCCTATTAGGAAAGAATTAGCGCGTTCGGGTTTTTGCTCTACAAAATGGATGCTTCCTATATTTGCCAGCTTACGAAGCAATCCAGCGGCCTGTTCATATTCTTGCTTAAAATTAGCGTCGGCGCATAAGAGGGCTATATCCATGGCTAATTTCGGTGAGAGGCCCTTTTGATTTCTGAAACTCCTCACCTGTGTGATTACCTCCAAGAAACGGTCACTAATCGGTGCTTTTACCCCTTTTTCAATTGGGTATTCGCGCACCATAATCGCTTTGTCTACCTGATCTTCATGCAATTGATGATAAATCTCTTCGGTAATAAAAGGCATATATGGATGAATCAAGGTCATCAAATCTGTAAATCGTGCAACAGTGGCTTCATAGGTAGTTCGAGAAATCGGCGAACCAAAAGCGGGTTTTACCATTTCTAAATAGGAGGAGCAGAAGTCATCCCAAATGAGCTTATACAGATTCATCAAGCCTTCAGAAAGACGGAATTCTTTAAAATTTCCTTTCAACTGAGTGATTACCTCATCCATCCTGGCGTCAAACCAAGCTCCGGCAAGCAAATCATCAGCGGCTTCATCGCCCGAAATCTCTGTTATTTCCCAACCCTTAATAAGGCGCAATGCATTCCAAATTTTATTGCTGAAGTTTCTTCCCTGCTCTACTTTGCTTTCATCAAACAATAAGTCGTTTCCAGCAGGCGCTGCGAGCAGAATACCCATACGCACTCCATCTACTCCATATTGATCCATCAAACCAAGGGCGTCAGGAGAGTTCCCCAATGACTTCGACATCTTCCGTCCTTGCTTGTCACGAACGATACCCGTAAAGTATACACTATCAAAAGGCTTCTCTCCACGAAATTCATAGCCAGCCATCACCATACGTGCTACCCAGAAAAAGATAATATCCGGACCGGTTACTAAAGTACTCGTGGGATAGAAAGCTTTGATATCGGCATTATCAGGATTTTCAAATCCATCAAAAACCGAAATTGGCCATAACCAAGAAGAGAACCAGGTATCCATTACGTCTTCATCCTGACGAATATCACCAAGAGTCAATGAAAGTCCTTGTGCTTCAAACGCTTTTAAAGCCTCCTCAGCGGTCTTTGCCACTACAACTTCATCATTGGGGCCATACCAAGCCGGAATGCGCTGTCCCCACCATAATTGACGTGAAATACACCAGTCTTTGATATTATCTAACCAATGTTTGTACGTGTTTTTAAATTTAGGGGGAACTAAGGCAATCTCATCGTTCATCACAGAATCCAAAACTTCTGGATTTTTCGCCATGAATTTCTTCATGTCCACGAACCACTGCATGCTGATACGTGGCTCAACAACGGCTTTGGTTCTTTCAGATAGATTCAGTTGAGAGGCGTAGTCTTCAATTTTCAGGAGGTATCCTTTTTCCTCTAGCTCTTTTGCAATATTCTTCCGCGCCACAAAACGATCTTGCCCCACAAAAATTTGTGCCTTTTCGTTTAAGCTGGCATCTGGATTAAGGATATCGATGATTTCCAAACCATGCTTTTTGCCTAGCTCAAAGTCATTTTTATCATGTGCAGGTGTTATTTTCAAGCATCCCGTTCCGAAGTCGATACTTACATAGTCATCAGGGATGATAGGTATTTCGCGATCGATTAGCGGAATGTGTACTTTCTTTCCATGCAAATGCAGGTAGCGTTCGTCCTCTGGATGCACACAAATTGCTACGTCGGCCATGATGGTTTCCGGGCGTGAGGTGGCAATGGTTACAAATTGAGAAGGATCATCTACCAAGGGGTAATTCAAATAATACAGGCGAAGGGTTTTTTCTTCTGGGATAACTTCTTCATCCGACAAAGCCGTCAGTCCAACAGGATCCCAATTTACCATACGTTCACCGCGGTAAATCATCCCTTCTTTATGGAGATGGATGAATGCGTCGATAACGGCTTCACTCAGTTTATCTTCCATGGTAAATCGTGTGCGGTCCCAATCGCAGGAAGCGCCTAAACGTTCTAACTGATTCAGGATGATGCCGCCGTATTTTTCCTTCCATTCGAAGGCATATTCCATAAACTTCTCGCGGCCAATTTCCTTTTTGTCGAGGCCTTTGGATTTAAGAAGCTCCACCACTTTTGCTTCGGTGGCAATGGAAGCATGGTCAGTACCAGGAACCCAGCAGGCTTCAAAGCCATTCATGCGCGCATGACGAATCAATACGTCTTGAATGGTATTATTGAGCATATGACCCATATGCAAGACGCCGGTTACGTTAGGTGGAGGAATGACTATGCTATACTTCGGTTTAGGGCTATTCGCATCTGCTTTGAAATAGCCATTTTCTTTCCAGTATGAATACCATTTGTTCTCTACCTCCTTTGGAAGGTACGTCTTTGCAATTTCCATTGCCGCGAAATTAACCAAAATCGTTTGGAAGCGGAACAGAAAAAAGCCCCGACAACCAAAAGGCGTCGGGGCTTACAAGCCAGAGATTTATAGAGACTACTTATTCAAGGTAATCCGAGCGGTATGAATACCAGACTCTGTGCGCACTTTAATAAGATACACA
>Ga0105055_10000514_pt1 | contig 59848 bp, 42 predicted proteins | sample BON03_FD_78090 | JGI IMG/M metagenome (GOLD analysis project Ga0105055, IMG submission 78090) | Freshwater microbial communities from Lake Bonney liftoff mats and glacier meltwater in Antarctica - BON-03 | ecosystem: Environmental > Aquatic > Freshwater > Ice > Glacier meltwater | place: Lake... | reverse complement strand
CATGCTTATTATAGTCACAGGAGTATCAGGTACAGGCAAAACAACTATTGGATCACACATAGCTGATACGCTGGAGGTGCCATTTTTTGATGGAGATAATTATCATCCCAAAGAAAATATCCTAAAAATGAGTCAAGGACTTCCCTTAAACGATGAGGACAGAATGCCTTGGCTCCAATCTTTGGCAAGTCTTTTAGTTGAATCAGTGAAAACAGGCGGAGCAGTTTTGGCATGTTCTGCATTGAAAGAGAGCTACAGAGAAATACTGAAAGTACAGGAAAATGTAAGCTGGATTCATCTCAAAGGAGATAAGGACTTAATTTGGAGACGTATGCTTGCTAGAAAAAATCATTATATGAAAGCTGGAATGCTGGATTCGCAATTTGAAATATGGGAAGAACCTAGCTACGGATTGAAACTTAATATTTACCAAACTCCAGAAGAAATGCTAGCAGAAGCATTGAGATATTTGGGTATTCCGGTTAACGGCAAAAAATGAGTTTTTGACATATGCCAAGGACACTTAAAGGTTAAGTGATATCATTTTAGTATAGGAATTCTTTTAAAAGCATTGTTTTAAATCACTTTATAGCCGAAATTGAAACTTCCTCATCAATAGTCTTTTATGACAAAATCACTCCTCGTTTTTTTCCTTCTTGTCCCTATTTCATTTTTCCCTGGATATACACAATCCTATGTTATTTCCAATGTGAATATCGTCTCCATGGAAAATGAACAGGTGCTGGCAAACCAATCTATTCTTGTGGAGAATGGCAAAATTCTCAAAATATCTTCCATGACATCCTCATTTGACTCATCTGGTAATCAGGTGATTGATGGTGATGGTGCTTATGTGTATCCGGGTTTGGCTGAGTTTCATTCACATATTCCAATAGCTCAAAATGGAGACACGCAACTTCAGGAAGAAGCAATGTGGCTTTACTTGGCAAATGGTGTTTTGCGCGTGAGAGGAATGATCGGACATCAGTCGCATTTGACACTTCGTAATAGGGTGGAGTCTGGAGAAGTTGATGGGCCACGTTTGTTTGTGTCGGGGCCATCATTTAGTGGAAGTTCAGTTTCGTCCCCTGCGCAAGCTGTGCAAATGGTGAAAGATGAAAAAGCTGCTGGTTACGATCATTTGAAGTTACATCCCGGCTTGTCGATGGAGGAGTTTATGGCAATTTCTAAAACAGCCAAAGAATTGGATATTCCTTTCGGAGGACACGTTTCCTTAGATGTAGGTTTGGAGGCAAGCTTGAAAAATGGCTACAAATCAATCGAGCATATGGATGGCTACATTGAAGCGATGATTCCTGATTATTCCAGGGTATTGGATCCAAATATTGCAGGGCCATTTACTATGCTGCTCGTAGAGGAAGTTGACCTCAGTAAATTACCTGGATTAATTAATTTGACATTGGAAAATGGAGCCTGGATCGCACCCACACTGACACTGTTTGATCGTTATTTTGGATCAAAACCCGCCGAAGAATATAGGAATATCCCAGAAATGAAATACATGTCTGCCGAACAGGTGCAGAGTTGGATCAATGCTAAAACGCCTTATGAGGAAAAAGGGATTTTGACAGCAAAGAATGTGCAGCCAAATCTGGAGTTTCGGAATAAATTATTTATGGCACTTCATGATGCTGGAGTGCCCGTTCTGATGACTTCTGATTCGCCGCAGGTTTTTAATGTTCCTGGATTTTCCATCCACCATGAGATTGAACTGATGTCTAATGCTGGAATGTCTACTTATGAGATTTTGAAGACAGGTTCTGTAAATCCTGCTCGGTATTTTGATCAAGAAGGGGAGTGGGGTGTAATAAAAGAAGGAGCTTCCGCCGATTTTGTATTGGTAGAGAAAAATCCTCTGGAAGATCTGAACACACTCCGGGAACCAGTTATGGTGGTCATGAAAGGGCAGATATATGATAGAAAAGAACTTAAAAAGCAGCTGGATAGGATAGAGGCAAATCATAAGAGATAGCGGAGAGATCAGTAGTTGCGCCTTAAACCCAATTATTAAGTAGTAAATCAATTTTGACCTAAAATCACAATTTTGAAATTTTTCAATTCACACACATGAACTTAAAATCTAATCTAGTATTATTAGTCTTGCTTATTTCAGGCTCTGCCTGTCAATCTCAAACCAAATCGACAGTGATTAAAGAAGAAGTTAGCTTATCTATTAAAGGTGAAAAGGTAGCGGTATGGGAAGGAAAAGATGTTTTTCACTATACGCTTGATAATGGTACTATGCAGGTTGAGCTCACCAATTTTGGCGGTATAATTTCTCGGATTATAACTCCTGACAGAAGCGGGAAACTTGAGAATGTCGTGTTGGCTCTAGAGAATGTGCCGGATTACTTCACCAAGAATGGCCCTTATCTGGGAGCAGCTGTGGGAAGATATGCTAATCGGATTGGTAAGGCTTCGTTTCCGCTGGATGGAGAGACTTTTCACATCACAAAAAACAATGGTGAGAATACCTTGCATGGCGGGGCGAAGGGCTTCGGAGTGAAAGTATGGAAGTCAGAAACCTATAAAAAAGATGCCGCAATTGGTGTGAAAATGACCTACTTGAGTGTGGATGGAGAAGAAGGTTTTCCTGGAAATCTGGAGACTACACTTTGGATGGAGTTGACTAATGCGAATGAACTGAAACTTCGTTTTGAGTCCACTACCGATAAGAAAACTGTAGTAAACCTTACAAATCATTCTTATTTCAATTTGAGCGGAATTACTGGCGACGTACGAGATCATGAGCTTCAGATTTTTGCGGATGCGATCACACCTGCCGGCCCAGGTCAGATTCCTACAGGGAAATTAAAGGAAGTGGCTGGGACACCTTTTGATTTCCAAACCACTAAGAACTTAGGCGCTCAGCTCGATGCCTTGGGTGAGGGATTCGATCATAATTATGTCACCAAAAGGGAGAATTCCTCAGAACTTAAGAAAATAGCAATTGTCACCCATCCCGAAAGTGGTCGAGTGATGGAAGTATTTTCTACCGCTCCGGGAGTTCAGCTATACACTTCAAATCATATGAAGGATTTTGCTGGGGCAGATGGGAAGTTTTATCAGCCTCATTGGGCGCTTTGTTTGGAGCCAGAAGCGTGGCCGGATAGTCCAAATAAGCCAGCCTTTCCATCTACAAGTCTAGCTCCAGGCGAGAAATACGTGCATGAGATCGTGTATAAGTTTGGGGTAGTAAAATAAAACTTAAACCTAAGTTCTATTTCAAAACTATTTCATTAGCTTGTTTTTCAATTGACTAACCCATGAAATACATTCTCGTTAAAACTGCGCTCTCATTAAGTGCTACTTTTTTATCATTCACTCTTTCTGCTCAGGAATATTCTTTCAGAAAAGTGAGTGAATTCCGTGTTGAGAGTTTTGCAGAAGTAGGGATCAGGGATTATGACCCTAAGAGAAATGTGTTTGTGGGCTTTATCGATAAACGATCTGAGGGCATAGAGTTAGCTTTTTTCGATACAAACGGAGAAATATTAAACAGTGAAAAAAGGCAGGGAGAGGGGCCGGAAGATTATCAGTCATCTGCATTAGCAATGGGTTTTTCCCCTGAAGGTGATGTATTTGTTCAGACTTCATTAGAGCTTGTGAAGTACGACACCCAGTTCAATAGGATAGGTAAAGTCAAATTTGAGCCGAAGACAACCCTCTTTTTGTATTCTGGGCCACAGTCCAAGTTTGTTCCATTAACTAGGGGGAAAGAAGTTTCATTTATAGTGAATGGAAACAACATAAATAGTAGAGGTGCTAATGATGTTCCCCCGAGGAAAATAGACATGATTGACTACTATAATTCTAGCAGTAAAATAATCCAATCCGTAATTCCATTATCTAGCAGAAAAGTTTTTGAAGGAATAGAAGATAAGGTGTTCCCTGCTACGATTAGCCCAATATTTACAATTGATTCACAGAATAGCAATTTGTATTTCACTACTACTATTGATAATGAGATCACCGTTTATAATCCTATCAATTGGAATGTAATTCAAAGAATCCCCGTCAAGCATGAGTTTTTTAAAGCTTTAGATGATATTCCGCTCAGAGAGGCGAATTTTGGTTTTTCAAATAAATCATCACTTTTTTCAAGAAACCAAAAAATCTTAAAGTTCGACTCGGATTTATTGGGACTTATTTATGTAAAGGAGATTTCAGAAGCAGCCAATGAATTGAGGAAAAGTAAGGAAAAAGCTTTTTGGATGTTTGATCCCGAATTTCAAAGAGTAATACTTTTTAAGAACGGAGTTCAGCTTCCGGGAGAGTTGACTATTCCCTCAGGTCTGATTCAAATGACTCTACCAAATAACAGCGTTTTAGTAAAAGTTGTCAATCAGGAAGAAGAACTGGACTATTATCCATTTGAGATTTGGGAGCTTGTGGAAAAGAACAAGGAGTAATCTACTAAAAGTGGATTTCATTCAACAGACTGAGTAAGCATTACACAAGCAAATTCTTCTGAATTGCCCTAATTCGCTATATGCGTGATAGGAATGGTACTTGTAAGAGTAGTGGTAGAAGACTAAACCAACTAATTTTCTTATGAGAACAAGTAATGTAAACCAACCACAAACAAATTCAGTAGAAAAGCTAAGATCACCGGAGCGGTTATGCTATCTGCATTCTGTTTAGTCGGAATGACTTCGTGCGAGAATGACGATGAGGATCCGATCCTAGATACCGTCAGCCAACAGGATAAAAATTTCGCAATGTCCTCTTCAGAATTTATAAATGCACAATTGAGTTTCGGTCAATTGGCCTTGGACAATGGAGAAGATGATTCGATATTGTCATTTGCAAGAATGCTGGTAGAAGACAATGCTGCGAGTAAAACGGAGCTAGAAGGAATTGTGCAAGGCAAAGAAGTCGCCATTGCTGATGGGATTACCGATGACATGAAAGCTAAATATGACGCCCTAGCGTTGTTAGAGGGAGAAGATTTTGATAAAGCCTTCATTAGATCTCAGATTGAGCTTTTGGATGATTCTAAATCCATGTTTGAAAATGAGGTCGACAATGGAGAAAATTTCACCATAAAAGGGTTTGCTGATAAGACGCTGGGTCAAGTCAAAAATCACAAAGCTGAAGCAGTTCTAGTAAAAGCTGAGGTTGATCTGGAAGGGATTTAAGAAATAAGAGGTCAGAATGTAATTATAGCTGATTAACCCAGCCGCAAATGCGTGATGATTTCTTTTAGAGCCGGTTTTCCGTAAGGGAGCCGGCTTTTTTGTTGATCATCTTTTTATCCCTGCGAACATGGAGGTTTGCACAGAGTGCGCAGTTGATAAAATTTGTTTTCATGTTATCCAGAAGCATCAATTTGTAGTTCTTGAAAAAGCGTGCTGACAACTTCCTGAGCTTCCTCAAAGCTTTGATATGCACAAATAACCGCTTCAAAATCATTCAAATTACCCAGATACTTTAATGCCAGTGGATTCCCGAAATGTACTAAAATACAGGATTTAGCTTGTGTTAGATGTTTGATCTCAGCCAATGCATTTTCATCCATCCCAAATTGATTTAGCGGTTTGTGAGATGGGACAAAAAGAGAGATAATCACTTTTTCAGCAATAGCAACAGGGCACAAAGAGAGATCCAATCCGAATTTCTGATTCAGATTTTTAGAGAAAGTTGATTCGGACTCTCCAAAATAACTCACATGTGAAAGCTTCTTTTCATTTGCCAAACGATGCAGTTCCTCAGAATCAATCTTCCCCGAAACTACTGAGAGATATGCTGTGGCAAGTTGAGATTGAAGCTCAGAATGACTTTTCCAGTCGAATTGTGGGATATCCAATTTCTTGAAATTATATACTCCTAATTGTTTCTTCAGTGCTAATATCTTCTCAGAAACAGCGTCTATTTCTTCCTCAGAAGCATTTTCAGAAATTTTATCTATCCCTTCTTTCACATGATCAGAAAAGCACAAAATATCATTTCCTGCATGAAAAGTCTCCCATTCCAGTTGGCCGGGTTCCGGGAATAAATCAGCAACAGCCTTCATATTTAATGCGTCGGAAATGACCAAACCTTTGAAGCCCATTTCATTTTTCAGCAGGTCGGTAATAATCTCACGACTGATACTCGAAGCTATTTCTTTTCCACTGGATAAGGCTGGAGCTGCCAGATGTCCCACCATAATCATCTCTACCCCTTGATCTATTCCATATTGGAATGGTAAAAGCTCTTCATTTTTCAGTTCTTCCTTCGTCTTTTGAATTACAGGTAGGCCCAAATGTGAATCCGTCTGCGTATCGCCATGACCTGGGAAATGCTTCAAACAAGCACCGATTCCTGCTTTTTTCATCCCCTGATACATAGCCAGCGAAAGCTCAGCTACTTTTTGTGGGTTGGTGCCAAAAGATCTGTAACCAATCACTGGATTGTCTGGATTGGTGTTTACATCTGCGCAAGGAGCGAGATTCAGATGGATACCAGCCGCTTTCATGTCCATTCCCATTCTATAACCGACCTCTTCTACACGTTGTGCCGCGTCATCTTTGATAGCCCCAAGTGTGATCGCAAATGGATACTGAGGTGTCTTTTCAATTCGCATCGCCAAGCCATACTCCCCGTCAATGCTAATCAGCAGCGGTGTTTTTGAGATTGCTTGGTAGCGATTGATCAGCACAATCATCTTCTCCAAAGTTCCGCTGACATCCAACACCTCAGCACGCTTTTCAAAATTGGCAGCAGCAGAATGACGGCTATGAAAAAATGTCAATCCACCGATTTCCTGCTCTCGAATTAACTCTTCTATAGCTTGGTAATTTTCTTCTGAATCATGGATAAATGCTGCCGGGGAGAAGCATTGGGCTATTTTTTGGCGAGTGTTCATGGCTTGTTAATTAGTACAGAGATATCGAACTTCATTGTTCATTGTTCATTATTCAGCATTCATCATTCGACGTTCATCATTCGAAATTAAAGGGTCTCTAAAGATTTAAAGCCTAGTTTTTATTTCCTTATTGAGTGAGTAGGCCACTTCATTATTCTTTATTCGGCCTTTATCATTCGACATTAAAATAATGAATGATAAATGATGAATTTGGAATAATGAAGTATAGGAAGCTGTGGTAAAACCAAGCTATTCAATTTTCTTCCCAAATTCCTTAGGATACGTCACACTTGCGGCGATAACCAATGCGGGAATCATGGCAATTCCCACCCAAATGAAGAATCCGGTGTAGCCAAGCCATTCTTGTATATAACCGGAAAGCATTCCCGGAAGCATCATTCCTAAAGCCATGAAACCTGTAGTTAAGGCGTAATGAGAGGTTTTGAAAAGTCCTTCGGCCAAGTAAATGAGAAAGATCATGTAAGCCGCAAACCCGAATCCATAGCCAAATTGCTCGATGACAACTACGATGCCCGCATAGATAATATGATCGGGTTGGAAGTGCGCCAAACCTATGTAAAGCAGATTTGGGAGATTGAGTGAAAGTGCCATCGGAATCATCCATTTGCCAAGTCCATGACGGGAAATAGCGACTCCACCTAGGATTCCGCCGGCCAGCAAGGCAATCACCCCGATCGTTCCGTACATAAATCCAACTTCCGAGGTACTTAAACCCAGACCACCAGTTTGTCTTTCTTCCAATAAAAATGGCGACGCCATTTTCACCAGTTGCGATTCTCCCAAACGGTAGAGTAGAACAAAAGCCAATGAGATTCCAATATTTTTCTTCGTGAAAAAAGTACTGAAGACCTTCCCGAAACTAGCTTCACTCGTTGTTCTTTGGACAGATTCTTCCTCTACTTTAGGTGTAGAGAAGAAATTAATCGCAGTCATCACCAGCATCAAAAATGCCACAATAACCATAGTATAAGACCATGCTTTACTGTTATCACCTAAAGTAGTTTCAAGATATCCTGCCACCATTACGATCAGTCCCTGTCCAGTGATCATTCCTATTCGATAGAATGTTCCGCGCAAACCCACAAAAAAAGATTGTTGCTCTGGTTTCAAAGCGATTAAATACATCCCATCAGATGCGATATCGTTCGTAGCAGAAGCAAAAGCTCCCATCCAGAAAAACGCCAAGGTCATAAAGAAAAAATTACTACCGGAAGTGGTCAGTCCAACTCCAATAAAAACAAGAGATAAAATCAGTTGCATACTGAGAAACCATTTTCTCTTTGTACCAAAAAGATCGACAATGGGGCTCCAGATAGGCTTGATCACCCAGGGTAGGTAAAGTAAACTTGTATACAAACCAATGTCGGAATTTGAGACACCGAGCTTTTTATACATAATCACCGACACGACGATGATGACTATATAGGGTATTCCTTCGGTCATGTAGAGCGAAGGAATCCAGATCCATGGACTTCTTTTGGTGGATTTGCTCATGATTTTCGGATCAGGTTTTCGTAAATACTGATTTCTGATTCCTCTATTATCTTAGCGTTAACCGTCTTTTGATAGAATTCAGCTGGGCCAACTCCTCCAATTATAGCATATGCATACCCCATTTCCCTCATGGATTCCAGTGATTTAATTAGAAGAAGTCTTCCTATTCCTTTTCCTCGTTCAGATTCCAGAGTGCCAGTTGGGCCAAAGAAGTTCCTGGCGGTGCTTTCATAGCAGGCAAACCCAAGTATGTCATTTCCTCTTTGCGCCAGCCAACAAGCTACTGGCTGTCTGCTAAAAGCGACTTCCACTTCTGACTGCCAATACTCACCGAAATGCTCCAATACCCACCTGCTCATGAGATGTTTTTCTGGTGCGATAGCTCTTCGAAAGACAACTTTCTCCTTTTTCAATAGTCGTGCTTCTCCAAGAGAAACATCCGGCAAACCGATCAATCGGACAAGCATGTCTTGCATAAGTGGGGATTTAAGGGATTTGGTAAACTTGTGTTTGGACGATTCTACCGTAATGGTCAATCCATCGTATTGCAAGGTATTTGGTATTCAAACTTTTTACTTCTAATGTTCTCGCACGCAATCCACCCACCCATACAGGGTGGATTTCAGCATTAGCCAATTGATTTAGCTCATTCGCTCCTTGGATTAATGCGTAGCGAATAGCGGGATCAAGTGGATTTGCCATACGGATAGAAGTCAATTCGGAATTAGCTTCCACGCTGAATACGACAGGCGTGTCAATAATTGATGCGCTTTTCGGTTGGAAAGAAGGAGGTAAAGTTGGTTCATTATACAATTCACTTTTCAGCAATTGAGCAACATCTTGATTCTTGATTTTCATGGATTTTGCCGAGAAAAAGGCATTTCCCTGAATTGTCGGAAGTGTGCGCGTGTAGGATATTTGTGTGTTTATTTCTCGGGGATTATTCCAGGCCACGTCAGAGTCCTCGCGGATTTTGTATGGCCCATTGCCTATATAAACATTGGTGTTATAGTGATTTTTTGCCCACCAATCATTCAGAGTTTTATGTGAAGCCAGCTTGTGATCCATGCTCCAGTAGAGTTGCGGAAGCATGTAATCTACCCAGCCATTTTGCATCCAAAGCAACACGTCTGCATAGAGATCGTCGTAATTCGTCTGACCAGCTCGGGTAGGAGAGCCTTTTGGATCCATGCTTTGATTTCTCCACACACCAAACGGTGAAATTCCGAATTGTACCCAAGGCTTACTTTGTTTGATAGTCTGGTTAAGCGCCAGAATCAATTGATTTACATTATCTCGTCTCCAGTCGTCTTGGGATTGCCCAGGTTTCTTGTATTTGTCGTAGGTAGATTTATCGGGAAAATCTTGTTTGGCGATCTTATAAGGATAGAAATAATCGTCAAAGTGAATGGCGTCAATGTCGTAGTTATCTACGATTTCCTTGATTACTGCGAGCAAATGAGCTTTTACTTCTGGCAGGCCAGGATTGAAGTAATATTGGGTGCCATACTTCAGCATCCAGTTGCGGTGAAGATTATAGACATGATCTGGACTTAGTCCTTCCGTACTCAGATTCATGGTGGCACGATAAGGATTTAGCCAGGCATGAAATTCTAAGCCACGGGCGTGTGCTTCTTGGATCATCCAAGTGAGTGGGTTTTCGTCAGTTTTAGGAGCTTGGCCTTGCTTTCCGGTCAGGTATTTAGACCAAGGAGCCAGATTACTTGGGTAAAAAGCATCCCCCGCAGTTCTAACTTGAACGATAACTGCATTGAAATTGAGATTTTTATAATAGTCTAAAAGCTCTATGAAATCCCGCTTTTGTTTCTCATAGGGATCAGTTGAAGAAATAGGCCAATCGATATTTGCTACTGTGGCAATCCATACTCCCCGAAACTCACGGGGCATTTCTGGCATTTGAAAGGTGAGTGGCCGCAAAGCCACAGGCGCCATCGGCAAGTTTTTTACTGGAAGATTAGCGCCTGAATTTGGCGTAGTGGGGGTGCTGATAGTGCCGGAAGGTCTACTTCCAGGGGAAGTATTCTTTTGAGATTTACAGGCAGATAGTAAGAGCGCAAAGGACAGAATAATAAAAAGATGCCTAGAAAGGAATTTCATAAATGGGTAATCAGAGCGTTGGTACAGGTTTCAAATTTAAGTCAGCCAGGTTTTTTCGGAGTTTCTTCATAAAAGCATCTCCGGGGTCAGTTTTGACAGTGCGATAGTCTGGATCATCTTCTTTCCAAAGATCAGTGGATTGGAAGTTCTGGTATTCATGATGGCCAATTACATAGTCGATAGCATATTTTCTTTCCAGATACCTGATCAGTTCTTCGTTTGCCTTCAGTTGAACCTTGTTTAATGGCATGTCGTCACTACCGATATTTTCGATTCCAATTGCCAGATAATTCAAACCGATGGTATGTCTGGCAAAAGTTGTGTCCGGCAATAGTCTAAATATCGTGCCGTCTCGATCTATCAGAAACTGGCTAGAGACATTGAGATTGCTAGCTCCGGTTAAATCAGCTCTTCCACCCAAAGTTGCTGGGTCGAATACATCAAAAGTCACTTCTATATTGTCAATTGCCGTCCAGTGAACTACAACCATCTTGGGGTCAATTGATGCAGTTTTCTGTTCCAAACCGTGACGGTCTTTTAGGTATTTCAGCGAAAGATCTTTGCGCTCTTGGTTCCAGGTGATCGGTTTATCGATTATTCTAAAAGTTGATTTTGGGCTACAAGAACTTTGGAAAAGTGAAAAGATTGTGATCCCAAAGAGGAAGAGAATAGTGCGTAAGTAATTGAACTTCATAAGTTTCCGGCGTATTTGATGTTCAAATGCAACGAGGTAGGCATTGCTTTTCAAAGCTAAACTACCCAGAATATTGCAGGATAGGGAGTGAAGAGACGCTATTTTTTGCCGGAAATTTCAATTCACGATAATTTTTGCATGTTTTTGCTGTTTTAGTTAGATTCCCCAATCTGAAAGATTTTATTCCATGCTGAAAGAAGAAAGACAAAAATACATTTTGGATCAGGTGCACCTGCATCACAGGGTTTTGCTTAACGACTTATCCGATTCTTTAAACGTATCGATTGACACCGTGAGACGTGATGTGAAGGAATTGGACCATGAGAAGAAGCTCAAGAAAGTCCATGGAGGAGCGACATCCTTTGGCTTTATGACCTTCACGAAAGACGATGGGAATATCTATCTGAAGTCCAAGAAAATAGCTATTGCTGAGAAAACAGTTTCGCTGCTTTCCGATGGTCAGGTGATCATAATGAGTGGAGGCACGACCAATATGGAAGTTGCCAAGTTGATTCCAAAGAAACTGGTTCTCACTGTTTTTACGCCAAGCCTTCATGTGGCGATGGCTTTGCTTGAGCATGAAAATGTAGAGGTGATATTCCTTGGAGGAAAGCTTTTGCACGATGCCAAATTCGCAGTGGGAGGTACCGTAGTGAATGTGCTTTCTCAGCTTCGTGTGGATATGTGCATACTTGGGACGGGTTATTTGGATGCGGAGTTTGGCCTCACGGAGTTTGATTGGGAAGTAATTCAGGTGAAGCAAGCGATGATAAGAGCTGCCAAGAAGACGGTGATTTTGACTGTTTCGGATAAGCTTCACTCAGTCCAAAAATATAAAACCTGCGATATGACGGCCGTTCATACATTAGTCACAGAGCTTGATCCTTCCGATTCGTTATTGGATGCGTTTAGGCCCTTTGACTTGGTGTTGGTTTGACAATTATTTGAGAGATTTTCTGGAGGTATGGAAAATTGCCAGAATTAGAGTGGAGGATGAAACTTCCAAGATTTGAAAATGAATCCCATATGGAAAACGATTTAAAAAGTTAATTCTAATGTCCCTGTACTTAATTTGAAATTTATATGGTTCATAGGTTAATTCTTCCAAAGCTTCTGATAATTCAGTTTCAAATTTACTTCCTAGTCCAGAGGATCGATCTTCATACCAATGAAATGTCTCTGAAATATCAAGTTTAGCAGCTTTGGAAATTAGAACATGAAATTTCATTTTTTACCGAAGATTTCAACCTTCACGTTCTCCCAAGTTTCAACTTCCATTTCACCAGCTTCTAGAGCATAAATTCTTTTGGCAACCTCCTCTTGCTGCCAAGCAGGAATACTACTAGATTCTTTTAATGGCGTAAAATTTAAGTTTTCAAGTAGCTCCAAGAAAAAAGAAACTTTGTCTTCTGGTATTTCCAACGTGATTTTCATAAGGATAAATATAAGAAATGAATTCCTCATTTTTGAAATGAACTATGTTTGACTTTCTGTTAAAGTGAATAAAAAAGCTAAATTCAATGATGATTTTGTTAGACTCAATAAAAAAAGGCAATACCTCAATAAGATGTTGCCTTGGTTGTTTATAACGTACCGTTAGTCTTTAAATTCATATATCAGATTTTTGGGGATTGCACCTGAATAATACCCCTTAACTTCCATACCATTCTCGTCCACTCCGTTAAATTCAATAGTCCCTTTGTTTTTGTCAATATTGACTTCAAGCTTCCCAGCGATCAGATCAAAATCGCCTTCATCATCCTCATTTGAATCAGAGTTAAATCTTGTCATGTAGTAAGCAGACCAAACTTCAAAATCATCGTCATTAGAATTTGGATTGAGCAAGTAAACACCGTTGGAAACCTCGTCTTTTTCAGGGGTATTAATCTCGAAATCCATAACCTGTCCTGCCCCTGTAAACCAGTTGTTTCCAGTCTCATATTCAATATACTCCGAAAGAAAAACCACATTGTACCACGGTTCACCTTCATACTCTTTGGAGACTCTGTTTTCAACAATCACCGCTTGACTTAACTCGTAGGTTTTGCCAGCCACGATCATTAAGTTTTTTACAGCAGGGTTTTCATATTCTTTTTCACTACATAAGAGAATGACAAAAAGGAGTAGTATAGGTGTAAATAATCTCTTCATTTGACTTGTTATTTAGTTCAGTCCGCTAAACTGATAAAATGATTTGAATTTACTCAGCCACATCTGCCATGTCCATTGTGAAATCATAAGCTCTATGTCCAAGCAAAGTTGATTCTATCAATTCTTTGGACTTCAGTCTGATTCATGCATAGAAAATTGGAGAGGCTCGTGCTTAACAAAGTTCAATATTGCTTTTGATGTTATAAATTATCCTACGGATCTATGATATACTTTCTTTGCTATTGAGGATGGGTTGAAACGCATCCTTACACTATGCAACGAGCCGGTGGCTCTGCTTAATAGTTCCCGTAGGAAAGGCCAATTCAGTAACAGCGGACCTTCAGTCCGTTGAAAAAAGAAAACGATATAAGCGAGAGTTCCATAGTGACGAGTAATATCCTGCACATTCGTAGATATTTCCGCATTTCTAAGCAATCACGAACTATAATGTCCCCTGCGAAAAGCTCTGCGCTCCCCAGCGTTAAATCATAAAAAAAGCTTCCCATTTCTGAGAAGCTTTTTGGATACTGATTTCTTAATTGTCCTTTTTTACAGGAAGGTCATCGTCGTGAGCGCCGTCCTTGCAGCACTCCTCAAGTTTGGCGTAGGCCTTTGGATCACGTTTTAGGGAATCTGCATTGTATCCGACCATGGTTACTCGTTTTCTGAGTTTGTCTGGATCGGTTTTGGAGTCTAGATAAGCGATATTCAATACTTTGGTTTCTAAATCTAAATTCACGGATTTCACACCTTTTTCGAAGGTTAGGTCCTTTTCCAATGTGGCTTTGCACATCTCACAGATAGCAGAGGTTTTGATTCCGATAGTTTTTACTTGGGCTTGCGCTGCAAAGGCAAAAGCCGCAAGGAAGAAGGTTAAGATTAGCTTTTTCATAGTGTCGTTAGTTGATTTTATACCTGATCCCGGTGTAGATAACTCTTCCGGCTATTGGCCCCCAGGTCATGGAAGCATCGAAATTTGAGCCAAAAGGATTTTCAGGATCTATGATTGGATTTGATTGTTTGAAATTCATAATATTTTCTCCACCTAGATAGATGCTGCCCCAGCGGAATCCACGACTCATCTGGGCATTTAGCATAAAGAAATCAGGAGATTCACTTGGCTGACGAAATTCAACAGGACTTTCGCTTGTATTAGGAATACGCATCGGGCCATTCCAGTTCAGTGTCATATCAGCTTTCCATTTGTCATACAACGTCGCATAGGAAAGGTTCATGAAGAAACGATCTTGACTTTGAAGAGGAATCTGCTGTAGAATCCCATTGGTAGTCATCATCATCTCATAATGCTTGTATGCTGCTTTGGCGTCAAGCCGTTCGGTGATAGGATAGCTAGCTTCTATCTGAAAACTATTTGCATAAGACCCTTTATGAAGGTTGTTGATGACAAGCAATTCTGAACTTACATCACGATCGTACACCAGTTGATTGATAAAATCGGTGTAGAAATAATCCGCCACAATACTCATCGGCCGATCATCTATGGTGAAGCTTCCAGCCAAACTGACTCCCGTATTCCATGATTCCTCAGGCTTTAGTTCTGCGTTGAAGACTAACTCCCTTGCCGATATCCAAACTGAGCTATTTTCCATCAAAGCATTAGGTGTTCGGTATCCTTTTCCTACAGATCCTCTCACGGTCCAGTTCGGTATTACTTCCCATCGGGCATGAATTCTAGGTGTGAAAAAGGTGCCGAAAAGGTTGTGAAAATCAGTTCTGATTCCTGCTACTACAGTGATTCGATCGTTAGGAATGAAGTTGTATTCGAAGAAAAGTCCAGGTACTTTTTCTGTTCTATACATTGCTGTATCGAGTCCAGTTGGGGTATTGGAATCAAAGGTTTCTGCAAAGTCATCGTAAAGAAAACTTGCTCCTGTTTTGTACTGATGAAAACTGGATCCTAAGACGTTCTGGTAGATAAAGTTTCCATAAGCTGTCTTTTCAACACCTTGATATAATCTTCTTCCAGCTCCTCCATTGAAGTCCTGATACGAAAGCGTATACTGAAAACCCCAGCTTTGGGTGGGTTTATTCGGATAGATCATGCCTAATTTCCCGAAAACCTCCGCCTTCCTGGTGTCCATTTCATAGCCATACATACTGCTGGTGGATAAGTCGCTATTGAAGTCAAAGCCTTTTTGTCCGCCGGCATTGTCAGACATATACAGATTTACGCCAATCTGTGCCATCAGTCGATCACCTTCATACTTATATCGATTGAGGAAATTTAGCTGTCTAGCTTTCGGCAAATCCATAAAGTCATCGTCGTTTCCGTCAATTTCTGAGCTCATTTGACTTGCGTGAAATAGTACGCCTGAGCTCCATTTTTCACTGATAGGAATCTGATGATTTGCATTGATTTCCATCCTTCCAAAGGAATTAAGATAGCCATTGAGGTACCAGGTATCCATACTTTCTGGCTTGAAAAGATCTACATTGATCTGACCTGTCATGGATTCATATCCGTTAATGACTGTTCCTGCCCCTTTTCCCACATCAATGGATTGGATCCAAGTTCCTGGCACATAAGTTATTCCGAGTCTAGAATTTAAACCACGGATATTCGGGATTCCTTCCCTGCTGATCAGGACATAGCGACCATCAAGACCCATCATTTGTATCATCTTTGTACCGGTGACAGCATCTGCATAGGAGACATCCACGGATGCATTTGTCTCGAAACTCTCAGAGAGGTTGCAGCAAGCGGCTTTTTGAAGTTCGTTTTCGGTAATAAGAATATTGAGGAAAGGAGCTTCGTCCACCACGGATTCAGATCTGGCACTTACGGTAACTTGCTCCAGCGCTTCACCGCTTTCTTGTAAGGTGATGAGCATAGCTTGGTCAAAAACAGGAATCACTGTGTCTGGCTCGTAGCCAAGGTAGTTCACTACCAACCGATCAGTTTTTCGCACATTTTGCAGTTTAAAAAACCCATCCAGATTGGTGATAACGCCTAGCTCCTTATCAAGAAGTTTGATGCTAGCCCCGATTAGAGGCTCTTTAGCTGCTGATTGTACTTTGCCTTCTATGCTATTTTGTGCAAATAGTAGTGCTGGCGCAAATAGGTATCCTATAAATAGAAGTGTTGATTTCATGTACTTAAGATTGTCTCTCTTATCAAATGAAATTCGCAATAAACTTGGTCATACCCGGTTGCAAAGAGGGGAATCTAAGTTTAGGTTCATTTCATAAGGAATTGCTTGTGTATAAAAAGATTACAGTTCGCCTAAGGCGAATAAAAATCAAGCAGTTCTTATATCAGGAAGGATTTATGGAGAATGGTTAGATCGGGAATTGTTCGATCTGGAGAAAGATATTCAGGGTTGGAGATTTGAACTTCTTCGCTTAGAATGCCTGGAATTGTGAGTACATAGGCTAAAACAAAATCAGGTGAAAGCTGAACTTGGAATTGAGTTTTCCCAAAGTAATCATCCGAATCAGAAGAAGCATATTCATCAGAACAACAACCTGGATCGGAAGTCTTGTCTAGATCTACCCCGCAACAATCGCTTTTCTCTGGGGAAATTGTGACTTCTGTACTTTTTAATTCATCTCCACAGTAATGCGCCGCCAAAGTCAGATTGATCTGACCCGTCAGGAAAAATAGGAGCATTAACGATGAGATGATTGCTTTCATACTGTTAGCAAAGTTCGGAAATTCATTTGAATAAGAAAAACCTACTTTCTGTACGAAAAGGGAGAAAGTAGGTTTTCAAAACATGATTAGAGTATTACTTATTTGCCTGCTCGAAGGCTGGCAAGGCTGAAGTCAGAAGTAGTTCGCAAAGTACGCTTCAACTTCTTTATTCGGTTCTACCCTTAAGTTAGTGGAATATATATTTAGGGGATTCTAAAATACAAGCAAAACAATAACTGATTAACATATGAAGTAGATTTGTAGGGTTTTATGAAATCCATTTAATAAGTAGCGACCTCAATCCTGTAAGATCTCTATTAAATTCGTGGTAGAACCCTTTAATTCTTTAGATGGATACCCAAGACTGATTTTCCCCCATTTGCTTATTCAGTTACTATTCAAACTTACTTGCCAGAGCCAAGAGGTGAAAATTTCACTACTTGATTTGGAATAGGAGTTATAGTTTTGAGATAGGAATAAATAGCTTTTAAATCTGATTTCTCCATACCAGCATACATGACCCAGGGCATGATGGTGTTGAATTCTCCAGGTTGCACTTTAGGTAAATGGTAGCCAGAATCTAGGTATTGCTTGAATTTACCCATAAACATATCCTCCGACCAACTGCCTATACCAGTTTCTGAATCCTGGGTAATGTTTGCGGTGCGTACGACAGAGCCATCTGAGAAAGCAAACGGTCTGCCCCCCTGAAATTCTTTTCCTGGTATCAATGTTCCTTGCGAATCAACTGGCGTATGACATTCCTTACAGGAAGCTGCATTTGTCAAATATTTTCCATATGCCACTTGATCCGTTTTGGCGGGCTTCTTTTCAGGTATACCATCCTTTGGAATAGTCTTTAACAGAAAACTAACAGGGAAATCGGCCTTAGAATCTGGAACATCGTTGTTGATTGGCTCAAGTGTGCGGATATAGGAAATGATGTCGTAAATATCCTCAGGATCCATTTTGCCATAATGGGAGTAAGGCATTAAGGGAAACATTGGTCTCCCATCGTTGGTCACACCAGTAGTAATAAGACGAAATAGCTGGCCATCGGTGTAATTCGAAATGCCTGTGGGAGTAATATTTTTGGCATAAAAAACTCCCGGAAGTCCCATGCTTTGATCGAATCTTTCACCACCAGATCCAAGTGTTCCTGGAGTGATAGGTCCTGAAAATAGGGAAAAATCACGTTTAGAATGGCAATCTACACAGACGGTAACATGATTCGCTAGATATGCTCCTCTTGCTATCCGCTCAGCGCTGTGATCAATGGTTAGCTCTGGAGCAGGACTGACTTTAGGGAAAGTGAAATTCACGAATGCGACTCCACAAACAAGCAATACAACGAACGCTCCAAGCAGATATGCTACTACTTTAAAAAACTTTTTCATTTTAAAAATGGGTTTGGTATAATAAAATTTACACCTTATTTTAAATAACTGATTATGAGTACGTTAAATTTTTTGCTATACTCGTTGAAACATGCTATAAAATATTTATTTATTTCTAAAACCCTGGTTAATAGGTGGTCTAATAGCTTGAGTAAAGCTATAATTTGACTTGATGAGGGTTATTTGTGTAGCTATGCGTATTTTCAGATCACCATGAACTTATCCTAGTATCACTATGAGAAAATTATCTCTTTTTATTTGCTTTTTTATCTCCATCTCTGTGCATGCACAAGAGGCAGAGATTCTAGAAAAATTAGACAGCAAAGCCGAGTTTTACGGCAAGATTGCACATCAAATTTGGTCAAATCCTGAACTTGGATACTTAGAAACCGAAAGCTCCTCACTTTTGCAAAAGACATTGACGGATGCAGGTTTTACAGTGGAAACCGGTGTTGCAGATATTCCTACAGCTTTCGTGGCTGAATTTGGATCAGGTAAGCCAGTGATCGGTATCATGGCTGAATTCGATGCGCTTCCGGGAATTTCTCAAAAAGCGACACCATTTAAAGAGCCTGTAGTAGAAGGTGGAGCCGGCCATGCTTGTGGTCATCATTTGTTCGGTACAGCGTCCGTAGCTGCTGGCATCGCAGCAATGGAGTGGATGAAAGAAAATAGCACCCAAGGTACTATCCGCATTTATGGCACTCCTGCAGAAGAAGGCGGAGGAGGTAAAGTCTATATGGCAAAAGCTGGGATTATGGATGATGTAGATGCGATGCTTCATTGGCACCCATCTTCCGAAAACAATGCTGGTGCAAATTCCTCTCTAGCAAATATTTCTACCAAGTTCAGATTCTATGGAGAAGCATCGCATGCTGCTATGTCTCCTGAAAGAGGTAGATCAGCACTTGACGGAGTAGAATCGATGAATTACATGGTAAATATGTTGCGTGAGCATGTACCCATGGAAACGAGAATGCACTATGTAATCACTAGCGGTGGTGAAGCTCCGAATGTGGTTCCCGCTTTTGCTGAATCGTATCATTATGTAAGACACCCTGATGCCATGGTAGTAAAGGAGATCTTTGCAAAATTGGTAAATACAGCTGAAGGAGCAGCATTAGGTACGCAGACACGAATGGAATACGAAATTATAAATGGAGTTTACAACTTGATGCCAAATGAGACACTAGCACGTGTGATGCAGCGCAATCTTGAAAAAGTGGGTGGAATTAAATACACTGCTGAAGAATTGAAATTTGCGGAAGAAATCATTAAGACGTATCCCGCTGGGGTGAATGTTTCTCCTGAAGATGCTTCTAAAATTGCCCCTTTCGAAGTAAATGAAAAAGGTGCTGGAGGCTCAACCGATGTTGGAGATGTAAGTTGGTTAGTGCCTACAGCTGGCTTAGGGACTGCTACTTGGGTGCCTGGAACTTCCGCTCATACGTGGCAAGCTGTTTCTGCAGGTGGGACAACTATCGGTGAAAAAGGCATGATGGTCGCTGCAAAAACTCTTACTTTAACGGCTATAGATTTATTCAAAGACCCATCAATTGCAGAAAAAGCGAAAGTTGAATTAGACAAAAGAAGAGGTGATGATTTTTCATATGAGGCGCTGACGGGAGATCGTAAACCTCCGCTCGATTATAGAAAAAATTGATTTCGACCAAAAAAGACAGTTTCAAAGCTGTCTTTTTTGATTTTATATCTTTGGCAAAGTTTATCCAACTCTAGATCACTTGACCTTGCATAAAGCAACGTATTTTAAGTCAATGAAAAGAACGTTTGTTTTACTTCTTACCCTTTTCTTACTGGTGGGCATCGGATCACTGGTTGCCCAAACCCAATCTATTGTTTCGGCAGAAAAACCCAAGATTGGACTTGTTTTGTCTGGTGGTGGCGCAAAGGGAATAGCACACATAGGAGTGATCAAAGCAATGGAAAAAGCGGGCATTAAGCCGGACTACATCGTAGGGACGAGTATGGGTGCTGTAGTCGGAGGGCTTTATTCCTTAGGTTATAATGCAGCTGAGCTGGAACAAATTATTAAAGGGATTGATTGGGACTTATTGATTTCCAATCGAGTTAGTTTTAAGGATATTGCTTTTGAGGAAAAGGAATATTACAACCGATACTTGCTGGAATTTCCGGTTGTCAAGGGGAAGATTGTTTTTCCATCCGGATTGCTTCAGGGGCAGGTGCTTTCAGATGTCTTACATTATTTCACTTGGCCTGCTAATTCCTATAAGATCTTTGATGATTTTCCTATCCCATTTCGCTGTGTAGCAACGGATATCCGCACTGGTCAAGCTGTGATTTTTGACCGAGGCTATTTGCAGGATGCCTTGCGCTCAAGTATTGCAATTCCTACTCTTTTTTCAGCTTTTGAGATGGATAGTACTTCTGTGGTCGATGGCGGAGTGGTGAATAATTTCCCCGTGGATATTGTGAAGGAAATGGGCGCTGATATCGTAATTGGTGTGAATGTCAGTTTTGAAGACTTCAAGGAAGTAGATGATCTGGGCGGGTTCGGTGGTATTCTGATGCAGCTTGCTATGGCACCATCGCTGACCATCATGAAGGATAATATAGATGCGACGGATATTTATATCAAACCTGATTTGGACGGATTTAACATGGGTAGTTTTAGCGCATATAAAGAGATTTTGGAGTTGGGAAAAGAGACCGGTGAGAAATACTTTGATCAATTCAAACATTTGGCTGATTGCCTGGGTCGTAAGGATGTGATAACTGGCTTGACATTCCAGACCGATCCTATTCAAATTGGCAAAATTGAAATTTTCGGCAATCATCTCTTTTCCACCGATTTGATCCGCTCCAAAATGAATATTGATGAGGGTGACTATGTAAGCCGAGAGCAGTTGGAAGCTGCCATCCATGGTATATATGGCATGAACGGTTTTTATAAAGTAGATTATCGACTTACCGAAATAGCTACCAAAAGCTACGCATTGCTCATTAGAATCAAGGAGAAACCAAGTACTTTATTGAGTACGGCGATCCATTATGACAATCAATTTTCCGCTGGAATCTTATTGAATTTCACCGCCAGGGAAGTGATAGGGCGTAATTCACGTACCGTTCTTTTGGCTGATATTTCAGAAAACCCAAAATTCAGACTTGACTACTATAAATACACTGGAACAAAGAAAAATTTTGCGTTCAACCTAAGACTCAACTTTTTGAGACAAGAGCTCCATGACTATGTGGGAGGCAGGGAAGATGAGGTGCAAATAGGTCGGAATTCGAGAATAGAAGCACAAATGATTTCCACAAGCTCGCTGAAACAATCTTTTTTTATAGGAGGAATTTTTGACGCTACTACCTTTAAATATAGATTCTTGTCCAACAATTTTGAAGACATCAAAAATGGACATCAAACCTTTTTTGGTGCCAGGGTTAAATACTACAGAAATTCTCAGAACGACAGGAATTACCCTACAAAGGGAGCTGAAACATTGGTGGAGGCAACCTTACATTTTAAAGATTGGATAGGAGTCAATCTTCGGACTGAAGTAGACACTATTTTTATTGATGGTAAGGGTGGAAGTTTACCCGTTTCAGAGGAGTTTTTTGAGTCATATATAAATGGACTGGCTCCAAACTCTTACCTCTCGGTTTATGCAAAGTATTCCAAGTTTGTAAGATTTGGTTCAAAATTTCAGTTTCACCCTGATGTTGCAATGGCGTTAACCCTATCCTCAGATGGTTCGTCAAAGATGTTTACAGACTATTTTGTTGGAGGATATCAAAATATAAGGTTTAACGACACCCAGTTTTGGGGATTAAACTATGGCGAAATCCGATCACCTAATTTCATTAAGCTGGGTGCCGAATTCCAGTATATTCCATTCAATAAAATCTACGTAAGAGCTGGCGCAAATATCTTAGGATACAGCGAACAGATACCTTTTAGCGACCCGGATCTTTTTAAGAAAATCTATCAAAGTGATCGATACTTAGGCTATGGACTGGATATCTCCTATCAGTCTATATTGGGGCCAATTAGTGTGGGAATCGGAGGGAATGATAGGGATAAAATGCTCAGGAGCTATTTCGCCATGGGCTTCTCCTTCAATTATTCGGATAGGTAGTTTAGAGAATTAAATAGCAGGATTCCTGCAATCAATTACCCGAATCAGCAACAGTATCCAGTCTTAAAAGACAGTGATCAAGTTTAATATCTATTCCTACCAGAAAGGCTTGAGCAGACTAAACAGAACCTACACCTTTTCGAAGCCAGAATGCTCTGATTGGTTAAAATGGAGTTTCTGAAAAATGATATATGAATTTCAATTTCACAAACGGAAATTAGAGCATGAATGAAGTCCAGTTTCCAGAGGAGCAGGACAAACCGTGACAGACATTCAGCCAGACAACCGTGCTCACGTTGGTAGTAATAGATTTAAGTATCACTTTCCAAACCCAAGTATTTAGGAAAGTATATGTGAGCTTTATATTCTTCGAGTGGTCAAAATATAGTCATTGCCCTTCCTGAGAAAGGCAATGACAAGTAGATTTATTCTGAATCCAGTATAGAGTCAACCATCGCATCAATATCACGAAGGTGATTTTGAACGATTCCACTAGAATATCTCGCGCTTGCGGAGCGAGCGGAAGTTTGGATAGTTTTCAACTCAGCACGGACCGCAGCACTGACGTCAGAGCGGCTTTTTTCATCCTGAATCATTAGAGATGCAAGACGTTCCACGTGTGCACGCTGAAGATTTCTACGGAAAGCATCAATTTCTTTTGATCCAGAAAGCTCAGACCAAACACCTTTTCTCAAATCACTTAGCATCTCAGTCATCGAGTAGGCTTCAGCACCATTTAGCGCTTCAGTCTCTATCATCCGTTTCAATCTGTCCAGTCTCAGCACATTGCTAAGCACTCTTGACTGCATGCTACCTATAGAAAACACTGCTCCGCTTGGTTCGATATTGTTGAGGATCTCTTTTTGAAGTAACCAGTCAGGAGTAGAAAATACGTTTTCGTTCAAAAAATTTATGGATTTCAACTGCTCTGCTTTAGCGGTAGGAGTATAGGTGACTCCCTCTTGATCAGTGGTTTTCAATTCTTGATAAACACCGCCGATATTAGCAACCACATGATTTGCGAAGCGACTCCAAACTCCTATCAACTCACCATACAATTCCTCCAAATCATCGTAGCCTTCACCGTCGGTCGCAGTCCATTCGGCTAAATTTGGCGCTACGATTTTCAAGTTCGCCAAACCATACGTACTGGCTTTTACTGGATCATCTCCTACAGATTCTGTTTGGTCACTTGGGTCAAAAGAGTTTCCCCGTCCAAATAGATACCTAGGGTCACCCGCTTTTTCTCTGATCCAGTTATTCAACGTTGGCTTCTCAGCTTTTGGAGAATTTGCATTAGGAATGTACCTGTAGCCCCAATTGATCGCATAGCTATCATATGGTCCGAGCATTCTCACCCAGCGTACGCCTGTGTCGCCCGGCTGAGCAACGTAGTTGTAGCGTGTGTAATCCATAATAGTGGTAGCAAGTCCCCACTTTTGAGTAAAAGTAGCGGAGCGCAATGAGTCAGTTGGGTAGGCATAGGAAGCTTTCATGTTGTGAGGAAGTCCAAGTGCATGACCGATTTCGTGAGAAATCACCCTTCGCATCATTTCACCGATTTCTTCATCTGGTGTATTCAAAGTTCTCGCAGAAGGATTAGCAGCTCCAGTTTCTAACAGGTAGCGGTTTCTGTAGGAGCGTAGATGGTTGTGAAACCATACAATATCACTTTCTATGATTTCTCCTGAGCGTGGATCTGATACGCTTGGACCCATTGCATTTCGCGTGGTGGTCGCTACATAACGAACGGTCGAATATCGGGCATCTTCAGCACTCCAGTCCGGATCTTCTTCCTGCGTGGGGGCATCCTTGGCGATGATGGCGTTTTTGTAACCGGCTGCTTCAAAAGCGACTTGCCAATCTTCGATTCCTTGACGGAAATAGGGTCTCCATTTTTCAGGAGTCGCTGGATCCAGATAATAAACAATTGGTTTCACTGGCTCAACCAATTCACCTTTTGCATAGGCTTCCGGATCGTTTGGCTCAAGTCTCCACCTTCTGATATATGTTTTTTCATCAGATTTCAAAGCTTCAGAACCGTAGTCAATCTGACGAGTCGTAAACCAACCTACACGTGGATCATGCAATCTTGCCTGCATTGGCTGCTCCGGCAAAAGATACATCGATTGGCTCAATTCCATAGAAATCGTACCTGATCTAGAATTGGAAGGAGGATCGGAAGCGTTGTAAGTCATGTCATGTCTCACTTCAATATTCTCTGGGTAACTGGCCATCCGTGTAATAAAGCTTCTTTCTTTATCCAGATTTCTGACCTGATACTGTTTTCTCATAGAAGAAGATAGTCCGCTAAGTGCCGGGATGTCCGAAAGAAAGAGATTTGTCACTTCTATAAGTGCTGCAGTAGAGTCCTTATTGACCGCTTCAATTTTGAAAGATGCCAAAATCGGATTGTAATTATTGGCTTCTACAGACAAGTGAATAGGAAGAGAGTCTGCAGCTACATTATCAAATGAAATTGAGCGAAGGATGATGCTGTTTTGAAGTCTAGTCCAGTGGATTACTTGTTCGTTCGACTTAGAACCAGCAGTTGTATAGCCACCGCCAAGACCGTCGGATATTTTGGAAATACGACTGACCAGAAGCATGTCTTTGCCCAGTAGTTCAAAGGGGACTTCATAATAGTTTTTGTCTCCAATTTTATGAACTATAAATAACCCGTCGTCAGAAATTGCTTCATCTGTGACTATCTCACTATACTTTTTGAAAGGGCTTTTTTTGCTAGGCTTTGTAGCTTGGCCTTGAGGTGCAGCTTCTGCTTTCGCATTTTTTTTATTCTTCTTCTGCGCAAAGCTTGCTATGCTTAGCATCAAAAGGAAGGCAGTTAAGAGTATGGCAACTTTTTTCATCTACTAAATGCAATTGGTTTGTATTAGCAAAGTAGCTGTATAGGCAAAAATATAAAAGGAGTCATTTTTGGTGACTCCTTTTTAGTAGGATGAAGGGTTAGTTCTTTGTTTTACACCCCTTACTTTACAAGATCAGTAGTCTGAATGCTGGCTACTTATATGTGTTTCAATGGCGCTATTTTGATGTTTCTGAGATGAGTTTTTCCAGAGAGCAGAGCGAAAACAGAGTGGGTGCTCGGATTTGTTTACTGAAGAATTAGCACAAATAAGCTAATGATGAAAATCTATCATATTCGTTATAATCATCTGATGTATTGATGGTTGATTAAATCGGAAGTAGTGAAATCCCATTAGTGCAATCGTTTTATCACTTGAGGATCAGATTACTTGATTATCAAGCAATCTCTTGTGATAGCTTTACTATAACCCCGATTAAACTAATGAATCGAAGAAACCCCATGACTGTTTAACCAGATTTGATCTGGCAGATTGGAAGTTAATATTCGGGAAATTCTTCGCATTAATAAGATCGGGATTAAGCACTTGTTTAGCCAAAAATACAGCTATGAAGAGTTGGTAGATTTAGCATAAAGTATCACCTTAGTTAAAAAGTTTAACCTATAAAAAACTATAATTACTTATGCTTACTCATTCAGTATTCTTCAAGTTGAAATTCCCAAATGGATCTTCAGAGGAAGGTGAATTTCTTTGTGCCGCTGCCAAATTATCCTCTATTCCCTACGTTCTGAATTTTCGATCTTTGCGTCAGCTCAGTTCTAAAAATAAGTTTGATTATGGCTTGACAATGGATTTTGATAGTCAGGAGCAATATAATCGCTACAGTCATCATGCTGATCATGTCGCTTTCGTAGAAACCTTCTGGGCGAAATATGTCGCCGATTTTATGGAGATAGATTACGAGGAAATTTATGAGGATTTGTTCTGAAATTATTTTTCACCTAGAGTAATAAGATTATACTGTTTTATTAAGGAATCACAATTGCTACTAATGACGCTTATCAATTTATTTTTCGAGATCAGCTACCGTTAACTGTTCAGTTTTCAGGGTTCATAGCTTTCGTTAGATGAATGGTTTACTCGCCTTTACTTTTAGAGAATTTATAAGAAAATAGTTGTTTTTAAGTGCGCTTATGAAAGCATTTGTTTAGAATTATTTGCTATAAAAATGTGTGGTAAAGTCACTTTTATAACCTATTTCACTCAATCTCACGGGGGTATTATTGGGAAAAAGATTGAGGTTAATGAAGGTCATACCAATATTTTAAGTGAACAATAGAGTGGATAAAAGGCATTTTTCCACAGTAATAATAGGATTCTACACCCTCACTGGTTGAACGTGTGTCAAAACTATCAGCTCGGTACACAAGTTGTATTTCACACGAGTGATTTTCAATAGTGTAAAAGATTTCCATGCTTGAATTTACAGAGAAGGGTATTTATTGTCCAATTGCAGATGTTTATATCGATCCGTGGAAACCGGTTAAATCTGCCATCATTACACATGGTCATAGTGATCATGCGAGGATAGGTAATAGCCATTACATCTGTCATCAGGATACAGTCCCTATTCTGCGCTTGAGATTAGGTCAGGATATTTCTGTACAAGGCTTATCGTATAAACAGGTGATTTCCAAAAATGGAGTGAAAATCAGCCTATATCCAGCAGGACATATAATAGGATCAGCTCAGGTACGCTTGGAATATAAAGGCGAAATATGGATTGCATCTGGGGATTATAAGTTGATGTCAGATGGTCTAAGTGTGCCTTTTGAGCCAGTCAAATGCCATCATTTCATCACAGAGTCCACTTTTGGCCTTCCTATTTATAAATTTCCATCGGCAGCAACTGTATATGAAAGCATCAATCAATGGTGGAAACAGAATGAGTCTGATGGAGTAAATTCTATCATCATAGCCTATGCTCTAGGAAAATCTCAATCCATCTTACATCATTTAGATCAAAGTATTGGTGATATATTTCTGCATGGAGCGGTGGCTAATGTAAATAATACATTGAATGAACAGGGACACAATTTCCCTGGAACTTATGTGACACCAGAAATGAACAGAAAATCAATAAGAGGAGCTATGATCGTAGCACCTCCTTCGGCCCTGTCAACTCCTTGGGTCAATAAATTTTCTCCTTCCCGCAGAGCATTATGCAGTGGATGGATGCAACTACGGGGGGCAAGAAGGCGATCCGGGGTGGATCGTGGGTTTGTATTGTCAGACCATTGCGACTGGGACCAACTTAATGAGGCTGTACTTGCTACTGGTGCAGAAAATATTTATGTGACCCATGGCTATCAAACTACTTATGCTAAGTGGCTTACAGAACGTTACCAGCTGAATGCTGTTGAAATAAAAACACAATTTGAACCTGCCACGGGAGACCTTGAATAAGTTATGAAGGCATTTACCACCATGTTTACGGCCGTTGACCAGACTACGAAGACCAATCAAAAGATTCAGGCTATGGTAGACTATTTCACCACTGCTGATGAGGAAGATAAAATATTTGCGGTCTCTATTTTGATTGGCAACAAACCGAAAAGGCCTGTAAAAACTACAGAATTGAAAGAGTGGGCTGCCGAGGTTGCTGAATTGCCTGTGTGGCTCTTTGAAGAGTCATATCACATTGTTGGAGATTTGGCTGAAGCCATTGCGCTAATCCTTCCTTCTCAACAAAAGGAGAAGCAGTTTACTTTAAGGGATACGTTGGCGTTTCTTTCCAGATTGACAGACCTAGACTCGGAAGAAAAGAAGGCACTTATCATTGATTATTGGATGAGCACTCCTTTAGAGGAACGTTTCGTTTTCAATAAGTTGATCACGGGAAATTTCAGAATGGGAGTATCCAGGCAGTTGGTGATAAAAGCCCTAGCAAAATATTTAGATCAGGAACACACCTCCATTGCTCACAAATTGATGGGGAAATGGGATCCCTATACTGAGACTATGCATTCTATGTTTGCTGGGGAAAGCCATTTGACTAAAAATTACTTGCCATATCCCTTTTTTCTGGCTTACCCACTTGATATGGAGCCTGAGGCTCTCGGAGAGATAGATGAGTGGTGTATTGAGAAGAAGCTTGATGGGATACGGGGGCAGATTATTGTGAGAAATAATGAAATTTTTGTGTGGAGTAGAGGTGAAGAACTCTTGACAGATAAGTTTCCCGAGTTCACTTCTCTTCTAGCTTCACTACCCAGTGGAACGGTGATAGATGGGGAAATTATTCCTTGGAAAGATGGTCATCCTTTACCTTTTCAAGTAATGCAAACCAGAATTGGAAGGAAAAATATTTCTCCAAAGTACCTAAAAGAGGCACCTTTGGTTATGGTTTGTTTTGATGTATTGGAAATGAACGGGGAGGATTTGAGGCAAAAACCCTTGATGGAAAGGAGAGAAATTTTAAAAGGTCTTATTTCTAAGCACAAAGAAGAAAAGCTCTTGTTGTCCGAAGCAATGGATTTTAACAATTGGGGGGAGGTAGCAGCGTTTCGCGTAAATGCCCACGAGCAACAGTGTGAGGGTTTGATGCTCAAAAGAAAGACCAGTCCCTACGAGACAGGGAGGCGAAGAGGCAATTGGTGGAAATGGAAAACTGAGCCAATGACGGTAGATGGTGTGCTTCTATATGCCCAAAGTGGTCACGGCCGCAGAGCCAATCTTTTTACAGATTATACTTTTGCCGTCTGGGATGGAGATATTCTTGTGCCTTTTGCTAAGGCCTATTCAGGGTTAACTGATAAGGAAATCAACGTGCTGGATAATTGGATTAAAAGAAATACACTGGAAAAATTTGGGCCAGTAAGAAGTGTGAAGCCCGAATTTGTGTTTGAGATTGCTTTTGAGGGAATTAATTCCAGTCCGAGGCATAAATCCGGAGTGGCCTTGCGATTCCCCAGAATATTAAGGTGGAGGAAAGACAAATCGGCCAAGGATGCGAATACAAAAAACGATTTATTGCAATTGATTGAAGCACAGAAGTCATGAATAGCTTTGCTGATGTCTGGTTTTCCAATCAGGGATGGACTGCTCATGCTTTTCAAGCCAAAACTTGGTCGGCTATTGAAAAAGGTCGCTCCGGGCTGTTGAATGCTCCTACAGGATATGGCAAAACCATGGCAATTTGGTTTGGCGTCCTACACCACTATTATATTCAGCGAAAAGTTAAAAAAGGAAAGGATGAGCGAAAGCTGCACTGCCTTTGGATCACGCCTTTACGGGCATTGTCCAGTGAAATCCATTCAGCAACTACTCTTGTCAGCGATGATATGGCGTTGGATTATCAGATAGGTTTACGAACCGGAGATACCTCTACCAAAATCCGTCAACAGCAAAAGAAAAAGCCTCCGCAAGCTTTGGTAACTACACCTGAAAGTGTCCATATCCTAATGGCTGGAAAGGGATATACTGATTATTTCTCTGAACTGGAATTTGTAGTAGTGGATGAGTGGCACGAACTGATGGGGAGTAAGAGAGGTGTCCTGATCGAGTTGGCTCTGAGCCGACTAAAAGCACTTAATCCCAAGTTGAAAATCTGGGGGATCTCTGCCACGATAGGCAATCTAGCCGAAGCTCAAGACATACTTCTCGGCCCAGGGAATAAAGGGGTAATGATCAAATCTACTATAAAAAAGAGGTTACAGATTGAAACCCTACTACCAGATGTCTTAGAGCGATTTCCATGTGCAGGCCATCTGGGTGTACATATGGCCGAAAAAGTAATACCCCTTATTGAGCAAAGCCAGTCCACCTTGTTGTTCACTAATACCCGCTCCCAAGCAGAAATTTGGTACAGACAGTTACTCGAGCTCAAGCCAGAATGGGCAGGAGCGATTGCGCTTCATCACGGCTCCTTAAGCAACGAGATTCGTGTTTGGGTGGAAGCAGCTTTGCATGCGGGTAGTTTGAAAGCCGTTATCTGTACCAGTAGTTTGGATCTTGGGGTAGATTTCCGTCCCGTAGATACAGTGGTTCAGATCGGATCTCCAAAAGGGATTGCCCGCTTTCTGCAGCGAGCCGGCAGGAGTGGGCATCAGCCAGGAGCGTTAAGTCGTATCTATTTCTTACCAACTCATTCTCTTGAGATCATGGAGGGAGCTTCATTAAAGCATGCAGTAAAAGAAGGGATGATGGAGAGGCGCATTCCCTATGTTCGCTCTTTTGATGTATTGATCCAATATCTCGTCACGCTGGCGATTTCTGAAGGATTTAAGGCGGAGGAAACGTTCGAAGAAGTGAGGAGCACCCATTGTTTTTCTTCTATGACCAGAGATGAGTTCAATGATTGTCTGCTGATGATCACCAAAGGCGGAAGATCACTGGGTGCCTATGATGAATTTCATAAGGTAGTTGCAGATCAGGGCGTTTTCAAAGTAACCAGCAGAGGAATTGCTCATAGGCATTTGCTAAACATAGGAACAATTGTCAGCGATGCGATGATGCAGGTGAAATTTATGAGTGGAAAATACTTGGGCACAATAGAAGAATGGTTTATTTCTAGGCTGAAACCCGGAGATACATTTTGGTTTTCCGGAAGAAATCTGGAACTGATCAAAGTAAGAGAGATGCAGGCGTTAGTAAGAAATAGTTCTGGTAAAAAAGGAGCTATTCCATCTTGGATGGGAGGCAGATTGCCGCTCTCTGCCGATCTAGGTGTAGCATTGCGACATTCGATGGATATGATTCATCAGCAAATCACTAGAAAAAGTCCCGAATTACACTTTTTGCTACCGCTGTTTGAAAAACAAAAGGAGCTGTCCGCTCTTCCGGCAGAAGGCACACTTTTAATGGAAAGTATACAAACCAAATACGGGTATCATCTCTTTGTTTATCCCTTTGAAGGAAAATTTGTGCATGAAGGAATGGCAGCTGTGATCGCCTTTAGGCTGAGCAGGATCCAGCCAGCTACTTTTAGCATTGCTACGAATGAATATGGATTTGAGCTTTTGTCCGATAGGCCTATCCCCGTGCAGGAAGCGCTTGAAATAGGCCTTTTTACAACAGAAGATTTGCTGTCTGATATTCGACTTGGCATCAATACTACTGAAATGGCGCGCAGAAGATTTAGGGATATTGCAAGTATAGGAGGGTTAGTCTTTCAGGGATATCCTGGAAAGCCTAGTAAGACCAGACACCTACAAGCCAATTCTGCATTGTTCTTTTCTGTTTTTGAAGATTACGATCCAGGAAATTTGCTGCTGAGACAGGCCTATGATGAGGTGATGGATTTTCAATTGGAATCAGCCCGTATGTATGCTGCCTTTGTGAGGATCAGTACTCATGCGATTAATTTGACTTTTCCAGCAAGGCTAACTCCCTTTTCTTTTCCTATTTTCGCAGAATCCTTTCGTGAGAGATATACCAATGAGGATTGGCAAACTAGGCTGGGCAAACTTAAAGACACGCTGGAGAAATAATAGCTCCAAGATGAACCATGGATTTTTATTACAAAGAGGAATTAATTCAACTATTGCCCGAAAAAGTCGCTTACCTGCCACAATATCAGATTCTTGTGGTTGCAGATCTCCATCTGGGGAAAGCTTCTCACTTTCGAAAAGAAGGGATTATGATGCCGGTACCAAGCATATCTCCGGATTTACATCGCATGGATCTGCTGATGAGTTCCTTAAAGCCTACCACCGTAGTTTTTTTGGGAGATTTATTTCATAGTACCCTGAATAAGGAATGGGAGGGTCTGAAGGATTTTCTTCTTCGATATCCTACAATTCGCTTTGTGTTGACGAAAGGAAATCATGATATTTTACATCCCTCCGTTATGGAGGATACGTCCATTGAAGTGGTAGATAAGTTTGAAGTTGGGAAGCATCTTCTTTTTACCCACGCGCCTGAGAAAGACGTGGAGGATAACAAACTGAACATATCGGGTCACATTCATCCGGGTGTGCTGATAAAATCCAAAGGAAGGCAGAGCTACCGATTGCCCTGCTTTTATTATTATGAGGAGTGTTTATTGCTGCCTGCTTTTGGCCAATTGACCGGACTGCATATTCTGAAAAAATCGCCTGGTGCCACTATTTACCCTGTGATTTCAGATGAGGTTATAGCTTTAACTTAAATCGTGTTGGCTTTAATAGGAGATCAAAAAAGGTTTAATTATTTCAGTGAAATTAGAGCATAGGTTTGCTCCATCTCCCTATGTGGAAATGGAGCAAGATTAATAAATAAATTAGGATGGGTAGTATGATTTAAAACTGCCTATGTTCGTAGGGTACTGGATTCAATATTTTTAATGAGCTATCTAATCTTTTTGAACTTGAAATTGATTCTAAATCATTTAAAATTTTTGGTCGAGATTGATATAATTGTATGTATTAAATACTTTATTTAATTTAAGGATTTGATGCGCTTTGACCAATCCTGAATTTTAATATGCATTCTTATTGTTAAATATAATGCACTTAAAAGTTAAGAAGATGATTTTTAAATCGAAGAGTACACTCCATTTTTTGATATAGAAAAAATCGTATACAAGTCGAAAATTCATGTCAGACGTATTTTTTATTTCTCCTCTGTAGCCTGAAGCCTGCGCGAGACCTGTGATTCCTGGCTTAACCATATGTCTACACATGAACTTTCCTATTTTTTCTGAATATTCTCTGTTCATACTTAGTGCATGAGGTCTTGGGCCAACTATTGACATTTCTCCAACTAGCACATTGAAAATTTGTGGAAGTTCATCTAAACTTGTTGATCGTAAGAATTTACCCACGAGCGTTATTCTAGGATCATTCTTTTGCGCTTGAAGAAATTCACTGTTTACCTTATATTTCATAGTTCTAAACTTGTAACAGTAGAATGGCCGATTATTTTCCCCATGTCTAAGCTGTTTGAAAATAACAGGCCCTTTAGAATTGATTGAAATAGCGAGTGCGATCAATCCAAATAACCACCATCCAATTACGATGAAAAAGGAGGCGCTTATAAATAAATCAACTAACCTCTTCAAGGAAACTTGAAATGAGTCTAGGTAATTAATTGAGTAGGATGTATAAATAAATTCTTTGTTTCTGCTAAAATCTTTTGCAGCGATATAATTGTCAATAGTTAGAGACATCTTATGTGTATTTAGAATCTTATGCTATGATTGATTTTTGAAGAGACGATGTGTTTCAGATAGATACCTCCATATAATAAATATCTTCTCCATAATCTCTTTGGTTCCTTTACTAGTCTTACAAGCCATTCCAACCCATGGCTTACCCAAAAATCAGAAGGCCTTTCAACTGTTCCAGAATAGAAATCGAAAACTGCACCAATGGAGCAGATATAGGTTGCTTGAATTTTGTCTCTATTTGCATAAACCCATTTCTCTTGCTTAGGGGCTGTCATGCCTACAAAAAGAACATCTGGTGAAAATTCATTGATTTTTTCAATCATTAAATTATTTTCTTCCTCAGAAAATTCGTCTCGAAATGGTGGCGAAAATCCTTCACAGTTTATGTTAGGGAATACATCACTTAGTTTAGATTTGATTGCATCTAAAGTCACTTGTTTGGAGCCTAAGTAAAAACAAGTTCCATACACACTGTTTAAATATTTCAGCACAAATTCATGTAGATCTGCCCCTGCTATTTTCTTCAATTCGTTGCCACTTATGAATTTGGCAGACAGCACAATAGAGATCCCATCGGGTAACAAAATGTCTGAATTCATCAAGGCATTTTTGAACACCTTATCTTCCTCTGCCAGACAATAGCTGTATTGGTTCAACGTATTTATAATTGTTTTACCTTTTTGAAGAACGTCAACTAGCTGCCCTTTAAAAATTGAGTAGCCTAAAAACTCAGAATTTATCGTATTCATGATTTTGAGATTGAATTAAACAGTTATTTATTCCTTCTGGTACTTTTTTATGGCTTCCTAGACTTCGTAACTGACGGCAAGATACAAAAATTAATATTTGAAATACATTTTACTATAGAAAAAAAGTTTTGAAATTTTTTTCTATAAATTCATTATTTGAAAAACTATAGTTTTTTTAAAAAAAGTTCTATTTACTTCTTATGGGTTTAAAAAAATTGAATATTTTTCCTTCCTATTACCTCTTTATAAAGCGTTGAATTAGTTTGAAAAGTCTTGAAATTGGTTTGCCTCATTTGTAGGCAGGTTAGTGATCTGACTATAATTATGGTTGGATGTAGGCTAGCTTTTGGTCTTGTGAATGAGAGGTTTGTCTTTTATGGAATCCACAATAGGTTAGGGTACTTTGAGTTAGATTCTGAAAATATCTAATCATCAGATTTAGTAATCCCAAGTAGTTGTGCGGATATACACTTTCTACAGTAGAAGGGATGTGGATTGTTTAGTTTGTAAACAAAAATTTTCCGCAAGCCTGTACATTTACAAGAGGCGAGTGTATTTCAATTGTAATTTGGGGAGGTAGATTGATTTTTTAATTCCTCCAAAAAGCATATGATTTCCCATAGTCACACTAATAAGGATAAATTGAAGTGATGATGGGTGTGTCAAAAACTCTTTGACCATATTGTCTTTGTCGATCTTGTAGACTGACTCATTGATTTGTAATTAATCCTTTGATCCAATCCACACAGTTCACTTTTCAAATAGCCGGTCGCTCTCCGAACAGTTGTTAACGTGATATCGCTTGCGTCTTCTCCAAGGACTACTATTAAATAGGTGTCCACGATGCCTTCATAGTGAACATAAGCCGTGCTATTATCTTTAAATGAGTAATTTTCTCGTATGTATTCAACTTTATAATTGATAACCTGGGCATGTCCATCTTTCATGCACGTTAATTTTGAAGTGTCGGCAACCTATACGGATACTCAGATTTCACAATTTCCAACAGAAACAGATTTATCAGCTGCTACTGCTTTTAGCTGGCTAATATTTCAGCTTTGTCTGTCACCGATTTTTTTGGACTTAATAAACATATCAATCGTCAAATTCATCATGTTAGAAAATGGCCAAAGTGACTTATCACCTACCAATGCAGACTCTAATCTTGTGCATCAATCTAAAAGCTTGACCATATCTACTCAAGTATAGTGGAAGCTGAAGCCGCAGGAATTAGTAGCCCTGTTAAGTGAGCTCTGTGTGTGCACTTACTGAATTCGAGGAATCTCTCTCCGCTAAATCGCTATTGTTGGGTGTCCGCTTGGGAGCTTTTGTACCCCACACTGGTCTTTTGATGAAAGCATCGCACATATTGTTCACAGCACTACTCAACTAGAAATTGTTGTATCATGGGGATCATATTCATTGTTTTGTCTATTTTTGTTCGAGAATCATCCACCAATTTGGGCCTGCAATTAAAAGTTTCAGCTTGTCATTATGTAATTGGAGGTTTTCAACTTATGACTCACTTAATTAAATTGTAGCTTCCGAATCAAAATATCTTGGGTTGTAATGAGATAATGAGCGCAGGTATTCCTTTGACAGTTACTTTGCTCAAGGCTTTCGAATCTATTTTTGTAAAGCAAACAATAGGAAGCTTACCATAATTAAAAATGGGCATATCCGTATTGGCTCTTTTATTAATTTTAAACCCAAAAAAAAGCTTTTTATTTATAGTAAAATGCATTTTATGTTTTTTATTTTCAGATCTGTGCCTATATTTGGTCTAATATTCTTTTACAGGAAAAGGGAAGCGTATGTTTTTAGGTTTTAGCATAAAAATAGGAGATTAGTTTTTGGTTGGTATTGAAGAGGCGTTTGAATTGACAGAATGTTTGAAGCGGTTCAATTTCTTGAGGTACAATCAAATAGTTTTATCAATTTCCTAATTAGAAATTATAGAATAGATTATGCTGGTATTTATAGTGCAAACTCCTTATTATCAGTTAGATACATTTCTTCGGGAAAGTCGCTACTAGTTCTAAAGCAAAAGAATTAATGCTTTCACAATTTTGATTTATTAGTATTAAACCATATTAAATTTATGGATTTGTTAGAAAAAAAAATATACATCGCGGGACATAAAGGAATGGTAGGATCCGCTATTTGGAGGCATTTACAAGCTAGAGGTGCAGATAATTTGGTAGGTAGCTCTAGTAAAGATCTGGATCTAAGGGATCAAAAGTCCGTATCTGGCTTTTTCGAAAGAGAAAAGCCAGATATAGTTATAAATGCAGCAGCTAAGGTTGGAGGGATTTTAGCAAATGATTCTTTTCCTTTTGAATTTTTGATGGACAACCTTCGGATTCAGAATAATTTGATTAACAGTTCACTTGATCAAAATGTGGAGCGCTTTCTTTTTTTAGGTAGCTCTTGTGTGTATCCAAAGAAAGCTGATCAGCCTATAAAAGAAGAGTACCTCCTCACCGGAGCTTTGGAGAAAACCAATGAAAGTTATGCAATTGCAAAAATCGCTGGGATTAGAGCTTGTGAAGCTATTTTTAAGAATAAGAACAAAATATATACTTCTATAATGCCATCTAACCTATATGGGGCATTCGACAATTTTGATTTAAATAGTTCTCATGTACTTCCGGCTATGATCAGAAAATTTCATGATTCTAAGATTAATGGAAATCAGCCGGTCAAACTCTGGGGTACGGGAAGTCCTCTTAGGGAATTCCTTTATGTAGATGATTTGGCGGATGCAGCAATTTTTATTTTAGATAAAAACGCTCATCATCCTCTCATTAATGTGGGAACTGGTTATGATATAGAGATTAAGAAACTTGCTAAAATGGTTCAAAGTGTAGTGGGACACGAAGGTGAAATAATTTGGGACTTAAATAAGCCCGATGGTACACATAGAAAAGTGATGGATATAAGTAAAATCACAAATATGGGTTGGGAACCAAAAGTTTCTTTGATACAAGGAATAACTCAGACTTATAAATGGTATTTGCAAAATATCAATAGTTTGAAAATGGTAAATATGTATATCTAATTTTTAAATTAAAAAGAAAACAATAGTATATGAAAGTTGCATTAATAACTGGGATTACAGGACAAGACGGTGCTTATTTAGCGGAGCTCTTATTAAGTAAAGGATATACGGTTCATGGTATTAAAAGAAGAGCATCTTCTTTCAATACCCAAAGGATAGATCATTTGTATCAAGATCCACATCAGATGAACCCAAAGCTTATTCTTCACTATGGTGATTTAACAGATTCTATGGGGATCACCAGAATCATTAAAGAATGTGAGCCCGATGAAATCTATAATCTTGGAGCAATGAGTCATGTAAAGGTAAGTTTTGATACACCTGAGTACACTGCAAATGCAGATGGACTAGGTATTCTAAGAATACTTGAAGCTGTGAGATTGCTGGGCATGGAAAAGAAGACCAGAATTTATCAGGCTAGTACTTCAGAATTATATGGTCTTGTACAGGAAATTCCTCAAAGAGAAGAAACACCATTTTATCCAAGGTCTCCTTATGCTGTAGCTAAATTGTATGGTTTCTGGATTGTTAAAAATTATAGAGAAGCATACAACATGTTCGCTTGTAATGGTATACTTTTTAATCATGAATCGCCACTTCGCGGAGAGACATTTGTCACCCGAAAGATCACTCGCGCGGTAGCAAGAATAGGTGTTGGAATGGAAAGCATTCTATACTTAGGGAATCTAGATGCAAAAAGGGATTGGGGACATGCCAAAGACTACGTGGAAGCGATGTGGCTAATGCTGCAAGTGGATGAGCCAGAAGATTTTGTAGTGGCAACGGGCGTGACTACCAGTGTCAGAGACTTCTTGCACCTTGCTTTTGGTCAGATAGGTTTTAAACTCGATTTTGTAGGAAAAGATTCTAGTGAAATGGGAGTATTACGTGATATTGACTATGATATAGCCTTAGAAAAGTTGGGTATAACTAAAGAGGAGTTACCTGAATTGGGAGAGGTTTTAATCAAAGTGGATCCTGAATATTACAGACCTACTGAGGTAGAGCTATTAATAGGTAGCCCTGATAAAGCTGCTAAAAAGCTAGGATGGAAGCCGAAATATACTCTTTCAGAGTTAGTTGAGGAAATGGTTACTTCTGATTTACAGCTGCTTAAGAGAGATATCTGTCTCGTTAAGGGTGGCTTTGATATCACTTCAAGCTCAGAATATTAATGAGTATTAATAATTTTAAATAGTAAGTTGTCGGCCTATAAAGAGATCAGGCTACTTACATATTTTCGAAATATTTTAAATGTATTATTGAGGTTTTAAGTTTCTTTATAAACGAATAGCGATCATACTACTAGAATATTCAACTATCAGATTAATTGGTAGTCGCTTTCAGATTGGAGAGTAAATGTTCTTGTAGGTCTATTAAAGATTAATATTCTTTTAGCAACAAAGCAGAAGTTTCATTTGATCGTTATATTAATACCATTTTCAAGTTGCTTGCAATACGTGTAGCGGAAAAAAATTATTTTCCGATGGACTTCGATTATCAATCTCATCGTTTACAATACATTGAGGATGATGTAAAAGTGAAACACTTTTATTAACACACTTATCAGGTTTATTTAAGAGGATAAGTGTGATGCAAACTTCTCCTCACATTGTTAAGTAATGAAGGTATTTATATAAGAGTATTTCCGTGTTTCGTGCCAGCAATCCATGTTATAGATTAGCTTGATTTATTAAAGAAAAGTTAGTGAAAGTATAAATAAGTAATTATGAATGATATTGTGACTGGAGATCTTCTAGCTTGCGACGGCGCTCTGATAGATTTAGATTATCCGTCTTTTCTACGGGCTAAAATTGGATTTGATCAAGAAGGTAATCCATGTTTTATTGTAAAGAATGATTCTTACCTAGACAAATGATTTTTTTATGAATAATACCTCGAAAATGACTCTTAATAATAATATAGACATTCAAGAATTACCTGTAATAGAAAGAGTAATTCCTATTACACCCGCTCAAATGGAAATTTGGCTTGCTTGTAAAATAGGAGGGAGAGAAGCTAATAAAGCGTACAATGAATCTATTGCTTTAAGGCTTAGTGGAGATCTTTCAGTAAAATATCTGCAGGAGGCGTTCTTGAAAGTTATTGAAAGGCATGAAGGAATGCGTTCCGTAATTAGTCCTAATGGAAGAAGCTTAATAGTTTTCAGCAGTTTTAGTTTACCTATTAGGATGCGAGATATTAGCGATGTAAGCGAAAAAGAAAAGGATGTAGTTCTTAAAAAGCATTTAGAGCAAAAAGGGTCTTATCACTTTAATTTGGTTCATGGCCCCTTATATGTAATGGACTTAATTAAGTTAGGGGAGAGAAGCCACCTATTAACTTTTACAGGACATCACCTTATTTTTGACGGATGGTCGTTAGGTGTCATGCTTGAAGAGTTGGCAGTTATCTACTCAAGCCTAATTAAAGGCACAGAATCCATTTTGCCTAAAGCGGACGGTCTTGGAGATTATGCTAAAGAATTCTTCAATCTTACCCGAAAGTCTAGTTATAAACAAACTAAGGATTTTTGGAAAACTTATTTGAGTAATCCTGTTCCTAGAGTTGATCTACCAATAGATAAAGAACGGACAAAAATAAGAACATACAATTCAGACGTACTAAGGAGATCTATAGAAGTCGAAACTTTGAATAAAGTAAAAGCTGTAAGTGCTAAACTTAATTCAAGTTTAAATCTTACTTTACTAGCAATTTTTGAGTTGTTTCTAAGTGATTGGACTAAGCAAAACGATATAATCGTTGGATTGCCTGTTGCTGGACAAATCGGCTTTAATAAACATCGGTTAATTGGACACTGTGTAAGTTTACTTCCACTTCGAAGTAAAATTGATAAGAATCAAATATTTTCTGAATATTTGAAAATCAGAAAATCCGATTACAATAGTACTTTGGAGCACAGTATTATATCGTTTGGGGATATGATTCAGAATATCTCTATAGCAAGAGATTCTTCTAGAGTTTCTTTAGTGCCTGTGACATTTAATATAGATACAGGGATGGAAGATGGGCTTGAATTCACTGGGTTAGAACATAGTTTGATGGCTAACCCCAAGTCGTTTTCAAATTTTGAATTGATCCTTAATCTTTTCAAATCAGCAAATGGATATGTATTAGATTTCACATACAATAGTAATCTTTTCAATAAATCAACAATCGAAACTGCCGCAGATAACTATTTTAAGATGATCGATTTATTTTTAGATCATCCTGGAAAGAAGATCTCTGAAATATTTAACTTATGTAGTTCACATTCAGAAGTTATTCAAGTTCCTTTAATGGAGTTTCAGTCTTTAGGTGAATTAATCAAAAAACAGCTAGCTATTCGTGGGGATAAAGTAGCCGTACGGATTGGGAATGAGAAATTTACCTTCAAGCAACTTAATTCTATTACCAATACAATAGCGGCACATTTGATTCTAAAAGGTGCCGGGCCAGGGAAAGTTGTGGGAGTTCATATGGAGAGGGGTATCAACCTTGTAGCAGGAGCACTAGCTGTGATTCAAATAGGAGCTTGCTACTTACCAATTGAGACAGAGTTCCCAGAAGAGCGAGTAAAGTACATGCTGAATGATGCCGATGTAGCCGTTTTTTTAACTGAAAATGAGACCTATTCATGGGATGATTTAAATGTTAAAAAGCTAAAAATTGATCCTCAATTTCTTCAAAAATCTATACCTGTTTTGGTTGTCAAACCTCCAAAAGCTGATGACCCTATATTCATTGTGTACACTTCTGGATCAACTGGGAATCCGAAAGGAGTTGTATTGACTCAACTTAACCTTATTGATTTTCTAAAACACTTTAAGATTGCTCCAGGTATGAATGAGCAGGATATGGTAATGGGATTAACTTCCATTTCATTTGATATGTCTTTTTTGGAGCTGATACTTCCCTTTGTATATGGAGCATCTCTACATTTGTTAGATAAATTTGAAAGAAGAGATCCAAGGGAAATAGTAAAAGTGATTAAGTCAAGTCAAATAACAAAGCTGTTTGCAACACCTTCTCATCTTAAATCTATTGTTAATTATGGTCTAATAGATAAACAATCTAAACTAACTATAATTTCTGCCGGCGAACCTTTGCAACTTTCATTGTCAAAGAAATTGGTCCAAGCTTCTTCAAAAGTGTTCAATATTTATGGGCCTACAGAAACTACTATTTTTAGTACTATCAAAGAAATTACAGCTGATACACAGGTAATTACAATAGGTAAGCCTGTCGAAGGCACTAGCATACTGTTAGTTGATGATTCCGGAAACCTCGTCACTTCGCCAGGGAAGGTAGGTGAGGTTTATATTGGAGGTAAAGGTATAGGTTTAGGCTATCTGAACAATAAAAAGCTAACGAATGAGAAATTTGTTTTAAACTTTCAAGATAGTTTCCCTGGGATATATTATAAGACAGGCGATCTTGCTATTTGGACATCTGAGGGTGAATTGGACTGTAAAGGACGGCTTGATCATCAGGTAAAAATTAGGGGACAAAGAATAGAGTTAGGAGAAGTAGAGAATGCAATTGCTCAAGATAAGGATGTGCTACATGTGCTGTTAGAAAAACAAATATCTGAAGACGGAAGTGATATTCTTGTAGCATATATTTCTTTTATGAAGACGGAGGATAGTATCATTGATTTTTCCATGTGGATTAATTCGTGTAAAACAAATCTTTCGAGTATTCTACCAAGTTTCATGATTCCTGCTCAATTCTATATTGTTGATAATTTTGAATTAAATCAAAATGGAAAAATTGAAAGGAAAGCTGAAAAAAGCATAATACATATAAACTCTAATGAAGTTAAACATCAAGAAATAATTACAAGTACAGCAACAAATACAGTTGTTACTAAGGTTGTAAAAGAGTTGTGGGAGAAAGTTTTGAGCACTTCAGATCCCAATTTGGATTCTGATTTTTTTCAAGAGGGTGGACATTCATTATTAGCTGTTGATCTAATTTCACAAATTGAAAATAAATTTGATTTAGCTCTACCACTTTCGTTATTGTTTGAGTACTCTACTATTAATACAATATCGGAGTATATCAATACTATGATTAGTACTAAAATAGTAGAAAGTATATTAGTTAAAATTAAAGTTGGAAAGCCCGATAAAGTGTTGTTTTTTATCCATGGAGTAGGCTTGAATCCAATGGAAATTAGTACTTTAAATAATTATATGGATGAGGATCAGACAATCTTGGGATTGCAATCACCTTCCATTATGAATAATGATATTCAACCAATTGATAATATTGAGGAGATTGCAATGTTGTATATAAATAAAATAAAGGAGACAGGTTTTAATGGGCCATATAGTCTTCTAGGAAATTCTTTTGGTGGACAGATTGCATTTGAAATGGCAAAACAACTTATTAAGAATGGAGATCAAATCGAATTTTTGGGTATGATAGATACAATTGCATCATTGAAAGAAGAACTGCCAATGAGTTTTGTTGATAAGGTGATTCATGGTGGTAGAAAATTAATTTTTGAAATTAAGTTTATTGTTAATGGTCCTCTGTATTATTTAAAATATAGGGATCAATATTTCAAAGAGAAATTTAGTGACAGTCCATTAGTAAATAGAGATTTGACTAGTTTAAAAGAACGAATTAAGAAAATAGAAGATGTAAATATGGTAGCATGGAAGAATTACGTACACGAGCATATTGATGCAGATATTACTTTATTTCTAGCTAAAAAGAAAACGTTTTATGTTTATGATTTTGAAACCTTTGGTTGGTCTCCATATGTAAATAGCATTGATGTTGTATATATGCCTGGTGAGCATGCGAATATGCTTAAGCAACCACATGGAAAAGAGTTCTCTAGAGCACTTCAAAATATGCTTAATAAATCTAATTATTGAAAATATGGTCTTTGGTAGAGTTATATGTTCTCAAATTAATGTGTTGGAATGGAGAAAGAATTGTGATTATGATTTAAAGAATAATCTCGATGTTTGGAGGATTTTTATTCCCAATTGCATAAGTGTAATTAGTGATGAAATTCACCTGGTGAATGAGACTGAACTAATCAAAAGTCAGTCATTTGTTCAGGAAGAAGATAAAATTCGATTTTTGCTAGGGAAAATATATCTTAGAAAACTTCTATCAAATTATTTACAAATAGCTCCAGAGGAAGTTTTGTTTAGTTTCACTGAATTTAACAAACCTTTCTTAGCAGCTTATCCTAATTTAAATTTTAATCTTTCTCATTCTGGAGATTATATAATTATAGGTTTATCTAATCGCTGGTCGGTTGGGGTTGATGTCGAAGTGATGAATACTAAAAATGATTTATTTAGTATGATATATAGTACCATGTCTGTCGTTGAAATTCCTTCAATCTTGAACAGTGACAATCCAAGACCCATGTTTTATAAGCATTGGACTAGGAAAGAGGCGTTGCTTAAGGGCTTAGGTGTTGGTTTAATCGATGATTTAAAAGGTTATAGTGTTTGTGATGGGCTTAATTTTGTACCATCAGAATTATTTAATTTCACTTCCACCTTGAATATTCGTAATTTCGTTATGGATGAAGAATATTCTGTCAGTATTGCATATGATACTGCTATTAGGGTAATTAGATTTTATGAATCTGGTAATGATTGATCTATTGTGGTTATAAATACTACCTTATTTTTTAAGGTTAACTTGTTTTAATATCTTGGGATTTAGTGTTCTAATTTTAATTAATAATATCATGAATAAAGTAGCAATATATGGAGGGTTAGGAAATCAGATGTTTCAATATGCATTAGCTATTGCTATGGATGCAAGTGGAATACCAACTAGAATTTCTGTTAACGATTATTTAGTCAAGCGACACTATCAGGGATTTGAATTGTTGAGAGCTTTCAATGTAGCAATTCCTATTCGTGATAGATTCAGGATTTATGTCATGAACAGGTTACGTCCGGTTTTCGTAGATGTTAGTAATACATGGATTAAGAATATTATGACGAAAATAGTAATATCAAATTCCAATGTTTATAGGGAAGTAAAAGACTTTTATTATGATGAAAATGTTTTTGAACAAGAATCTGCTTATTTAGTTGGGAATTGGCAATCTATTAAATATTTTGAATCTCAAAAAAAATTAATTAAGGAGGTTTTTAATTTTAACAAACCTCATGACTTATTTAATTTGAAGTTTGCAAGCGAAATTGAAAATAGAAATTCTGTTGCAGTTCATGTTCGGCGTGGTGATTACACTAAACCTGAATTAGCAGGTAGCAGAATGATTTATGATTCCCTTAGTTATTATTATCAAGCTTTTTCGATTATCAATACTACTTTTGATAAACCTATATTTTATATTTTTTCAGATGATATTAAATGGGCCAAAGAAAATTTTAAAGGTTTTAATTTTGTATTTGTCTCACATAACCAAGGTTCTAAAAGTTACTTGGACATGTATTTGATGACTTTATGCAAGCATTTTATTATAGCCAATAGCTCATTTAGCTGGTGGGCGGCATGGCTCGCTGATAGTCCTATGAAAAAAGTGATAATGCCTAGACTGTGGATAAAGAAGATGGATTGTTCTAGTATTCAGCCTGAAGGATGGATTGCCCTCGATATAAACCCTGTTAACTTGAGTGTGTTGAATTAAATAAAATTAGTATAGTTTATACAATTCTGTTAGTTAGTTTATATTTTGAATTAACAGATTAATTATTCTGATTACCTGTTATTGCACCATTAACGATTTAAAAGTAGCTCAGAATAAGCTCCACTCTAGTATTCAGGCCACTTCGGTTTTCCGTTAGCTATTGGGACGTTTTCTTCGCCTGTCTTTCGGACAAGTGTCTTACAGTCTTTAGAGTATATAGAATGTGGCTACTTGCATCATCCGATAGTTACCTTAGGTCTGTTTGATGAGGATAATGAGTTTAATTGTTACTGATGGTTCTACCACGAACTTAATGGAGATCTTACAGGATTTAGGTCGATACTTGTTAAATGTATTTCATGAAATTTCGTAAAACAGTCTCATATGTCAGTTATTTATTATTTTTCTTATATTTTTAAATTCCTTAAACAATTATCCATACTAACTCAAGGTTAGAACCTTACTGATTATCTATTTTTTGTCAGTCAAATCTTTTCTGGTGAATGAAAGTACTAGAGTGTTGTTTACGCTTTTAGCTATGTTGTGCAGGATTTTTCATTTGAATAAGTTGCAGCCATCATTCTTTTTTGATGGTTTTGAAGATCTTTTTATCAAAATTTAGATTCTTTTCATTCAGTTATGAATGATTCACTCATCCTTCAGTTGGATGTTTACAAGTGTATAATACGCTATTTGAGCATCTGCTTTCCTATCAATAAGGAGTCAAAAGGATCAAAAGATTTGGTAGACTCATCGATTTTGGTGAAAGTGCCTAAATAAAGTTGGCATATTTTGTTAGGATAAAAAAAACCAAGTGAGATGGAGAAAAATCATCAAATCAAACCGCAACCTATATTCTGTTTAGAATTACGTAAACAAGTAGTTAGGCAAATGAGAAAGTGGTGAATTCACTTTTTTGTAAGTGGAACGTGAATAGGGTATAGTCGAAAACAGAACCTTTATCATTTGCTTTATAAACATTCTGATACCTTGAAAAAAGTAGCAAGGATGGTTATGGGAAAAGATAGTCAATCAAAGGTGTCAAAAGCGTTAAAAAGCCATATAAATGAACTGGAGGTAGCCTTGGGACGCAAATTATTAGAAGCAGATCTATATCGGATTATTGTGGAAAAGGCGTCAGATGAGTTCCGGGTGGATTTAGAAAAAAAAGTTTTTTTTAGCCAGTGTCCAACTCGCAGAATAAATGTATCCATTCCTATTCTTTTCACATCAATTTAGCCTGTAAGATGTTAGGATTTAGCAGACAGGCTTATTATCAAGGCAAAGTGGTTAGGTCAGACCTGGAAGATCACGTGATCCGACTCGCAGATTCGAATCTGAGTAAAGCACGTTATGGCTGTCCGAGCCAGGGCTGCCGCAGGATGTATGAGACGTTTGGCAATCAGTTTCCACTAGGCGTGACAAAAGCATATCGTTGCTTATGGGGCTGCGGTACCGAGTTAAATACCCTAAGCGTTATGGTATAGCTACCCAGTCAGGCACCCCGGAGTTTCCTAATCTTCTGGTGGAGAAAAAGGTAGATGGAATTAACCAGATTTGGCAAGGTGACAAGGCACATTATCTCTATGGAGACACAAAACTTTATACGATCTGCCTTACCGATGTGTGCAGTCAGGAGATTGTCTGTTATGGGGCTTATGACTCCAATCAGGCAGATAATTACAAAGAAGTGAAGCAACGAGTCGTAAAAAGGGAGCGGTCTAAAGGACAAAAAATCAAGGGAATTATTCACCACAGCGATGGAGGTAAACAATATGAAAGTGGCACTTACAAATCCCTATGAAGTCGCCAAGGAATACTTCAAAGCATGTGCATGTATTCTTATGAGAATCCCGAAGCATAGAAAACCAATGATCTGATAAACAATGGATACCTAAATTACTGGAAACCAAAGATGCGCGAAGAGCTAAGAAGATGTCAACGCAAGGCAGTAAATGATCACAACAACAAAAGAAGAAAGAAAGCTCTTGATGGGCTAATTCCCATTCAGTTTAAATCAAAGTTGGAAAGATTACCTAACACTGGATACAGCCTGAAACTTAAGCCACGTAATCCAGTGCAACCAAAAGAACGAACACAACAAGAAATCAATAAATCAACAGTCCAATAGACATAAAGTGTAAACTAAAATCAGGCAAGGTCAAGTCTACTTCGGTCTTCCTGCCAGTTAATCAAAGAAACTATGGCTACTGGCATAATCATAATACGCTATACCGCTATCGTGGAGCTATGAATCAATTTTGGTATTTTCTATTGATTTTTACCGGAATTTTAAATCTTTTTCAACACCACCAGAATGGTAGATATCTCGTTCATAATCAAGGTGCTTTTGCGAGTTTCAATTTATAATTTTTCATTTTCTTGCTAATTTAGACAGATTCATTGAGGTGTTTTTTTACTCTCATTTGGCTCAGCATGTGATGGAGCTCACTTCGAGAACCTAAACTGCTTCTTAAATAAAAAAAAATGTGTTATAAATAATAAAAAATGCTTTTCGTATATTAAATCTAAATCTTTTCTTACCTTAGCATTCTGAAATGAGGCCAATGATTCGATCTATAACCTCTACTTAATTTTTCATTAAATAATTAGTTATGAAAACTCAATTTAAAGTTAAGCACGTGATACTTTCTGGTGGTGTTGGCAGCAGACTGTGGCCACTTTCAAGAAAGACTAAACCTAAGCAGTATTTAGATCTATTTTCTGGCAAATCTCTGTTTCAACTCTGTGTTGAAAGGAATGATTTTTTGAATCCTGAATTGATAGTAGTTGGTAATAGTGAGAATTATCAGCTGTCTAGAGACATTTTAACTAGGTTACGTCTGGAGAATTATATCGAAGTAATAGAGGCTATGCCAAAGAACACTGCGCCTGCTATCGCTTTCGCAGCCTTGATGTCTGATCCGGATGATATTCTCCTAGTTACCCCATCTGATCATTTGATAGAAAATGAAGAGTTCTACCACGGAAGTGTTTATAAGGCAATTGAACTCGCAAAAAACAACAAACTCGTCACTTTCGGAATAATTCCTACCAGAGCGGATACAGCCTATGGGTATATTGAGGCTAACGGAGAGGATGTTGTAAGATTTCGAGAGAAACCCGCAAAGGAACTAGCTGAGGAGTTTTTAGCAAATGGTAACTTCCTATGGAATAGTGGAATGTTTTGTTTTAAGGCATCTGCATTTTTGACTGAACTCAATAAGTATGAGCCTGACATGCTAGATGCAGTTAAAAATGCTATTGGCTTGATGAAAGATGGTTTTTTGGATAAAGATTCTAATTCCTTGATTCCTTCGATCAGTGTTGATTATGCAGTGATGGAGAAATCTGAAAACATTGCAGTTGTTCAATCTGAATTTAGATGGTCTGATATGGGGTCATTTGATGCCTTGGCTGATCATCTTGCAGAAAAGAAAGAACTCAAGCTTGATGAAAATGGGAACTTCGCTATAGGATGTAATCGATTCATTTCATTTGTTGGGGTATCTAATGTGATTTTGGTTGAGACTCCAGATGCAATTTTGGTATTAGATAAGGATTCCTCACAGGATGTGAAGTTTCTTTTCGAAAAACTCGATAGAGAAGATTCAATTTTGCTGCGGTAATTATTGTTTTCATCAACTGCATTTAATTTAAAACACTCTCCTTATTTTTGGTTTTAATTCATAAAAATATTTCATTGGCTATGAAGAATATATCTATGAAACTTCAATTTATTTTTTTTGAAATTAATTTTTAGTTAAAAATATAAATGAATAATATAATCGCAATCAATTTCAATAGTTCAATTATCGACATGGTGAAGCATTCATGGAGTAAATACTCCAATGAAGTTGCTATTGATGACGGTGTAGATAAATTAACTTTTAGGGAGTTAGAGAAAAAAGTGACTTTATTGAGTGACCTAATATTGTCAGAAGCTGTTAATGAAGGTATAATAGCCCTTACTACAACAAGAGGGGCACAGCTTATTGTTAATATTCTTGCGATTTTGAATGCAGGCAAAACCTATCTTCCTATCGATCCTGGTTTCCCTAAAGCTAGAATAGAGCAGATTGTGGAAGATTGCGGAGTGAGATATTATCTTAAAAGTAGTGAAGATGATTCTTTGGATTTGCAATCTATTGATGTGAACGGAACAGGAATTGGTACAACTTCACAACTAGATAAGCATACTAAAACAGCCTATATACTATATACCTCAGGCTCTACTGGAAAGCCTAAGGGAGTATGTGTACCTCATTCTAGTATCATCAATCTGATTAATTGGCAAGGAGAAAATTCTACCTCTAAACCAGGAGTAAAAACCTTGCAGTTTACAAGATTGACATTTGATATTTCAGTTCAGGAAATCTTCAGCACGCTATGTTCTGGTGGTACATTACAGGTAGTTGATGCAGATGTAATCAGAGATAATAAGGCTTTAATACAGGTATTAAATCAACAAAAAATACAGCGTTTGTTCCTTCCGTTTGTTGCGCTTCAAGGAATAGCAAATGAAGCAGAAAGTTCCGCAATATACCCAGAGTATTTGGAGGAAGTGATGACTTGCGGTGAGCAATTAAAGTCTACGCGTACAGTCAAAGCGCTTTTCGCTAATATGCAAAAGGCTAAGCTTTTTAATCAGTATGGGCCTACAGAATGTACCTGTATTGTCACACAATTGGCTTTGCCAAATGATCCCTCTGTTTGGGAGGACTTGCCTACGATAGGAAAAGCAATCTCCGGCGTGGAGAGTTTGATTTTGGATAAGGACTTGAATGTAATTGATGAGCCTAATATTGAAGGAGAAATATATTTTTCTGGTAAATGTCTTGCAGAAGGCTATTTGAACAAACTTGAGCTGACAAAGAAATCTTTTTTCCCACTTACAATGGGGGATGGAAGTACTCAATTGGTATATAAAACTGGAGATTTGGGACATTATACCGAAGAAAAGGAGATTTTCTTTTTAGGTAGAATTGATGACCAAGTTAAAATAAGCGGCTTTCGTATAGAAACAGGAGAAATTGAAGCAGTGGCAGCAGAGCTATCTGGCGTGGAACAGGCGGTAGTTTTAGTAAAAGAGTATGAGGATTCGCAGAAGTATCTTGAGCTGTTTTATGTGAGTGAACACAATCATGTTGGGCAAAAAGATATGTTAGCACACTTGAAAAAGTGGTTGCCGAGCTATATGATCCCTACTTCTTGTATCAGAAAAGATTGCTTCCCACAAACTTCAAATGGTAAAATAGACCGTAAGCTTCTGGCAGCTGATCGGGTGAACGTAAATAACTTCAAAGACTCATATGTCAAACCTAGAGGTACTACTGAGGTACATTTGGCTGAAATCTGGAGGACACTATTGAACTTAGATCAAGTAGGCAGAGAAGATCATTTTTTTGAACTTGGAGCTACCTCACTTTTGGCGCAGAAGATGGCTATTGAAGTGAGTAAGGCTTTTGGGAAAGAATTCACAGTGACTAAAATATACCAATTCCCGAAATTGAAGGATCAGGTCTCATTCCTGAATAAAGATGAAAGAGAAATTAATGAAAGAATCCATAATAAGAATGTAAAGAATGAGAATAATAGAGACGTAGCAGTAATCTCTACCGCCAGCAGGTTTCCTGGAGCAAAGAATAGTGAAGAGTTTTGGGAATTTATTAAAAATGGAAAAGAGACGATTCAATTTTTCAATATTGAAGAATTAGCTCCGTCTGAGCAGGTAAAGGCTCACTCAGATCCTAATTACATCAAAGCAAGAGGAATCATTGAAGACATTAAACACTTTGATTATGAGTTTTTTGGGATCAACCCAAAATTTGCTTCTGTAATGGATCCACAGCAAAGACTTTTCTTAGAAGTCGCCTTTGAAGCGTTGGATTCAGTGGGATATATTGCTAATAAACCAGATTTTTCTATCGGTGTTTTTGCTGGTTGTAGCACAAATTATTACTATAATAGAAATTTAGTTTTTGATCAAGAGTTAGCAGAATCCATGGGATCTCTTCAGATCAATTCAGCAAATGAAAAAGATTATCTATCAACACGGGTGGCTTATCTGCTGGATCTCAAAGGGCCTGCTGTCAGTATCAACACTGCCTGTTCTACTGCTCTTGTGGCGATTGCGACTGCGGTTAAAAGTATAAGATCCGGAGAGTGCGTTGCGGCTATCGCCGGTGCGGCTTCAGTGGCTTATCCTATACACAGTGGGCATCGATATGAAGAAGGTTCTATACTAAGTAAGGACGGTCATTGCAAGCCATTTGATGCAGATGCTTCCGGTACTTTGTTTAGTGATGGAGGGGGGGCAGTTTTATTAAAAGACTTTGAACAAGCAATAAAAGAAGGGGATCCAATTTTGGCAGTCATCAAAGGAGTTGGGATCAATAATGATGGCTCTAACAAAAGTAGTTTTTCCGCCCCCAGTGTAGAAGGACAGGCTGGGGCAATTCGCTTGGCTCTGGAAGATGCAGCGATAGATCCATCTGAGATAGGGTATATAGAAGCTCATGGTACTGCCACTCCAATAGGAGATCCTATAGAAATTGAAGGATTGAATTTGGCATTTGGAGCGAATGCAAAAAATCAATATTGTGCGTTGGGGTCTGTTAAAGGTAATGTTGGTCATTTAAATTCCGCAGCCGGCATCGCAGGATTCATCAAAGCTACCTTTGCAATTCAATACAAAACCCTTCCAAAATCAATAGGATACACTAAGCCAAATCCTGCTATTAATTTTGAGCAATCACCCTTTTATATTCAGCAGGAAACTATTGACTGGGAATCTAAAACGCTCAGAAAAGCAGGGGTTAGTTCTTTTGGAATAGGTGGAACCAATTGTCATATTATTTTGGAGGAATTTACCCCTACTTCGAAGAGAATTACTTCTGATTCAGAAATTGATCAAACGATTTATTTTTCTGCAAAAAATGAAAATAGCCTTAAAGAGTATGCTGGTCGACTAAAGCATTTTCTAGTACAAAACCCAACACAAAATCTTGCCCAATTTGGTTTCAATGTCAACAACAATAATAGTAAGTATAAACTAAGCTCTGCTGTAAGATTTAGAACTTCAGAAGAGTTATCAGTTGGTCTCAATGAAGTTATTTCTGGTACTAAAACTCCTTTTATAAGAAAAGGAGAATTCAATTTTCCTGTTTTCTTATTTCCGGGTCAAGGAGCGCAATATGTGTCAATGGGTAAGGATCTTTATGAAAATGAACCAGTATTTAGGATAGTCTTTAACCAGTGCGATGCATTGTTTTCTAGTTGTACCGACTTTTCCATTAAAGAATTGCTGTATTCTAATCTTCATACAGAAGAAGATGATGCAAATTTGGCAAACACCCGCTATACGCAGCCAGTGATTTTTGCAGTATCCTATTCGTTGGCTAAACTATGGGAAAGTGAAGGCGTAAAGCCATCTACTCTGGTGGGGCACAGCATCGGAGAATTTGTAGCAGCATGTATTTCTGGCGTTATGAGCTTAGAGGATACGGTTCTATTAGTTGCTAAGCGAGGCGATCTCATCAGCAAACTTAATAGGGGTTCTATGCTCTCTATCCGTAGCTCCGCTGAAAAAATTCTACCATTTCTCCCAAATGATATTACTATAGCCGCAGATAATGCGCCCAATCTTTGTGTCGTTGCAGGCCCTACTTTATTAATAGAATCATTTGCCAAAAGTTTAAGAGATAGAGAAATTCCATCAAAAGTATTGGTTACCAGCCATGCGTTTCATTCTGCCATGATGGATCCTGCATTGGAGGAATTTAAAGTTGCACTGTTAAAAGTTCAATTGAGTAATCCAAAAATTCCAATTATGTCCACAGTAACTGGTGAATGGATGAAAGATGCAGAAGCTACTTCAGTTGAGTATTGGACGGAGCATATGCGTCTTCCAGTGCTGTTTAAAAAGGCTGTAAATAACTTACTTAGCGAATTTCCTGAAGCTGCATTTATAGAAGTAGGCCCTGGAAATGGACTGAGTACGTTGATATTGCAACATGAAGAAGCGGATGGATTTGTATTTGTTCAAAGCCTTAGCAGAACTTCTAAAGAGTCAGAGGTGATTCATTTTCAACATCAAGTCCAAACATTGATAGGTCAAGGATTGAAATTGAACTGGAATGAGATCTATGCTAAAAAGTTTCAGGAAAAAATACTTTTGCCGGCCTATGCTTTTGACAAGAAGCCCTGTTGGATTGATGTTAAATTGGTTACTGATCAGGAAGCCATTTCTGAATCTTTAGTCAATGCTTCCGAAGAAACTGAGATACGCAAAAGCCTTGAAGTGAATGATACTGTTTCGCTGAAAAATATGTTTGAACAAAAAGTAGCTCAAATAATTAAGGATGCTTGTGGGGTAACTTTATCTGCGGAAGATTTTGATTTATCTTACTTTGAAATTGGTCTAGACTCTTTAAGTTTAACTCAGCTGGCTTTTTCGGTTAAGAAGGAGTTTAAACTTTTTATCTCATTTCTTCAATTAAACAGAGAATTGGATAGACCCAGCGCGTTGGTTGATCACCTGCTTTCCCAGTATAAGGAAGGGAAATTACCTAGTTATGCTACAAGGGAAAGATATAAAAGTACTGGTGTTACTCATCTGAGCAAAGAGGATTCTTTGATCAAAGAATCCACCGAAAGTCTCTTAAATGTTACGTCACATAGAACTCCTCATTACTTAAGTGAATCAGAGAAGCAACGAGAGAATCCCGTTTCAGTATTATCTGTAAAAGCAGAAAAATTTCTTAAGGATTTAATTCAATCTTTCCTTATTAAAACAGCAGCTAGTAAAGAATCGAGTCAAGAAAAGCTTTCTTTTTCCGCTGATTCAGAACTAGTCGGTGATTTAAGCGAAGCGATTTCTCAACTTAATTACCCCATTGTGTCTAGCTATTCTAAGGGAGTTCACTTGAAAGATTTGGATGGAAATGAATACTTAGATTGGTTTAGTGGATTAGGTTTTAGTGTCTTTGGCCACCAACCTGAATTTATAGAGAAGGCTATTGCTGATTACGTACAGAAGAAGGCGGGAAATAATTCTAAAACTAACTGGGAAGAAATATTAACTAAGAAAATTGGTCACCTCACCCAAAATGATAGAGTAAAGCTTTTTGACTCTGGCTCCGAAGCAATTCTTGGCGCAGTAACGATGGCTAGAACCGTTTCTAAAAAGAAATTAGTTGTAAGCTTTGCAGCTAACTATATGGTACACGTGAGCCAGACTATCAAGTCAACTAATGGTCATTCTACTTCCTCCAGGCAGGATGGTTCTCCAAATTCAAGTGAATTGCTTGTTTTAAATTATGGTACACGTGAGAGCCTTGAGATAATAGCAGATCGTCTCGACGAAATAGCTGCTGTACTAGTAACTCCTGTTCAGGAAAATAGACCTGAATTTATACCGATTGAATACTTGAAAGAACTTCGATCGTTAACCAAAAAGCTAGATATTTGCTTGATTTTCGATGAGTTAAATACTGGTTTTAGAAGTCATATTGGAGGATTTCAAGCGTTATATTCTGTCTATGCAGATCTATCAATCTATGGCGAAGTGTTAGGAGGAGGATTTTCTATCGGGGTAGTAGCTGGCAAAACTGACTGGATGGATGGCGTATCAAAAAGACAACCATCACGAGAAAAATCAATTAATGTCCCTGGGAAACCTCTCTTTATGGGATTATCAGGAAGAAATCCACTTCCACTAGCTGCCGCCAATGCAGTTGTAGATTATTTGTCTAAAAAAGGTGACAGTTTTCAGGAAACATTAACAGATCTTACTGATAAGATGGTGATAGGACTCAATTCAATTTTCGAGGAATATGACGTTGATTATTATGCAGTTAACTTTTGTTCATCCTGGAAAATCAAACTGAAAGAGGAGTTTCAAAATTCGGGATTACTGTTCACTGTATTAAGAGAAAAAGGGATATACATCTTAGAAGATATGCAGTGTTATACTACAGATGTTCATACTATCGCAGATGTGCAGTTCACGCTTTCAGAAGTAGATAAGGCAGTGAGACTCTTAGTAGAAAATGAGGTAATCAAAGGAGATTTGTTGTTTGTTCCAGAAGAATGGATGAATTCAAAAAATCCTCCCTTTAAAGGAGCTAAAATTTCTATAGATGAAGATGGCATCCCTGTGTGGGTTACTTCAGATGAATACATCAAAACTAGAAACTTAATATTTCAATTATTTTTTCTGTGAAAAGATCTCAAGAACATATGAAAGATCTACAACCATCAACTAACGAAGAAGTGAAAGTTATTAAAACTTTTCCTAGTACACCATCTCAGATGGAAATATGGTTGCAATGTTATCTTGGAGGCAAAGAGGCAGCAATGGCTTATAATGAATCGAGCTCTTTCAAGTTATTTGGAAACTTACATGTCTCTTATTTAAGAGAAGCATTTTCTATTGTCATTTCTAGACATGAAGGAATGCGTGCATTATTCACAAAGGATGGTAAAAGGATATTAATTTTTGAAACGAATAACTTACCTATACGTTTTAAAGATATCTCTGATCAGTCAGAATCACAGAAGATAGAATTTTTAAAAAAACATAGCAGAGATACTGGTCTATATGAATTTGATTTTGTAAAAGGACCATTATATGTTTTAGAGTTAATTAGGATTAATGATGAAGAGCATATGGTTACATTCACCGGACATCACTTAATTTTTGATGGCTGGTCAATGAAGCTATTAGCAGAAGAACTCAGTTCAGCATATGGACAATTAAGCGAAGGGGAGGAAGTTAATTTACCCAAAGCACACAATCTTTCAGACTATGTGCTTAGAAATTTACACTTTTCAAATAGCATTGAGATGGTTAAGATACGTGATTTTTGGAAAGATCATTTGTCAAATCCTATTCCACAGTTTGACTTACCAATTGATTTTGAAAGACCGGCAATACGTAATTTAAGCGCAGCAAGAATACAGTACAAGGCGCCTAGAGGTTTAATCGTAAAAGCAAAAAGGTATGCTTCCTCAAAAAATGTTAGTGCTAATGTACTGTTACTTTCAATTTTCGAACTATTTCTTTCGCAATGGGTTAAGAATTCAGAGGTAATTCTGGGAATGCCACGAGCAGGACAACCGCTTTTAGGCAGTAGTAAGATGATTGGCCATAGTGTTCACCTCCTACCAATTAGTGCTAAAATCGATTTAGACCTCACATTTGAAGAATATTTATGCCAACGTCGGGAAGCCTTTGTGGAGGTTTTGGCAAATGGTAGGATTTCTTTTGGTGAATTAATCCAAAGCTTAAAAATAAAGAGAGATCCTTCTAGGATACCACTACTTCCATTGACTTTCAATATGGAAATAGGAATAGATAAAAATGTTAAATTCAATGGAATGAATTATGAGTTTATTTCAAATCCAAAATCCTTTTCTAATTTTGAAATTGTATTGAACATTTTTGGATCACTTCTTAATACTACTTTTGAATGGACTTATAGTGAGAAATTATTTAAAGAGGAAACTATATATGAAGCAGCTCACAGATATAGAATTTTGATAGAGAAAATTATTGAAAATCCGAAAGAAAAATTAGTATTTATTAAAGACCTGTTTGAAGAGATGAATATCTCGGAGGTTCTGGAAAAGGTGAATTTAGTAAATGATGAAATCCAAGAAAGCAATCTTTATAAAGAAGATATATTTAAGGGAAATAATTCTTTGATACCCGAAATTCAATTATCTCAAAATAAGGTGGAAAGTGATAAAAACCCTTTAATGAGCGTTCCTTTAGCTATTTTAAAGTTAGAAAAATCAGCTGATTTGTATCCAAAAAAGCATGCTATCATTACTGGTGATAATTTTCTTACCTATGAAGAGCTAAATAGGCAATCTAATCAACTATCAAATCTTTTGAAAGGGAAAGGTGTGAAACCTGGTGATGTGGTAGGGATTTACATGGAGCGTTCAAATGCAATAGTGATAAGTATTTTAGCAACATTGAAAGCCGGTGCTGCTTATATGCCGATAGATGTTGAAGTGCCAGATGAGAGAGTAGTCTATATGTTTAATAACAGTAATTCTAAGTACTATATTACTGATCAGCCTGCTTTTGAGAACAATGAATTATATAAAAGTAGACTCATCTATAGTGAGATGTTTTCTGAATTTGATAATTACTCAATAAGTAATTCATCTACAAAGATACATTTGGATAATCCCATGTATATAATTTATACTTCTGGCTCGACTGGCAATCCGAAAGCTGTCTCACTAAGCAGGAAGAATATCGATTATTTCATAAAAGAGGTTATAGAACATTTGAACTTCTGTTCCGAGGATGTAATAGCGGCGGTTACTTCTGTTTCATTTGATGCAGCTTTGTTGGAGACATTTATTCCATTTTCATTTGGAGCTACAGTATATATGATGGATAAGTACCAGCGTAAGGATCCAAATGAAATATTAAGGTTGTTTGAAGATAAAAAAATTACTAAAACTATAGCCACTCCAACGCACTGGCAATTAATTGTAAATTCCGGATGGAAGAATAAAATTCCGTCATTGACAGTATTAACCATAGGTGAACCGCTAAAAAAAGCTTTAGTGGATCATATAGCACTGCTTTCAAAAGAAATAATCAATTTATACGGACCGGCAGAAACGACCGTTTATTCGACATATAAAAAAATAGATAGTACCACGAATCAAATATCAATTGGCAATGCTGTCCCTGGTACAAAAATTTACTTAGTAGATAGGCTTGGGCAAAGTATTTCTAAAGTAGGAGTTTCTGGTGAGATTTGGATTGGCGGAGATGGTGTTGGGCTAGGTTATTTAGGGCTTAAAGAATTGACAAATGAAAAATTTATTAATAATTCATTTGATGCTTATCCGAAAAATCTCTATAAGACTGGTGACTTAGGTGTTTGGCTTGAAAATGGAGAAATTCAATGTGAGGGAAGAATAGATCATCAAATAAAAATCCGGGGTCATAGAGTAGAATTAGGTGAAGTTGAACAGCGTATTTTAAGTTTTGAAGAAGTTGCGAACGCGGTGGTAGATACTGACAAAAGTACCGATATAGACACCTTAGTAGGCTTTATCTCTATACGGGAAAATTTGAGAGATATTTTAGATTATAATTTATATACAGAAAAATTGCGCCAAAAGTTATCAGTTGGACTTCCTGATTATATGGTGCCTACAGAATTTCGTTTTGTAGATGATTTTAAATTGACTACAAGTGGTAAAATTGACAGAAAACAATTACCTGATCGTAAAGTAAAATTAATTTTATCTCCTAATTATTCTTCTAAAGCTACAAAGTCCACGCTGGGATTATCTAAAATTGAAGTTTCCGTACATTCTATTTGGAGTGAGATTTTAGGTATTAACCAAATAGATCTTGATGATGACTTTTTCCTAGTAGGAGGACATTCACTTTTAGGTGTTAAACTTATTTCTATTTTAGAGAAGGAATTTAATGTTTCATTATCTTTACTAGCTCTTTTTCAACATCCTTCTATCAGGGCATTATCAACTTTAATAGAAAAGAAAAAATACGATTCAAGTTCAGATTCTTTGGTACTTATTAAAAATGGATCTCCTGATAAAGTCCTTTGCTTTGTTCATGGTGTTGGACTTAACCCTATTGAAGTTAAAACTTTAATAAAATACATGAGTGTTGATCAAAAAATTTACGGTTTGCAATCACCTGCAATTTCTGGCAATGCCAGGCCTATTCAGACTATTCCGGAGATGGCTGGACATTATATCAATGAATTGGATAACACTTCTATAAATGAACCATATAATTTGATAGGGAATTCTATCGGTGGAATAATAGTTTATGAAATGGCCCGACAATTAAAAGCTGACAATAAAAGTGTTGGATTCGTGGGTATGATTGATACGATAGCGCTTTGCTATGATGAAACGCCAATGAATCTGGAAAGTCGATTAAGTAAATCACTTAATAAATTGAAATTTGAGTTTCAATTTTTACTAGATGATCCATCCTTTTACATGCATCACAGAGCCAGATATTTACAGGAGAAATGGAGTAACATTAAAAGACAGCAAAGAGTTAACACTGATCTTGCGAGCAGGATCAAAGAAATAGAGCAGGTAAATAGAAATGCTTGGGAATCTTATATAATCGAACCTACACCTGTTGATATTACTTTGTTTTTAGCAGAAAGAAAGACGTTTTATGTTGATGATTTTGAAACTTTAGGTTGGAGTAAATATGCACGTAGCATAGACCGATTCACTATGCCTGGAGATCATTCAAATATGTTAAAACCACCGAATGGAAAAGAATTCACAAAAGTACTCCAGATAAAACTGGATCAACTTACAGTTAAGTAATTATTAATTTAAAAATATCTTAGTTCTTATTAATGAAATTACTCACCATAATGAATAATTTAAAAATGAATAGAAGCGTATTGGTTGTATCAATAGCGTTAATTGGTATGACGATGACCTCTTGTGCAAAAAGAAATCTGACATATTTTAAGGATATTGGTGATCAACAAGATTTTGTACTCAAGGAAGGTTTATTTGAAGAGCCAAAAATAGTAACAGGAGATCTACTAGATATTAAAGTAAGCACTCAGAATCCAGAGTCAAATCTTTTATTTAATTATGGTGTAGTCTCCGCAGATAAAAGAGGCGAGGCTCAGGTTAGTCAAGATCCATTAGCTCGGGGATATATGGTTGATCCAGACGGTTATATCGACTTTCCTACACTTGGAACTATTAAGATTGCGGGAATGACTAAAGAAGAGGCAAAAAGTTTCCTGAAAGAGGAATTATCTAATTTGGTAATGGAACCGAAAATTGAGATAAGGTTTTTGAATTTCAAAGTTACGGTCATTGGTGAAGTAAATAGACCTTCTTCTTTTATAGTG
>Ga0105055_10000512_pt1 | contig 59927 bp, 45 predicted proteins | sample BON03_FD_78090 | JGI IMG/M metagenome (GOLD analysis project Ga0105055, IMG submission 78090) | Freshwater microbial communities from Lake Bonney liftoff mats and glacier meltwater in Antarctica - BON-03 | ecosystem: Environmental > Aquatic > Freshwater > Ice > Glacier meltwater | place: Lake... | reverse complement strand
CATCGAAAAAGTAAATAGTATATGTTTCATACTTGTTTTTAATACCGCAAAATACGTAAGCGTGGATTATGACTAAAGAAAAATTTTCCACTACCTAAATAAAAGCAGGCCATAGCAGGAGACAATCAACTTAATTACTTGAATTGTAGCGGGTAAGGAGCTTCGGCCTTTTATTAACTCAATGTTAAATATTTTGGCTGGTTACTTTCCGATACAAAATTTTGAAAATATATTCCCTAGTAAATCGTCTGTAGTCACCTGACCTGTTATTTCACCGAGATAGTGCAAGGCCTGCCGGATTTCTTGGGCGATGAGATCGGTGGGTAATTCGGCATCCATGGCGTGTACCGCAGATTGTAGCGCGGCGTTGGATTTGCCGAGCGCTTCGAAATGCCTCGCATTAGCGACGATAGGTTCGTTCTGAATTTTACCAGCCTCAACCAGCGACAAAAGTTTATTGACCAAGGCATCCAGCCCTTCTTTCTTTTTGGCGGAGATGAACAATACGTCGCCCAATTTTCTGTAGGCTTCCATACCCTCTAGACTTTTCACCTCATCGAGTTTATTGGCGACCAATAAAAGCTCGGCATTGTGTTTAGCCATGCTGTCAAGTTCGGCTTGCAATTGTGCTACACTAGTTTGGGTAAGGTCAAAGAGGTACAAAATAATCGCGGCCTGCCCCATCTTTTCGAAGGTGCGCTCCACGCCGATCGACTCAATCATGTCCTCCGCTTCGCGAATACCAGCGGTATCATAAAAGCGAAATTTAACCCCACCTATACTGAGTACATCTTCAATAACATCACGCGTGGTACCTGGGATATGACTTACAATGGCCTTTTCCTCGTTAAGCAAGGCGTTCAACAAGGTAGATTTGCCGGCATTCGGTCGACCTGCAATAACGGTAGCGACTCCATTTTTTATCACATTGCCCAAGCGAAAACTTTCCTGCAAGCTGCTTACCACCTGAATAATGCGCAACAACAATTCCTTTAACTGGCGTCGGTTTGCAAATTCAACATCTTCTTCGCTGAAATCGAGCTCCAATTCCAATAAGGAGGCGAAATCGACCAACTGCGTGCGCAATCTGCCAATCTCTTGCGAAAAACCACCCCGCATTTGATTCATGGCAACACGATGCGCATGTTCATTGTCAGCCGAAATCAAGTCCGCTACCGCTTCGGCTTGACTCAAATCAAAGCGGCCATTTAAAAAGGCACGGAAAGTAAACTCGCCTGGCTGTGCCAAGCGGGCACCGAGGCGAATGAGCAGCTGAATAACTTGATCGAGAATAAAAGAAGAGCCGTGAAGCGATATTTCAACTACGTCCTCTTTGGTAAAGGAAGTAGGTGCACGGAAAAGCGTAAAAACCGCTTCATCTATTTTTCTGCCGTCAGCTTCCACTATACCAAAATGCACGGTATGAGAAGCTTGCTGGCGGAGGTCTTTGTTCCGACAAATTTGATTGGCCAATTCAATGGCTTTAGGTCCTGATAAACGCAAAACACCTATCGCTCCAACCCCTGCCGGCGTGGCCAAAGCGACAATTGTGTCATCTGTATTGAAAATTTGTGGTCGGTTCATACAAATATGCCATTTAGGCTTTATTTTTCGGTGGCAATCGTATTATGAGTAAGCTGGAAAAAATCCGTCAATGGGCTGTCGACAAAGATAGCCCCATCATCTGTTTTTTGAATGGTACTAATCCGGAAGTAATAAAAACGGCTAAAGCACTGATATTGGACCGCATAGCCGAGGTTATCGTGTTTGGTGATGAGCTGGAGGTCTTTGATGTGTGTAGGATGTACCGCCTAAACGAAACAATGCTGTACGGTGTCGTGAATCCAAACGATCACCCTGAACTAGACCATTACACCGAACTGTATATGGAAGAAAATGGAGAAAGCGATCGAAAGAAGGCTATGAAGGCAGTAAAAAATCCGCTTACCTTAGCTGGAATGTTATTAAATGAAGGTGCCATCGATTTATACATCGAAGATTTGGCCACATTTTGATACCGCTATACAAAACCCTTCTCTAATACCCCCATTCCAAAAAGGGCAAAATCATATTTTACTGGGTCTTGCGCATCAAACTGGCGCAAGGCGCTGGTAAGTATAATAGCATGTTTCCAGTCGCTTTTTTCCGCAGGCAATAGACCTAAACGTGTGGCCACCCGTTGCACATGTAAATCCATTGGCATAATAAGCTCGCTCGGTTTAATTCTGGACCAGAGTCCAAAATCTACACCCTTGTCGTCGTTACGGACCATCCAGCGGAGATACATGTTTAAACGTTTGCAACTGGAATTACTTAATGGGGTAGCGATATGTTTGCGGGTTCGTTGTGGGGCGTAAGAAACGTCAAATACACGCTCATGGAAGGCCGATAATCGTTGAAATGCCCTTTTATCGGAATCCGACTCTGCCACATCTACCGCTAAAAATGCATCCTCTAGGCTATCGAATTGTGCAAAATGTCGCTTTAAAAAATCTATGAGGTAGAGTAAATCGGTCTCGTTAAAGGTGCGATGTACAAATCCGAGCAACTTTTTGAGGTCGGTGGCTTGATGGTGGCGAACAAAGTCGGTTGGGGCATTGTCCATACGTGCCATCAACTCCTTACTTTTAGCTATGATGGTGGGGCGTTGTCCCCAGGCAAAAATTGCTGCGAAGAGGCCAGAAATCTCAATATCCGTCTTTTCACTAAACTGGTGCGGCACACAAATGGGGTCGGAGCTAATAAATTCCGGCCGGTTATAATAAGCGTAGGCCTCGTTGAGTTGTTGCTGAAGGCTTTTAAGTTTGGACATCCGTTTTCACGTTTATTGAGCTTTCCGGACTGAAAGTGTCAAATTTCTGGCAGATTAGGTTAGGGTATAACTTCAAAAATTTGATTACATTTCGACTATGAAAGTTGTATTTCTCCTCACCTTTTGTTTGTTCGTGTTGGCTTGTAGTCGTGACGAAGAATGCGTCTGTCCCGCCATCTACACTCCCGTTTGTGGCGATGATGGCAAAACGTATCCCAGCCCTTGCGCCGCCGATTGTGTCCGAATGAACTATACCGCTGGTGCCTGCCCGGAGGCAGATGTATTCCGTATTCAATATTTCGGCGACCCTGCCGTAGATGGCTGTGACTGGATAGCTGAATTGTCAGGCATTGCTTATCATGTTATCGGCCTCCCCGATTCGCTTAAACAACAAGATAAAATGGTGCGTCTGCGTTACCGAAGGCGCCTCGACTCCTACCAGTGCGGTTTAACCATGGGTTACGAAAGGCTGGATTTACTGAATGTGCTGCCGCTTTAGATTTTAGCCAGGGCTTGTTCCAAATCGGCTATCAGGTCTTCTACGTCTTCCACCCCAACGCTGAGGCGCAATAATCCATCTTCAACACCTGCCTTTAAACGCTCTTCGCGCGGAATACTCGCGTGTGTCATGCTGGCGGGGTGACCGATGAGTGATTCTACGCCGCCAAGTGATTCGGCTAGACTGAATATTTCCATAGAGGAGGCGAGTTGCATGGCGTGGTCATAATTGCCGCTTTTGAGCGTAAAAGACAACATTCCGCCAAAATCCGACATCTGTTTTTTCGCGATGGCATGGCCCGGATGGTCTTCGAAACCCGGCCAATTAACCAATCCAACTTTTGGATGTTGCCGCAGATAAAATGCCACCTCTCGGCCGTTTTCGCAATGTGCTTTCATGCGGAGATGCAAGGTTTTGATACCCCTTAAGACAAGAAAACAATCTTGTGGGCCAGGGTTGGCACCACAACTATTGAGAATAAAGGCCAGTTTTTCGAACATAGCCGTATCATTCGTACAAAGTGCGCCCATCACCACATCGCTGTGGCCACCGAGATATTTGGTAGCGGAATGCATGACCAAATCTGCCCCTAAATCCAACGGATTTTGAAGATAAGGCGAGGCAAAGGTATTATCGACAGCAAATGCAACGCCTGCACTTTTGGCGATGGTGGCAATCGCTGCGATATCAACAATTTTCATGGTTGGGTTGGTCGGGGTTTCTACCCAGATCAACTTCGTGTTGCTGTTTAAATATTTTTTGACGTTGTCGGCGTCGTAGAGGTTGATAAAGTGGAATTTGATGCCAAAATCAACATATACTTTGGTAAAAATTCGGTAAGACCCCCCGTAAATATCATCACCTGTTATCACCTCATCGCCAGGCTTTAGCATTTTAATAACGGCATCTATGGCACCCATTCCACTCGAAAAACATAACCCATACTTCGCATTTTCCAAAGCGGCAATATTTGCTTCTAGTTGGGTGCGGGTAGGGTTTTTGCCCCGCGCATACGCATAACCCTTGTGGTTGCCCGGCGACTCCTGCACATAAGTAGAGGTTTGGTAAATAGGTGTCATGATGGCACCGGTTGTTGGATCGGGATGCACACCCGCATGTATGGCTTTGGTTCCGAATTTCATATGTACGCTTTTTACTATGCCTTAGAATTGACAACGCCACAAAGTTAAGCCGAAAGCCACTTCGTTGTGTGCCTGCAAATGGCTTTCAAATGGGTTTCAGTTTTCGCTTGCTTTGTTGCATTTTTGAAGACTAGTTTCTATTGTCCGAAATTTCAGAGAAAGTCCAATAATGATCAACCGCTCAACTATCGACCGTGTAATGGAATCCGCCCGGATTGAGGAGGTGGTAGGTGATTATGTGACCCTCAAAAAACGCGGAATTAACTATCTGGGGCTTTGTCCTTTTCACAACGAAAAAACACCTTCGTTTAACGTCAACCCTACCCGGGGCATGTACAAATGTTTCGGATGTGGAGAAGCAGGCAACAGTGTCGGCTTTTTGATGGCGCATGAGCACCTTAGCTATCCGGATGCCATACGTAACTTGGCCCAACGTTATAATATTGAAGTTGAAGAAGATTTAAGTCAGCCTACGCCCGAGCAACAACAGGTGCTTAGCGAACGCGATCGACTGTACCAGCTGCACGCCTTCGCCCAAAGTTATTTTGTGCAATACCTTCAAACAGATACCGGACAAGCTATTGGCTTGAGTTATTTCCGGGAAAGGGGGATCAGCGACGCTAGCCTTCAACTGTTTGGACTAGGGTACTCCCCTGACGCGATGACTACTTTCAGTGATTTTGCCAAGTCGAGTAATTTTACCGACGCTGAGATCATTTCAGCTGGTTTATCGAGTCAGCGTGAACATGGCGGCTTAGCAGATCGTTTCCGTGGTCGTGTGCTTTTCCCATTCTACAATTTGAGCGGGAAAGTCATTGGCTTTGGTGGACGAACCCTTAAAAACGATAAAAAAGAAGCCAAATACCTGAACTCCCCTGAGACCATGCTCTACAAAAAGAGCGAAACCCTATACGGGTTATTTCAGGCGAAAAAAGCCATTCAAAAAGCAGAAAACACCTATTTGGTAGAGGGTTACACCGATGTCATCAGTCTACACCAAGCGGGAATCGAAAATGTAGTCGCCAGCTCCGGCACCTCGCTCACCCAAGAACAAGCGCGCCTCATCCGGCGTTTTAGCAAAAACGTGACCGTTTTATATGATGGTGACGCTGCAGGTATTAAGGCCTCCCTGCGTGGTATTGATATTTTACTAGAGCAGGACCTCAACGTGAGGGTAGTGCTTATGCCCGACGGCGAAGACCCAGATTCCCAAAGCCGTAAATTAGGTGCCGAGGGTTTTCAGGACTATCTGCGGGATAAAATAAAGGACTTCATCCATTTTAAAGCCGACTTACTCTTTGCGGGCACCGAGGACGAGCCCGTTCAACGTGCTCAAGCCATTCACGATATCGCCGAAAGCATAGCCCGTGTGAGCGACCCTATACTCCGGGCCACCTATAGCACCCATACCGCCGGACTTTTGCATATCGAAGAGCAGACACTGATTTCGGAAATCAACAAACACCGGCTCAACAAACTAAAAAAAGTAAGTCCTGAAGACCGCAATGGTGTAGAGCAGCTGAATGATGTATATAGTCCCAAAGCGGCGCAAAAAACAACTGTTTTAGATGATAGTCCGCAAGAAGCTGACATTATCCGATTGCTGCTCCTCTATGCCGATAAAATTATGGCCTCTACTACCCGATCGGTCATCTCCTATATCACCGAATCTTTAGATGAAATTGGCTGGGATAATCTATCGTTCAATAAAATTTTTGCCATTTATCATGAGGGCTGGAAGCAATACCAGGCCGTTCCCGATATCCATCAACTCATCAACCACCCCGACGTCGACATCAAAAAGGCGGCTGTAGATGTTTATGCGAAACATTATGAGATCAGTCACAATTGGGAAAAACACGACATCTTCATCGTAAAAATTGAAGACAATGTCGAAAACGATGTTGTTTCGGCTGTAACCCGAATAAATTTAAAAAAAATACACAAGTTGCTCGAAGAAAGTAAAGCGCGTTTTAAAGAGCCCAATGCGCTTTCTGCAGAAGAAATAGATGCCTTACTTAAAGAACATATGGCGCTCGAGCAGCACAAAGTTGATTTGGCACAACAGCTAGGAACAACGATTACCCGTTAGCCGGGGCTACTACCCAGCTCATCACTAAGCCATCGAAGAATAAATAATCCAGCTGGAGAAATACTGATAATTCCGCCTTATTAAGCGCTACAAACACCTGATGTGTGGTCGTATTTACCGTTTTTATGTGCATATCGGTTTTGAAAATAAGGCCCTTTTGACCGTACATTTTGTACACCGCTTCTTTCGCGCTCCAGGCGAGCATAAGCATAGCGTCACTATCGCCTAAAAGCACGATTTCATCCTCGGACAAAAACCGATTTTTAATCCGCTGCACTCTCGCGGAGACCACCTCAACATCGACACCTACTGCTACATCGCCCGAAATAGCTGCCGCATAGCCTTGGCAATGACTTAAGCTAATGAACCGCGTATCGTCTACAAAGTGGGGTTTGCCAAAGCTGTCCTTTTCCATATCCAACACTGCTTTTCGTGCCAATTGTTGCAATATAAAACGACTCGCCACCCATTGTAATCGGATAGCGTCGGCTCGAATGCTGCGAAACTCCCTGTCCAAGTTTTTGGATAGTGTCATGCGCTCATAAAACCATTTTACATGCTCTTTGACCTCCCACAGGATTAGCTCACCACCTGGCTCAAAAGAAGTTGTGTGTTTAAAGGGCATAAAGTAGTGTTTCGGGAAATGTGAGTAGCTTTACAAACTTAAACATGGCTTTCGATTTCCAACCGCTTTTTTCAATGAAAAGGTCGTTGAACAAAAGTCGAATTTAAAATTAAGCCTACCAAAAATGAAATTTGACATTACACCAAAACATAGATTACTTGGTCACAAAGATTGTTTGTACAGTCTACTTTTGGGTACAGAAAACGAATGCTACACTGCCGGTAGTGATGGTTTGGTAGCGCTTTGGGATCTCGATCAGCCTCAGGATGCACAATTGGCTGCACAACTAAACCAAGGCATCTACAGCATGAAATTTTTACCCCAAAGTAGCAGTTTACTTTTGGGTAGCTTGAAAGGAGGGCTACATCTGATCGATTTGCTTCAACACAAAGAATTACATCATTACCAACCCACTGAGCAAGCCATTTTTGATATGGACTGGCTCGGTGATCATCTTTTTGTGGCCCAAGGCGACGGGAAAGTAAGTCAGTGGAAAACGGAAAGTTTGCAAAGTTTACGTTTAATGCAAACCTCAGTAGTAAGTCAAGCCGCTATCCGTACGCTGCTTGCTCATCCTTCTGAAGCCATTTTTGCTACCGGAAGTAGCGATGGAGCAGTAAGGTTGCACAGTCAAACAGGAGCGCTGCTTCAAACGCTATCTGGGCACGAAAGCTCTGTTTTCAGTTTGCTCTGGTTGGCCGGTGGCAAATATTTACTTAGCGGATCACGCGATGCCCATATGGCTGTTTGGGAAACCAGCAGCGGGAAGTTACTGGATAAATTCCCAGCACACTTGTTCACCATCAATCATTTGTTGCACTTACCAGAAGTTGGCTTGGTAGCCAGTGCCAGTCGCGACAAAACCATCAAACTTTGGGACGACCAAAGCCTAGCCTTAGTCAAGGTGGCCGACTACGAAAAATTTCCAGGCATGGCACATAGCCATTCGGTGAATAAACTCGCTTGGCATTCCTCAAAACATCAACTTATTTCGGTTGGGGATGACAGAAAAGTTATTATTTGGCAAATTGAACCATCGCCGGGCGCATAACATTTGAGTGCTCCGTTTGCTGCAAACGAGTAGATATATGGCAGGATCGGCCGTTAGCACATTTAACTTCCGTCGGAATGGTTCTAGATATTGGCAAAGAGAAGACCTCCTGCATTGGCCCACACCCATGAATTTGAGAGAATTAATCCGCTCTTATGTAGTTAATCCGCTTTTTTATCGGGTTAGGAGCTAAAACTAAAACAGAGGATTTCTGTCATCCAGCCATTCGGTGGATGCTCGAAAAAGCGGCGTGACTATTTCGATTTCGCAGTAAAAAGCCATACTGGTATGCATTATAAATACCCACTGGTATTGCTTCATGCCCGTGCTTTCTCTCATCTTGCAGAAGTATTAAAACTGCGATATGAAAAAGATATACTCCGTATTCATGTTTTTCGTGATTGCTATTTCAGCAAATGGTCAAGGTCTTTTACTTTCAGAAAACTTTGACTACCCTGCCGGCGCACAACTTCGCGATCATGGCTGGTATGCACACAGTGGCGCAACCACGAACCCAATTTCGGTAGTTACATCGGGCTTGAGTCTGGGCTCCACCCCCTATTTTGGTAATGGCATCGGTCGCGCTGCACTTGTAAACAATACAGGTTCGGACGAAAATCAGCCTTTAACTGCAAATCGCGATTCTGGCCATGTGTATGCCTCCTTTTTATTGAAGACAACCGGTGAAATCACTACTGATGGCAGTGGTTTTTTCTTTCATTTCGTAGAATACAGCGCTCCAACTAACCCAGTCTACACTGCCATCAGCACTGCCTTTCGTGCGCGGACCTTTATTATAAGGGGCAGCAGCCCGGCAAATTTCCGCCTTGGCCTCAACTATAATTCCGCAACAGTACCCAGCGCTATCGGGATAGATGTTACCAACGAATTGGACACGAGCAAAACTTATCTTGTAGTGGTAAAATACAGCTTTGTAAGTGGCGCCGATAACGACCAGGTTAGTTTGTTTGTCTTTGAAAATGGCGACAGCCTACAAAATGAACCAAGCACGCCTACCCTCGGTCCGTTTGGTGGCACTGCAGCAGATTTAACGGTGCTCCAAGGCGTGGCCTTGCGTCAATTTAATGCTGCCCAAAAAGTACTTATAGATGGCATTTACGTGCGTGACCGGTGGTTGCTGCAAGCTAATAATACCAGCGTTGCCTATGCGCCTTTTGATGCAGAAATAAAAGTATATCCCAACCCATATTCCGAAGGGCCACTATTCATTCAGTCGCAGCACGATCTACCGTTAACGGCAACTTTGATGGACCTGTCGGGACGCACTCATTTTCAAACTACTGTTGAATCTGGCGAAATCCACTTGCCGAAGCAAAATGTGGGTATTTACCTCCTTAAGTTAGAGCAGGACAATAAGATTGCCTTCAAAAAACTGGTGATACAATAAGCATTCACTATCAATTCATCCTTATGTATCTACGTTCAGCACCGCTGCAGAAACTATTGCTCCTTTGCCTTTTTGTTGTGGTGAATGCTTGCAAAACGCAGGATGTTTTCCCGACCGTTACCCTTGCGGTTAGTACTGCAAACTTGAGTGATAGCGGTGGGAGCATGAAAATAATTGCCCGACTGAACGGATCGGTCTCTAAGGCGTTAACCGTGCCTATTGTCTTCAGTGGAACGGCAATCCTCAATCAAAACTTCAGCATTTCGGCTACGGAAATTACTATCAACGCAGGTGTTGATACCGGTTTTATCACCCTCACCTCTATTCCCAACACCAGCACAACGACTAAACAAATCATCATTTCGTTAGGGGAAATCGAAAATGCCTTACCCCAAGCACCAGCTAGTTTAGTCGTGTTTTTGGTGAGCGCCAATGCCGACCGCGATGGAGATGGAATTCCTGATGTTATTGACGCTTGCCCAGATGATTTTGGTCCGGTGGAAAACAACGGCTGTCCTTGGCTAGGGGTCGTGGTGAATGAAGTTTTATATGACCCAGCCGCCGATGCCGCTGGTGATGCCAATGGAGATGGCATACGTGACCCAATAGCGGATGAGTTTGTGGAGCTATTCAACTCTAACCCTTTACTCGATATGAGCGGCTATACCCTTTCGGATGCCTCACAGGTACGTCACACTTTCCCTGCTGGCACAATAGTGCCCTCGAATGGTGTAATTGTGGTGTTTGGTGGCGGTAACCCGACAGGTAGTTTTGGTGGTGCGATTACCCAGATTGCCTCTGAAGGTCAACTGAACTTAAACAACGCAGGCGATGTGCTCACGTTGCGAAATAGCCAAGGCAATACAGTTGCCGTATTTGATATTAACGGTTTATCTGGTAACCCAGACGAGGCTTACACCCGTAATCCGGATGTCACGGGCGCTTTTGTGCAGCATTCTACTTTTCCTGCTGCAAATGGCCGGTTGTTTTCACCTGGCGTCAAAGTAAACGGCAGCAACTTCTAGCTTAAGTAATGACTGGTCCCATCCTTTCGGTACTTTTTGTAGTTGTTGTAGCACGTTTACTGCTGCGCAAATACAATCCTCAAGCGGTATTGCTTCTATCAGGACTAGCGATGCTCCTCCTTGCGGCCATTTTAGGCTTGACATTACCTGAGTTACAACGACCTACAGGAGCTGTTGGCTTCGATTTTTTTGCCACCATCAAAGAGTCCTTTAGCAAAACAAATGCTGGGGTAGGTCTAATGATCATGGCCATTGGCGGATTTGTCGCCTATATGGATAAAATTGGTGCCTCCGACATCTTGGTTCATATGGCCATGAAGCCTTTGCAGCTTTTTAAAAAAAACCCCTATTTGGCAGCAAGCATGGTCATTCCTATTGCACAGGTATTATTTGTAGCCATCCCCTCTGCCGCTGGACTAAGTCTTTTACTTATGGCCTCGCTTTTCCCTATTCTACTACGCCTGGGGGTTAGTCGTTTGTCGGCCGTTTCTGTTATCACCGCCAGCACGGCCTTTGGGATTGGTCCAGCATGTGCTACTACCGCCAGTGCCATAGAAATTCTGGATATGGATACGGTATTTTATTTCCTTAACTACCAAATCCCTCTGGTTTGGCCTTTGAGTCTTATCATGATGGTGACCTATTATTTCGTAAATCGGTATTATGACCGAAAAAACGAGGCTGCACATCCTGTAGCAGAAGAGCTCTCGCCTGCCCCCCCAAGCACACCCGTCATATACGCTATCTTACCTATACTACCTATTGCCTTGTTATTGGTTTTTTCGGAGATATTCAGCTTTTTTGAAAGTGCTATCGTACTAGATACAACTACCGTCATGTTCGTCAGTCTTTTTGTGGCCCTCTTGTTTGAAGCCATCCGACACCGCCAGCTCAGACCATTAATGGCCTCTTTGCACGTTTTTTGGAATGGCATGGGCGACATCTTTAAATCGGTAGTAACCCTCATTATTACCGCCGATATTTTCGCCAAAGGACTCATCAGCCTGGGCTTTATCGACGGCTTGATCAGCAGCACACAATCTCTAGGCTTTAGCATGACAGGTATCGGCATTGCCATGACCATCATGATATTTTTAGCCGCTATGCTCATGGGAAGTGGTAATGCTGCTTTTTTTGCCTTTGGTCCATTGGTCCCCAATATTGCCACCCAGCTTGGTATGAACACCACCACCCTTATTTTACCTATGCAACTCGCTGCCTCAATGGGGCGGACGGTTTCGCCCGTCTCCGGCGTATTGATTGCCACCGCTGAAATCGCAAAAGTAAGTAGCATGGATATCGTAAAACGTAACCTAATTCCACTCAGCGTAGCATTAGTTGTAATGCTCGTATTTCATTTTATCTAAGATGCTGTATCTCATTAAAAATGCAGACGTATATGCGCCAAAACACTTGGGCATGCAGGATATACTACTCGCACAGGGTAAAATTGTGGCTATGGGCAAAAAACTTGAGTATACGCAAGCCGAAATCACCACTATTGATGCCGCCGGAAAAAGGGTAACGCCAGGTCTAATCGACCAGCATATACACATCACTGGTGCCGGAGGCAAGGACGGCTTTTTGTCGATGACGCCAGAGATACAAGCCCAGGAGCTTATTTGCGTCGGCACAACTACCGCTGTTGGTTTACTTGGAACGGATGGCACCGCCCGTAACATCCGCGCGCTTTTCGGGAAGGTAAGCGCACTGCGACAGGAAGGACTTTCGGCCTATATGTATTCGGGTTATTACGGCAGCGATACGATAACTATCACCGAGAGTATACAAAGTGATATGATATTTTTGGAGCCGGTTTTAGGTTTCAAAATCGCCATTAGCGACATCCGATCCTCTTATCCCACCGCTTTGGAATTGGTCCGTAAATTGCGTGAAGTACGTGTTGGCGGTTTACTTAGTAGCAAAAAAGGCATTATGCACGTACACTTGGGCAATCTACCGAGTCAAATGGATGTGCTTTTCGAATTGGTCCAAAGCTACCATTTCCCTATTGCACATATTTCACCTACACATGTTGGCCGCAGTCTGAGTCTATTTGATCAAGCGATCGAATTTACTAAACTCGGCGGGAGCATCGATATCACTACAGGTGCATCCAAATACACGGACCCCTATTTGTCGGTACTATACGCTTTAGACAAAGGAGTTACAATGGATAAAATGACCTTTAGCAGCGACGGCCATGCCGGTTTAACAAAAACAGATGCGCAAGGCCAACCCATCGGCTTCAAAAAAGCACCCATCGACCAAAATTTAGGTCAAGTAGTACAACTCATTCAGCAAGGTGGATTAGCCGCCGAAGCAGCTTTTCAGCTCGTCACCACTAGCCCTGCACTTAACCTAGGCATCACAAACAAGGGCCGAATTGCTGTTGGCTGTGACGCAGATTTATGTTGGTTTGACGAGCAGTGGAAACTGTGTGATGTTTTTGCCAACGGTCGACCAGTGATGCGTGAGGAAAAAATTTTACTTCAAGCTGCCTTTTAATGAAGTGCTACCTAAAGCTTCGCTTCCTTCTGGTTTTTAGCGCTGCGATGTTGAGTAACCCCCGAGTACAGGCACAAGAAAATCCTGTAATGGATAGCTACAATTTTGGTACCGGCATGCGTTTTACTGACAAAAGCGGTAATTTGCTTCGAATATCAGGCTTTTTGCAGCCTTTTGCTGAGAAAAAACAACTATTAGGAGATGCAGAGGCGGATGCAGATACCCGTTTTCGAATGCGGCGGTTGCGTCTCCGATTGGAGGGCAATTCAGCAAACGACCGCTTCAGTTATCGGCTACAAGCAGATTTAAGTGGTACCGGCGAAGAGCTTGACGGCAACAGCAACTATCTGCTCGACGCTTTCGTGAGCTATAATATTACCAGCCGCATTCAGGCCACCTTCGGGCAGCGGGCCACCTTTACCGATAATCGTGAGCTTTTTATGAATTCGAACAGCTTACAATTGGTTGAACGGAGTCGGCTAACCTCTGCCTTTGCCACCATTCGCGAGTTTGGCTTGTTTTTAGAAGGCAACTTCCGCATTGGGGGTGGCCAATACTTGAAACCATACTTTGTGCTTACCAATGGCGATGGCCCAAATGTATTTGGCCGCGATAGAGGTGGTGTTAAAATAGGCGGCCGAATCGATTACCTACCCTTTGGCCTCTTTACCAATTTTGGTCAGTTTAACCAGGTAGATATGGTGCGTGAACTCACGCCAAAATTAGTAATCGGAAGTAATTTCAGCCATAACAAAGGAATGAGTAGCCGGCGTGGACGTGAAAGTGGCGCCATCCTCTACCTCGACAATAACAACCAAGAGCTTCTACCCGATTATTCTAAATTCGGCATAGACTTCCTTTTCAAATTCAGGGGATTTTCGATGTTGGGTGAATTTATAAAAAGTAGCGCTACTGTTCCCCTGGGCATCAGTCAGCGTGTGCGGGTGGACGGTAGCACTTCCACCAGTTTTGATGTAAACGGGGTACAAGATATTCCAAATTACATCAAAGGCAGAATGATGTTAGGCGAAGCCTACAATTTGCAGCTTGGTTACCTTTTTAGAAACGGCATCTCTGTCGATGGCCGTTACACCTACCTCAATGCCGATCAACACTCCTTTTTAAACAACGGCACCTTTTACAACCGACCATATTATTATACCCTTGGCATCGCGAAGTTCTTGGGCCGAAATTACGGCGCAAAAATACAGGGCGACATTACCTACGTAAAAAATAATGGCGGCATAAATAACAATGCGAGCTTAGCTGTTCGTGGAAATGAGCTGATTAGCAGGGTTATGGCAACTTTTTCTTTCTGAACATGGGGCGTTTCAAACGATTCTTTTGGTTTATACCTGCCTTTTTATTGATGAGTCAGTTTAATCCGCAGTCCTCGCGCATAACCGATAAATTTTTTCCAGACAAGCAGGATTTGCCAGCGGTAACACCTGCTTTGCAAAAGGAGAAAGGCTTCACCAATTACAACGAACTCATAGCGTACCTAACGACCTTGTGCCAGAAGTATCCAGAGCAAATCAGCATGCGCTACATCGGCGAAACAAAAAAAGGATTAGCGATTCCGCTCGTTGCGCTCAAAACCAAGTCTGTTGGTCCAAAAATAAAGGTTTGGATGCAAGGAGGACTACATGGTGACGAACCTGCCAGCACCGAAGCATTGTTGTATTTGCTTTACGATTTATTACATAACCCAGCCCATGCCGATTTATTAGACAAAATTGAGTTGGCAATATTGCCAATGGCTAACATAGACGGATTCCTCAAACAAGAGCGCAATAACGCCGAAGATCTCGACCTCAACCGAGATCAAACCAAATTGATGGCCACAGAAAGTGTCTTATTCAAACATGCCTTCAGCGCATTTAAGCCGCAAATTGCCCTCGACTTTCACGAATACCGACCCTATCGCCGTGATTTTGTTAAGCTGAGTACCTATGGTGTCACTTCTGCTTATGATGTGATGTTTTTGTATTCGGGCAATCTCAATGTCCCAGCAAATTTGAGGCAATTCACGCAGCAAGTCTTTATAGCACCCACCCGAGTATTGCTCGATCAACACCAGCTTACGCATCACGATTATGTATCCACCGATACCTACGAAGGGGAAATACAATTTAACCAAGGCTCCAACAATGCCCGTTCGAGTGCAACGAATTTCGCACTACAAAATACCATAGCTACTTTGGTGGAAGTGCGTGGTGTGGGTATTGGTCGGACCTCCTTTAAACGTCGTATTTTCACTGGCTACCTCATCGCAAAATCTTATCTCGACATAGCCGTGGCCCAGGCCTCAGCGGTAAACGAAATTCTTGTGCAAGCCAATCAAAACGATACGCAAATCACAGTTACCTCCAATAAAAACATTTACGTAGATAAGCTCGACTTTATTGATCTAGAAAAAACGGAGCGCATTCAGCTGGATGTTACCCTACGTGACGCCTGGAAGAGCTCTCCGAAACTTACACGCGAAAAACCAGTCGCTTATATTATCGAGGCTGGTCAAGCAGAACTCATCGCTAAAATAGAAGCCTACGGCATAACGGTGCAGCGCTTTAAAGAAACCAAAACGGTAGAAGTGGAGCAATTTACAGTGGACAATTACCAGCGCTCTGCCGAGAAATATGAAAAAATGTTCCTACAGGAAGTAAGTACTACCAAACAGTCTGTTCGCAAAACATTTGAGGCAGGCACTTTCTATCTCCCTGTAAGTCAGAGTAGCAGCAATATTCTCTTTGAACTATTAGAACCAGAAGCCCCAAATAGCTTTGTCAGTTTTGGTGTTTTATCCACCCAAACCGGCAAAATACTCCCCATTTACCGCCTGATACCTTAAGAAAGCAGCTTTCTCATGAAAAAATATATCCTCCTTTTACTCTTCAGCGGCAGCCTATTCGGTGCCCAGGCGCAAGCTGTTAAAATGCGCAATAACCCGGTAATGGATGCCGATAATGGTCTGAATTTGTCATTTAATAATGGCGCCTATCTTTTCCAGTTGGGCGGCTTCATACAACCCACCTATCTCTATAAAAAAGTAGAGAACAATAACGCGGACCATTTTTTCAACGCCAAAAGAACCTATTTCCGACTAAGTGGAAGCGCGGCAGAAGAAAAAGTAAGCTTTCTTATCCAAACCAATTTCAGTGAACAACGCCCTTTACTGGATGCTTGGGTAGCTTACCACCCTTATGATTTTCTGACAATTACTTTTGGTCAAAAACAAAACTTTGTCAATAACCGAGAGATGTTGTACCGCGAAGACCGCTTACAATTTACGGAGCGCGGTCTATTGAGCGAACAACTCAGTAGAACCGGCCGTGAATTTGGCCTATTTATCGAAAGTCGTTTTGGTGAATCCTTCGGCATCGTCCCCATGTTCGCTATCACCTCAGGTGATGGCCGTAATTCTTTTGGCGTAGATTCAAGAGATACCGATATGGGTGGATTAAAATATGGTGGCCGCTTGGATCTTTATCCAATGGGGTTTTTCACAGCAGGCAACGACCTTTACAGTGCCGACCTAAAACACGAAGAAACACTCAAAATAGTTGTAGGATCAGCCTTAAGTGTTAACCAGGGCGCAAGCAACAGTTTGGGTGAAGGTCATGCCGACTTCACACTCTACAACAAAGATGGGAAAGTCAGTCTGCCGAACTACCGCCAGCTTTATATAGACGCCTTAGCAAAATATAAGGGCTTTTCTCTTTTGATGGAATATGGCAATGCAACCGCAGCCGGACTTGGCGAAAATTATGCCGATTCAAGTGCTGTTTTGTTACTCGCGCCGCAGCAAATTAGCAGCTATTTGTTCTTAGGTAACAGTTTTAACGCACAATTGGGCTATGTCAGCATGCAGGGCTACAGCTTTGATTTGCGTTATGGACAATCTTTACCCGAATTTGCTAACTATACCAATAGTCTAATGGCCGGTACCGACAGTTACACCCTCGGACTTACCCGCTACTTTAAAGGTCACAACCTGAAGGCACAAACTGCTTTCACCTATTTGAGCAGCACAGCTGGAATAAACACGACTGTATTTGAATTTATGATGCAGATTGCCTTCTAATCAATCAATTGCAAATCCCAAATAAGCGGCAACAGGAAGTATATAGCCAGTGTCACAATAAGTATGGAGATTACATTCATCCAAAAGCCGTGTTTCACCATTTCCTCCATCTTGAGATAGCCTGATCCAAAGACAACTGCATTGGGTGGGGTTGCTACCGGTAGCATAAATGCACAGGAAGCTGCCAACGAAGCCCCCATCACCAGATAAAACGGATGCACTTGCATTGTCGCTGCAATCGATACGAGCACGGGCAGTATCATAGCGGTGGTGGCCAAATTAGAGGTGATTTCGGTCAGAAAATTAACGCTTGCTACCAACAGCAATAGCAGCAACCAAAATGGCACCGTTTGCAAGGCACTCAAACTGTTTCCAATCCACATTGCTAAGCCACTTTCTTCAAATCCTGTCGCCAAAGCGATGCCACCACCAAACAAAATAATAATCCCCCAAGGTAGTTTATGCGTGTCGTCCCAACTGACCAGTGACTTGCTCTTTTCTCCCGGCAATAAAAAGAGTACCAAAGCACCCATTATGGCGATAATGGTATCGTCGATACCCGGCAAAAGCTTCACCAGAATGAATGACCTGCTGATCCAAGCCACTGCCATAAAGACAAATACGATAAGTACACGTTGCTCTGGGACTGACATTTTACCCAAAGCAGCCAGTTGCCTTTGCACTTCGGCTTTACCGCCTGGAAAGATTTTTTGTTCAAATTTAAAAGCCACACTTGTCAGATACCACCAACAAAACAACAGCAAAAACACGCTGATTGGAAAAGCCAATAAAAACCACTGTAGAAAGGAGATTTCTATCCCATACGTCTCTTTAATTACCCCCGCCATGACCAAATTAGGCGGCGTGCCAATCAAAGTGGCCATACCTCCTATGGATGCGGCATAAGCAATGGCCAGCATGAGCGCTTTACCAAATAAGGCGTTTTCATTTTCATTGGTAAGTGGATTATCCCTCAATTGGCTTACGATAGCCATTCCTACGGGGAGCAGCATTACGGCAGCAGCTGTATTGGATATCCACATCGATAAAAAAGCTGTCGCCAGCATAAAACCTAAAATAATAAAACGCACATCTGTACCTACCAAAGCAATAATATTTAGGGCTATGCGGCGATGCAAATTCCATTTTTCAATGGCAATGGCAAGTATGAATCCTCCCAAAAACAAAAAGATATATTGGTGACCATACATAGCCGTGGTACTCGACAAACTTAAACCGCCCGTCAGCGGGAAAAGGACTATGGGTAAAAGCGCGGTTGCAGCAATGTGGATAGCTTCTGTAATCCACCATACCGCCATCCATGCCGCACCAGCCAAAACTGCCCGCGCCTGCGGCCCCAGTCCTGGCAAATCCATGCCATAATTTATCAGCACGAACAACAGAGGCCCAAGCCACAATCCGATGGTCTTTTTAGTCAATTTCATGGAATGAGCTGTTGAAGCTTTTTAGAAAACTTTAATTAAAGAGCAAATCTGCCGAATAACCGATGGCATCTTCATAACTATGATCCAAACCTGGAATAAGTGCCAATTCCCAAGCGAATGGCGTAGCCAACGCTGTCGCCTTTTGTTGGGCTTTATTGTAAAAATATTGGGCACGGGCTAATCGATGCAAACCCTGTAAATCTGCTTGTGCATTTCTACGTAAACTCAAAGAATTCGGGTTGTTATCAGCGGTACCTACTTGCACGATGATTTTTTTCAAAAATAGGGGTGCTAAATCAAGGCTCTGCAAAGGAGATGTCTGAAATCCATAAGGAAAAGCTGTCTGCATATCGGTAGCAGTATACCAACCCGCAGCAGAAAGCACAACATGATCATAACGGGCAGCCGGCTTAAAAAACAAAAAACGATGCGCAAACTGCGCGCCACCCGAATGTCCGATGATATGGTATTTTTCGTTGTTATTTTTAGTCTTGTTTTTTACAAAAGCGAAAATAGGTTCTACCAACGATAACGACCATTGTACTTCCACATTAAGCGTTGCTGGTGTTGGCACGTCGCCGTCGATATATACATTCCCAATCTGATACCCACTCCCACCTGGGAAATTTAGCTCTGAGAACTCCGGTACAATCGCTATAAATCGATGTTCATTGGCTTTACTGACAATGGCGTTCCTATAACCCATCGCATCCCGCTCGGCACCATGAAATACGAAAACAATGGGCATAGTCGCAGTTGCACCTTGTGGAACGTAATAGAAAAGTCGAATACGTTTATTTGCCTGAGGCTCGTAGTCGGAAAAATTTTCTACTCCACTGCCCTGCCACTCAGAACCCAGTGGATTGGCACTTTCTTTCTTACAGGCTTGCAGCACCGTAATTGCTAAGGCAAAAACAATAAGTTTCGTCGTTCTTTTAAACAACCGTTTGGGGATAGAGTTGACATTCATTTAGCATTTCCAAAAACGGCTATAATCAGCTAAATTCGTCATACCAGTTCTGAAAATAGATGAATACCAATTACGAATTTGCTACAGAGCGCATTGCCCATGCGTTCATCCAGCAAAACAAAATGCTTACGGACAACAAATATATTGTTCTCTACAAGGCGATTAAAACTTGTATCCAAAGACAAGAATTACCTCACCATTGGGTCATTCCATCAACGCGTAGTCTGGCCGACTCACTCGAAATCTCGCGAACCACGGTCATCAAAGCATTCGAACTTTTAATCTTAGAAAAGCTCATAAAAGCCAAGGCAGGCTCAGGATACAGGGTTTTTTCGGAGCTTCAAAATAAAAAACAAAACCCAACCAATACCACCTTAGGTAAGGATGCCTACCCTTCTTTCTCGGAAAAAGGCACCTCCTTTTTAAAAAATATAAGCATACTGAATCGGCAAAATAATACGGCCATCGCCTTCAAGCCCGGTCTTCCACCCATTGATATTTTCCCCATCAATCAATGGAAAAACTTACTCAATACCTACTGGCGGTATATTAAGGCCTCAGATTTATCCTACGGCCAATCTACAGGTTCTGAATTATTGAAAACACATATCTGTAACTACCTCAATGTTAGTAGAAACATTAAATGTGCGCCTGAACAAGTTGTCATTGTTTCAGGCTCATTGCAGTCTATATATTTAGTAGTCAACGCCCTAATAGACAAAAATGACGGAGTAGTCCTCGAAGACCCTACCTTTCCAAACGTCCATTCTATCTTTAAAAGCAGCTTGGCAAAACTCTTGCCCATACCTATTAATAGCGAAGGCATAGACATGGCCGCACTCGATGCGGTAGCACAACACAGCCCCAAACTTATACATGTAACACCCTCCGATCATTATCCATTGGGCATTAAAATGAGTCTGCAAAGGCGGCTAGAACTACTGAGCTGGGCATCGAAACATAAGGCACTCATAATCGAAAACGATTATGAGCATGAAATGGGGAATTTAAAAAACAATTTGCCCACCCTTTTTAGCCTCGATAAAGAAAACCGCACTATTTACCTCGGCACGTTCAATCGTTTACTTTACCCATCTATTCGTCTCGGTTACATGATTTTGCCGCAGCACCTTGTCCAAGTGATTGAAGCCCTACAAGAGCATTCACACCGTTTCGTATCGCCATCAGTACAAATGGTGATGGGTCAGTTTATTGAAAAAAACTACCTTTTTCAGCACCTGAAAAACCTGAGTGAAGTAGCTCAGGAACGTGCCGTGTATTTCAAAAAATATTTCGCCGAAAACAACCCAAGCATGCACATCGACGAACAAGTATTTAATAGTTTACACTTTGTAGCACACTTTAATAAATCTAAAAGTGTGGCAGAAGAGCGTCAACTCAGCGAATTACTCGACAAAAATGACTTGGCCACCTATCCGTTAAGTAAGTGCTACATTGAGCAACCAGCACAAACCGGATTAATTTTGGGCTATAGTACCGTAAGGCCAGTAGTTATCAAGCAGAAGATTGGTCAGCTTCTGCAATTCCTGCAAGAAAAGTGAATTGGGCATAAATACTTTTTAATCTTGTACACAAAAGAGTCAGCCCCCTTTGGGAACTGGTATCTGTATTTTATTTTAACTGGTATCACATTGTGTTTCGGTTTTATTGAAGATTGCAGGGAGTTTTTCTAAAATCCGCCCTATGAATAAATTATACAGCTTAGCATTTTTGCTTCTGACCGTTCTAACGGTCAACGGGCAAGTCTTATTGACCGAAAACTTCAGCTACCCCGCCGACTCGCTGCTCCAAAATAACGGCTGGTATGGCCACAGTGCTGCAACAACAAACCCAATCAAAGTGACCAGTACTGGATTAAGTTGGTCCACCACACCTTATTTAGGCAGTGGTATCGGAAACGCAGCCGCTGTAAACAATACGGGTGCCGATGAAAACCGTCCCTTTTCTAGTTATCCAACCTCCGGAAACGTTTATGCTTCCTTCCTCTTAAGAGTGAATGGTGTAGTATCAACCGTCAATAGCGGCTTTTTTTTCCATTTGGGAGAGTATACCAATGTTGCGGCACCAATATTCACTTCTACGAGCACAGCTTTTAGAGCGCGTACGTTTATTGTCCCTGGTCCAAATCCAGGACAATACAAATTAGGCCTCTCTTTCAATTCATCTTCGGTTGGCGGCGATACCACTTTACTGAATCTAGATACAGCCCAAACCTATTTGGTTGTGGTAAAATACCAAATCGTAACAGGTGCCTTAAATGATTCTGTGAGCCTGTATGTATTTACCGACGGCAGCAATATTACCAATGAGCCAGCCACCCCAGCAATCGGCCCCTTGGCTGGCACTGGTTCCGATTTAAATGCCGTTCAAATGATAGCTTTACGCCAATATGCTGCAACGCAGAACATCACCGTGGATGGCATTATAGCCCGAGATAGCTGGAATCTGCTTGCGCCTACACTGAGCGGTTCAAATTTAATTAGTCCACCAAACGGCACTTTTTTAAATGTAAACGGCCCAAACACCACCACCACTAACCTCCTTTGGTCGTCGGCAAGAAATGCCAGTGCCGCGCCAAGCTACACCTGGCAGTTGGCCAACAGAGCTGCTGGTAATTTCAACAATCCACTACTCAGTCTAACAGCCAATAACAGTGGGGCAGACACCAGTCTCACCCTGAATTATGGACAACTCAACACTGCACTCGCTTCACTTTCAGTCGCTATTGGCGATACAGTAGCGGGTGTATGGCGTATTCGTACCATCGCTGGCGCCGACACTGCCTATTCAAACAGCTTTAATATCGACATCCGCAGAGGAACTGTTACAGTGAACTTGACCAACTTCAATCTACTTACACCTCCCAACTTCACTATACTGCCCGTAACTGGGTCGGGTTCTCAAACCACAACAATCCGGTGGAGTACATCTTCGGCTGGCAGCCAAGCCGTCACCTATCAATGGTTGGCCATTGCACCAGGTGGTAATTTCAACAGTCCAGTGGTATCGCTCGTTGCTGGAAACGCAGGAAGCGACACATCGCTAATACTTAGCTATACCGCTATCGATGCGCTGTTAGCCAGTTTAAACTTTAATGTAGGAGACAGTGTATATCTCGATTGGACCATTCGTGCAACAAGTGGAGCTAGCACACAATTAGCCCTACAAACCAGACGCATTACGCTTTTTAGAGGTGGTCTCTCACAACCCATGACCAGTCCTATCTTGCTCAACCCGGTCAATAATACGCTCTTAAATGTCAACGGGCCATCGACCAATGCCACCAATATAAGCTGGAGAGCTGCTCGAAACAACAATTTGGCCGTTAGTTACACCTGGCAATTGGCTTCGCGCGCTTCAGGAACTTTTAATACGCCCCTTTTGAGTATTGCAGCAAATAGTGGTGGTGCGGACACGAGTTTAACCCTCTCTTTTGCTCAGCTCAATGCCGCATTAATTTCCTTGAACGTTGTTATAGGAGATACGGTTTTTGGCAATTGGCGTGTGCGGGCAGTTTCAGCGAACGATACTACCTTCTCAAACGTATTCGCTATCGACATTCGACGTGGATCGGTTGTTTACCCTATCACTGCTTTCAGCCCTTTGACACCTGCAAACGCAACCATACTTCCCATTACTGGAGCAGGAGCACAAACCGTAAGTATTCGGTGGACTGCCGCAACAGCAGGGCCATTACCTATAAGCTATGCTTGGTTGGCCATTGCACCAGGAGGCAACTTTAATACGCCTACAGTTACGTTGCCCGCAGGAAGTGACACTTCCCTCCTATTAACCTATACCGCCATTGATGCCCTTTTAGCGAGTCTAAACTTCAACATTGGCGACAGCGTATATCTCGACTGGACCATTCGTGCAACCGCAGGTACTACCACTCAGTTAGCTACGCAAATACGGCGAATTACCCTCTTCAGGGGCGGATTAGGAACACAAATAACAGATACCCTGTCGGCATTTGCTTTACTCAGCCCAGCTACCAACACCACGCTTTCAATTCAAGGTGCCCCAACTCAAACCGCAAATTTAAGCTGGCAAGCATCAGCCGCCTCTTTAAATGCGGCTACGACCAGCTATACCTGGCTCTTAGATGTGCCGACAGGTAATTTTTCTTCTCCTGTACTGGCTATTTCTGCTGGTAATGCCACAAGTTTAAGTTTGATCTTTGGTGCAATCGCAGATAGTCTAACCGCCAAAGGCGTCGCTGTTGGCAGTAGTTTCGTAGGTAAATGGACTATCCGTGCGTCGAGCGATACCCTCCTCCGTTTTGCCAATGTTCCTTTTAATATCACCCTAACCCGTGGTGTTATGACATCTGTCGCAGAAAACACTTTGAGTAGCGCTATTGCCATCTATCCAAATCCAGCTTCTGATTTCCTGACTATTCAGCTCCCCGCTGCTTTGCAGAATGAATTACAAATCTCTATTATAAATTCAACTGGGCAAGAAATTAGCCGGTACACTTCCTTACCAGCAGCGGATGGTATTCAAATCAAAGTTGATGCGCTTGCCAATGGTTTGTATTTCGTCAAAGTTCAATCGAATACGGACATGGCAATCAAAAGGTTGCTCATACAGCGTTAAATAGACACAACTCTCCACACTTTAGCCTAACCTTAATTTAAGGAAGATTTAAACACTTATTAGCACTATGGAAACGTCCGGTAACCTACCGGGCGTTTTTTGTTTCTTGCAAATCCCTTCCTAAGCCTTGTGACAAGGACAAGGTTCTTAGATGGCTTTTCATTTGTAGCACACGCGTTTAGACTATTCTGCATAAAAGGCGCGCATTTTCTATCGGCATGACTAGCCTAAGCGTGCACTTGACGCGTTCGCCTTGCCCATTTTAGGCGTAAAAGTACGCGACAGGCACACTGGATTTAGTACTCCTAGCCTCTTTACCCAGCACCACTAGACCCACAAGTAAATTATTTATGTAAGGGATTCTTTTTATTCATAGACATATACCCTGCTCATTTCTTGCGAAATTGCTCTAACAATTCGTAGCTTGACAGCAAGCGCAACTTTTCATAATTATGGTCAGAAAAACCACACTCATCTATCTACTTCTCGGCATTGGCTGGATAGTGGTGAGCGACCTGCTTTTAGGTGATTGGTGGGGGGCAGATCCCGAAAAACAAAAAGAAATTTTAATCAATATAGGAAAAGGTATATTGTACGTATCTGTTACCTCAAGCCTACTTTTTATATACTTAAGCGCTCAATTACGAAAGCGAGAACAAAAAGAAGAACAATTCCTGCATTTGTTCAAAGACCACCCAAATCCGATGCTTGTTTGCGGCAAAAATGGTCTTCTAGAAGCCGTAAATCCGGCAGCGGCCAAACTTTATGGTTACAGCGAGACAGAACTCTTAACCATCAATTATCATGAGCTCAGCAATGGTAGTGTGTTATCTGAAACAGCAAATGGCACCATCCAGCAACATAAAAATAAACAAGGTGCTCATATAGCCGTACGCGGATATTTTAAAACCACCCACTTTTATGGAGCTTCCTCCAGTTGGCTTATCGTATTAATCGATACGACGGAAGAAGAGCGTATTCGTTCACAAAATGCAAGCTTAAATAAAGAAGTAAAACTCCAAGAGAGTTACCTCTATTCCTTCATCGAAGCGCAATCCACTTTCCTTATACGCATTGACGTACAAGGCAAATTTTTATTCCGAAATAAAGCATTTTTAAGCCTCTTTGGTCAATCTATTGGCATGCAGCTGCCTCAATATTTACCTGAGTTACTCCAAACTTCTGAGCACAAAAAATTAAACACCTTGCTCGCTAAATGTACCGAATCGCCAGGTAAAAATTATACGATTTTACTGCAGATGAGTTTGGCCCAAACCCTTAATCGTACAACCGAGTGGGAATTTTTAGCCATTCAAGATGAAAACGGAGTAATCACCGAGTTTCAGGGCATAGGCAGGGATGTTACGGACAAATTGCAGTATCTCGAACAACTTTCCGCCTACAAGGAACAACTCGAAAGTATCTTACGCACTTTAAACGACGTAGTATGGTCGATAGATGCCGATTCAATGAAAATACGTTACCTCAACGCGGCATCTAAACAACTCTACGGCCGTGGGCCCGAAGAGTTTTACGATAATGGTTCGCTTTGGTTACAAATCGTTTTAACAGAAGATCGCGAAAGGGTATTGCAACACACCGAAAAAGTCAAACTTTCAGGGTCTGGAGAAATTCAGTATCGAATAAAGCGCCCTGACGGCAGTATTCGTCATATCCGAGATCGGTCGGTTTTGGTTTACGACGAAAAAGGCAAACCGCGCACCATCAATGGCATTGCAACAGATATCACAGCATTAGTTTCGAGTCTGGAGGATGTAAAAAAGGTGAACGATCAGGTCAAAACCCTACTAGAAACAATGACCGACGCTTTTTTCTCGCTTGACGAAAACTTACGTTTTAATGAAGTAAATACGTCTTTTGAAAAACTCTTGGGGAAGAACAGATCAGAATTAAAAGGCAGTAGTTTCGAGAGTTGTTTCAGTGAATCCGGTTTGCTTATTTATGTCCCCCTTTTCGACGCCTGTCTCCGCTCCAATCAGCTTCAAGAAAAGAACGTATTTGATCAACACTTGCACAAGTGGTTTTCACTCTCGGTTTACCCCGTGCCGGGTGGTCTAGCGGTATTTATTAGCGACCAAACAGACAATCATCTCCTTCAAGAGGCACTCGTAAATGAGCAAAGAAATTTGGAAGGCCTGATAAATAATACCTCAGATTATATTTGGTCCGTAGACAGGAATTTGCGTCTTATTACAGGAAATGATGCTTTCAAGGCACATTTCAAGTCATTATTTGGCATTGAAGCCTTGCCGGGGGAGGCTATTTTACCTGAAAATCAGCCCATTCCGGATACGAACGACTGGCAGCAACGCTATAATAGAGCTTTAAAAGGGGAGTCGTTTATAAGTGTTCAATCTCGTGAATTTGGCCATAAAACTTATTACAACGAAATCAGCTTTTACCCAATTCGTAATGCAAATGGCGCGGTGAGCAGCATTGGCTGTTTTGGAAAAGATATAACAGACCGCAAAGAGAAGGAAATGAAAATTAAGGAGCAGAATGAACAATTGCGGGAGATTGCCTGGATAGAATCACACAAACTCCGCGCTCCCCTTGCGAATATGATGGCTATTATTGAATTATTGAATTTGCAGCCCTCCGACATAGAGTATAGGGAACTAAGGGAGAAACTCTCCTATTCATGCTATGAGCTGGATAGCTTAATCCGTGAAGTGGTAAATAAATCAAATGCACTAAGTTATTTCGCAAAAAAATAGGTCTTTTCGCCAAGCAAAAGAATTGAATTAGGTAGGGCTGAAAAAGCTTTTTAAATTAACCTGTACATTTTTACGCTATGATACATTGCTGCTGGAAATTATGCTTACTCTTTGTATTGATGTACACTAGCAGTTTGGCCAACACAGATAGTTTAGCACAAAGGCTATGGCAAAATCCAGATGACACAACTTGTGTTCAGCTCTACCTAAAGCTCACTTGAGCGTATAAGGATTCCTCGCCAGAAAAATCAGAAGGGCTGATTCAAAAAGCCAAAAAATTTGCCGAAACCAGTGCATATACCGTTGGCTAGGCGAAAGCCCATTATTGCCAGGCCATTCTTCATTATCTAAAAGGCGCCTATGTGGAAGCAAGCACAGAAAGTGAAATTGCCCGGCCGTTGTATGTGCATGAAAAGTCTGATTATGGCTTAGCCAGCTTGTTGAAGCTACTTGGTTTAATCCAGCTGCAGCAAGCCTATTTCCCGGAAGCCTTAAAAAGTTTTCAAGAAGTGTATTGTATCGGCAAAAAGAACTCGGATTTGTACAGCCTCTCAAATGCTATTAATAATATGGCCATTATTTACGAACGCACAAGTGATTTTCCGGCTGCGCTCCAAGCCAATCTAACGGCCCTTGAAATCAGAAAAAGAATAAATGATCCATTGTTTATCGCCGAATCTTATCTAGAAATAGGCGTTACCTATTATAAGCTCGAAAAATAGGACTCCGCGCGGTACTATTTCATGGAAGCCAAAACGCTATTCGAAATAAAAAACAATATACGCTCCCTGGCCAGCGTATACAACAGCCTCGGCACTATTGGATTAGACCAAAAACAATACGGGGTGACTTTACACTATTTCAAAAAAGATGAAGCGCTTTTAGCACCACGCGACGATAAACACCTGTATGTTCCTATTCTGGTAAATTTAGGCCAAGCTCAATTTCAATTGAGCCAGCTAATTGCTGCCGAGAAAACTTTGTCGCATTGAAAAGCAGAAGCTGAAGCCCTGCACGATTACCGAAATTTAGCTTATGCATTTGATTGGCTCAGCCAGCTGAACGAAAAGAAAGGCAACTACCGACTAGCACTTGATTTTGAACGAAAACGGCTTGCCGCCATTGACCGTATTAATAGGCGAAGAAAAAAGCAAACGGCTTTGCCCCAGAAGCTAAGGTGGATGACCTAGGCATGACAAATATGAAAACCCGATTACAGGCCGCTGATGGCACTGTTCGCTTTTTAAAAATGAAGATGGCGAGATGCGTGCAGAAATAAAACGGGGAGTAATATCCCTATCAAAGGCAATGTAATAATTAAAAGCAGCCTTTGACACCTAAGCGAAATAACAAGAATTATGTAACTGAAATTAAACTTCAAATAAAAAAAGACTGTTAGCTTTCCATCGTAATGAAACCACAGGAAATCCTCGTTGAAGATTATTTCAGCCGCTTTGAACCGCTGGTGGAAATTACATTGTCTGAATTGGAGGAAATTTTACCTGAAGAAACACTTACGCTTTTCGAGGACACCCAGCTCAGAGCCGGTTATTGTAGTCAATGTAAACGTAAACACACTGCCTTGGTGCCGATTAAACAACTATTTATTGACCAAAGCGGTGATCTGCATCTCGAAGGTTCATGCAAAAAATGCCATGGCTCGGCCTATGCTTGGTTTAGCCTGGAAGAACAACCCGAATTAGCACAGCTGGCGTTAAGTCTAGCTAGACGAAAAATCGGCTGGAATTCTTACGGAGATGAATAAGCTTATTTAGCCCGCAGTTCCAGGTCGATTAAAATATTCAAATAGTTATTGTAAGCATCATAGGCCGAGGGGAAAGGACTAAAATGATGGCGTTCACCCCTTTCTTCAAAACGAGGCGTCATATAAAAAAAGTGATCGGTAGATTGTAGCCGCCGCCAATCAAGTAACAACGTGTCGTCCTTTTTAGCATATATCCTCGCGGCTAAATCATAAAGTCGATTAATCGCTTCCTGTTGAATGTTGCTTCCTGTAAAATAGCCTAAGTCGTAACTTGGGTACGACCAACTCACCGGATAAGGCACATCGTATTTACCCACCGGGGCGTATTTTTTAAAGACAGCATCGGGCGTGGCAAAATCAAAGCCGGGTATGGATAAAATAGCTTTCGGCAGTCCTCTGAAAAACTCAAAAATACCCGTTGCAGCTTTTTTGTGCTCCCCGATGGTCTCATAATCCATAAACAGATTAATGGTATCCGGCACTTCTTTGAGATCAAGTATTTTATGTGCAAACTTCTCGGGCGTGAGCGGCTGACCAGGATGACCGGGTTCTGCAAACCAACGGGTTATTTCGGCGGTGAGGCTTGAGTTTTTTGGTAAACAGACCGTTTTATTGTGCAATGGGCTTTTATAGACGTGGTTGGGACTTTTATCACCCAACAATTTTTCGGTAGATGGCACCAATAATTGGGTATAACCCAAATACACCAATTCATTGACCATATCGTTGCTAAAAAGCAACTCAGTATTTCGGAAAGTTTTGGGCTTGTACCCAAACAATCTTTTGATTTGGGCTTCCTGTATTTTTACCTGTTCACCAAATTCTTGACGATTATACACGGAAGCTAAGCTGTGGCAAGATGTCTCTGCTATCCATTCTACCTGTCCTGTTTTGGTCAACGCCTTAAAACTTTCAATAACATCTGGCCGATAAACTTCTAATTGATCGAGTGTTGTCCCCGTTATGGAAAAGGCGATTGAAAACTGCTTTTTGTAGGTGTGAATCAACTCCAGCATGAGCTGGTTAGCCGGGATGTAACAATTATCGGCTACTTGATTGATGAACCGTTTGTTCGAAGTTTCATCGAAATAATTGTGGTCGTTTCCAATTTGCGTAAAATCATATGGACACGTCCGATAAGGTTGGTGTAGCTGGAAGTAAAGACAAATGCTGGGCATGACCTAATGTACTAAAAAGTCTCTATAAACCCTGACTACCCGCAATGCAGCATCGTCCCATTTCATTTCATTCAGTTGTTCGCCTATTTCTCCGGCTACCAGTTTACGGTAATTATCATCTTGCAACAGATGTACAATTTCCCTAGCAAAAGTATCGGTATCGTAATAATCGGCCTTGATGGCTTGTTTTAAAATTTCGGCTACACCCGATTGTTTGGAGATGACGCAAGGCACACCAAACTGAGCTGCTTCCAAAGCTGTTAAGCCAAACGGTTCAGATACGGATGGCATAAAATACACATCCGCAACGGCCAAAAGTTGCTCCACTTTTTCTCGGTTGATAAATCCGGTAAACAGGAAATTCCTACTCAAACCTTTATAGGCAGTCCAGTCAATCATTTCCTTCATTTTATCGCCTGTTCCTGCAATTACAAATTTAACATCGGGATATTGGCGAATCACCTTTTCGGCTGTCTCGAGTAAATAAAAAGGCCCCTTCTGATGGGTAAGCCTCCCAATAAAGGCGACAATTTTTTCAGGAATATGATGTTCATGCCTAAATACTGGCTGTGGATCAATGCCATTGTGAATAGCAACTATTTTGGCTTCATGTATGCCGTAGTGTTTCTGAACCGTTTGTTTGGTGTATTCACTCACGGCAATAACCATATCTGCCATTTGCAAACCCAATCGTTCTACAAAATACATGGTGTTGCGCGCATCTTTACCAGCCCGATCGGTTTCTAAGGCATGTACGTGTACTACCAACGGTTTGCCCGTCTTCTTTTTTAGCCTTACACCTGCCAAATAGGTCAGCCAGTCGTGGGCATGAATTAGGTCGAAATCAAAATTATCTTCATACATCGCCACGACAGCCTCTGCATAGGCCGAAACTTTTTGCAGGAGTCGGGCGCCATACACTTCCTTATCATCCATCAAATCAGCAATGGAAAGATGTTCTAAACCAGGTTGCGAAAGATAACCGGCACGAATAGCATCGGCGGCCATAGCACTTATTTGGTAGTATTCGAGTTCGGGCAAACCACCTTCCAACCTACTTAGTTCAGGTCGTGTGATTTGTATGCTTTTGTCCATATGGTTCAACCCAACCAATGTAACCCCCTCTAAAACAGAAGCGTCTATGGTGCGCGGCACAACAAATGTAAGATTTACGAAAGTGCGCAAGGCACGTGCAAGTCCGTAACAAGCCACGCCTAAACCACCGCTATGCACCGGTGGAAATTCCCAGCCCAACATCAAAATTCGTTTTTCGGAAAATGCTTTTAAGCTTGACGACATAGCGTGAATTTGGTAATTAAAGCTGCAATCAGGTTCTTCCCTGAAAAGATTAACAAATTAGTTATTTCATCGAAATATGCAGCAGTTCGCGTCTTTTTGTACAACAAATTAGCATGCTAGACATTAGGTTTCTATTTTTGTCGCCCAAAGCATTCAGCCCCATGATATTAACTGATCAACGGATACTCGACGAAATTGAAAAAGGCAGCATTCTAATTGAACCTTTTCGTCGTGAAGACCTCGGAACAAATTCCTATGATGTGCATCTGGGCCGTTATTTGGCCATTTATCGCAACCTTATCTTAGATGCACGTACGGATAATCCGATTGATGAAGTCATTATCCCGGTTGAAGGTTACGTATTACAACCAGGTACTTTATACCTCGGAGTAACCGAAGAGTACACAGAAACACACGAGCATGTTCCTTTTCTTGAAGGCAAATCATCTGTAGGGCGTTTAGGTATCGACATACATGCCACAGCAGGTAAAGGTGATGTAGGTTTTTGTAATACTTGGACACTCGAGATATCGTGCACGCAAGCCGTGCGGATATATGCGGGCATGCCGATTGGCCAATTAATTTATTTCGCTGTCGAAGGCGATATCATCAACAAATACAACACAAAAAAAAATGCCAAGTACAACGTGCGTACGGTTAAACCAGTTGCTTCACAAATGTGGCGCAATAACTTTTAAGTTTACGTTTTGAGCACGATGCCCCCGCCACCTTGGGCGGTGGGCAGGATAACCAAATCGGAAATATTCACGTGTGCCGGTCGGTTGACCATAAAAAGCAGAGCATCGGCAATGTCCTTAGCCTGTAACGGCTGAAATCCGGCATATACCTGAGCTGCGCGGTTGGTGTCGCCTTTAAAACGTACCACAGAAAATTCTGTTTCTGTAAATCCTGGTGCAATGGTGCTCACCCGTATGCCATACGGATTGAGTTCCATCCGCATGCCTTTAGCAATGGCTTCTACAGCATGTTTGGTGGCGCAGTAAACGTTGCCATTGGGGTAAACGTCTTTTCCAGCGGTGGAACTCAAGTGAACGATTTGCCCGGCTATCTTTCGTGCGATCATCCATTGACTCACCAATCGACTTACCGTCAGTAATCCCTTTACGTTGGTATCGATCATTGTATCCCAGTCGTTGGGATCACCCGCATGTATCGGGTCGAAGGCTTGCGAAAGGCCGGCGTTGTTCACCAGTAAATCAATGTTTTTCCAAGAATCAGGTAGGGATTCGAGTGCCTGGGTAGTTGCCTCCCGATCGCGTATATCGAAGTGTAAGGTTTTAACCGTGACCGACAAACGGGAAGCCAGCATTTCAAGTCTTTCTTCGCGGCGACCAGTAAGAATCAGCGACCATCCTTCGCTAGCCAATGCTTCTGCCATAGCCTCGCCTATACCAGCTGTGGCCCCTGTGATGAGTGCTATACGTTGCATTATTCGAAGTTAAAGGAAATCATAATCGTCCGTGCACGAAGTCCTTCTATCGGATTGCTATACACATGGCTTTCTGGTACAAGCACATTGCGTATGCCTTGTGCCAATTTGATTTCGGGCGAGAACTTAAAATAAGGGAGATAAAAATCAAAACCGAATCCGATTTCGTAGGAGATATCGTTGCGGATTATTTTTACCCTTTGCACATCTTCTACAACCTTCTCCTGAGAAGCCATATCAATAGAGTATTTAAATCCGCCAATGGCATACATCCGAAAATTATCGATGCGGTCGCTGCGGAATTTTAATAACAGAGGTATGTCAACGTTGGCGATCTGCAGACTTCGGCGAATATCGTTGAGTGGGTTCACGAAGCTATATTGAATATTTCGCTGCGAGAACATCAAAGTGGGCGTAAAACGTAAGGTTGCATGCTCCGCCAACCGTAAATCTGAGATAATACCCAATTGAAAACCTGGCCCCCAGCTGGGCGCCATATAAGTCATGGTATCGTTCAGCAAATAACGCGCTGCGTTGGGCTGCAGATGAAAGGTACTGGAGTTGTATCCGACTAAAAAGCCAAAATGTATGGTTTTATCGTCGTAATAAGGATTGTTGCGCTGAGCCAATAGTTGGTTCGAGGCCATCAGCCCCAACAACAGTACTAAGCCCGCGCTTTTTCGCCTACATAAATTGAGCATATCCCGAAAGTTAAGCGTTTCTCTTTCAATTTTTCAAATCCCGTGCTTTGCATATGTTTTAAAAAGGCCTCGCCTTCCGGAAATGCCTGAACCGATTCGGGCAAATAGGTATATGCAGTTTGATCTTTCGACACCATACGACCAATAACAGGAAGTATAAAACGGAAATAGAAGTTGTAGAATTGTTTTACAGGAAATTTAGCTGGCCGGCTGAACTCCAGCACCACCAATTTAGCCCCTGGGCGTAATATCCGGTGTATATCGCCGAGGCCTTTATCCAGATTTTCGAAGTTGCGGACGCCGAAGGCTACCGTAGCTGCGTCGAAGCTGTTATTTGAAAAAGGCAATCGCTCAGAGTCACCCAAAACGAGTTCAATTTTATCCTCGAGTCCTTTATTTTTAAGTTTAATGCGTCCCATATCCAGCATACCCGCCGAAATATCCACACCAATTACTTTATCGGGATGTAGACTTAAAGCCTCGATGGCAAAGTCGGCAGTGCCTGTAGCTAAATCGAGTATATGTTTGGGTTTGTCGGCTTTTAGCAGTTTTATTGCCTTTTTCCGCCAAATAACATCTATGCCTAAGGATAAAACACGGTTTAATAAATCGTAACGCCCCGAAATATTATCGAACATGGTAGCGACCTGTTGCTTTTTACTCCCTTCCTGCTTTGGGTAAGGTTTAACGATATCTGCCATTTTCTGAGTTTATTGCAAATATAGACAATGCCAGCCGCCCTTTGTTTCGTAGAAGCCTTGGCTTGTTTTTAACGTATCTTTGATGGATGAAGATCAAAAGCTGTCGTTTCGAAAAAAGTAGTGCTAAAATGAGTGAGTTACCGGCTCATAGCAAACCGGAATATGCCTTCATCGGTCGCTCCAACGTTGGGAAATCTTCCTTGATAAATATGCTTACCGGACAGAAAAGTCTCGCGAAAACTTCTGCCAAACCGGGAAAAACGCAGCTGATCAATCACTTCATGATTAATGAGCAGTGGTACCTCGTCGACCTACCGGGTTACGGTTACGCCAAAGTATCCAAGGGCAAACGCGAAGACTGGGAAAAGATGATCCGGCATTATCTAACGAAAAGAGAAAACTTGGTGTGTATTTTCCAACTCATCGACGGTAGACTCTCACCACAGGCCAACGACTTGGAATTCGCCAATAAACTGGGAGAGTACGGGGTTCCCTTTGTGGTTGTGGTTACCAAAACCGACAAATTGGGTGGTACAACCATTCAAGCCAATGTAGCTACGTATAAAAAGGCCATGCTCGAACATTGGGACGATTTACCCGCCTTTCACCTTAGCTCCACTGTGACCGAACGCGGAAAGGAAGAAATTCTGAATTTTATCGAACAGTGTAATGTAAGTTATGCGGCCAATCCTCCAGAGATTCAGCCCAGACCTACTGTTTGATCATTTTTCCAGCACCGAGCCAACCCATTTCATCTCGCCACTCCAGCAAATACAATCCTTGTGGCAATCCTTGTAGAGAGATTTGTGTGCTGAAATTTGATTCCACTTGAAATTCATGGCTAGCAACTATTTTGCCTTCCAAGTTGCGCAAACGCAAACTTACTTGGTGCGGTAAACGCGCCTCACACCAGATCGCCATCATTTCTTGATTCAAGGTGCTAAAACCGAGCGTAGGTCTTTCAATTTTTGATACTGCAACGCTGACATCGCCTGCCAGGCGTACCGCCAATTTAATGGTTACAGGCAAATGGTCAGAAGCTATCGCCAGGGCATTGGCAACAACCGGTGGTACTTGTTGGTTGCTCGGAGAGTTAACCGCACCATTAAACCGTATGCCATCATTACCAACGACCAAGTACGAACCCGGAACGTAGGCTACCAAGGCTGAATCGTCGCGCACGCGGCTGTTGATCATGAGTTGATCGAAACGGTCGTCCATTCCTCCACCTGAACTACAACCATTACCACTGATGGTGGGCGCCTGCGTGTGTAGATCGGCGAAACTGCTATTGTTACCCCAAGTCCCTGGGCGGTTCACCGGATCATACAAACGAATACCCAGGTTAGTGGCATTGGTGAATTGCTGATAACTGGCTTCAGAGGAGCTGTTCACATTAAAATCACCCATTATAACCAAATTCCCATTAAACTCCATATTAGACAGAAATTGCATGAACTGCTGTGCTTCCTGTCCTCTTTGTGCTTCGTCGCTGGGCGAACTGCCTGCTTTAAGGTGCATGACCGCAAAATAGATGAAGATGGTATCGTTTTGTGGCTGTATGGTTTTGTGGTACAGCCGGTACAAAATAATATCTCGCCCTGGCGTTGTTATCGGGAAGTGCGCATCGAGGGCCAATTTTGCTGTATTGTAATAAAGCAATGAAACCAGACTAGAGCTATTGGTATTGGTATAAGGCGCGCGACTCCAACTTGTAACGCCATTGGTATTTAGTACATTCTGTAAAAAGCCAACAGATGAAGACACGCCTCCCATTTCTTGTACCCCTAGTACATCAGGCTGGGTATGTTGGAATATGGTCTGAAAGTGACCATTTTTGGTATTGACGTTGTTATTCCCCGTGGTGCAAAAGCTCGTATTCACGCCATAGAACAATAAATTATAGCTCATAACCTTCAGGGTATCCCCAAATTGCGCGTGCACGACCGAAGTGCTTAACAACAAGGCAACCAAAAAATACTTCATCTCGTAAAAATAAGGAAATATCCTGCCCAACGCATTGACATAAAAAGAAGGCTGCCGAAATAAAGCTTTAATGAAAAAATCAAACTTGGCGAAGAGAAAAAATGAAAAAAGCCATCTCTGAAGAGATGGCTTTTTTATGTAAGTGCAAATGCGCTTATTTCTTTTTGTAACGCTGGTTGAATTTGTCCACACGTCCTGCAGTGTCAATCAACATGTTCTTACCGGTATAAAACGGGTGTGATTTGTGCGAAATTTCCAGCTTAACCAAAGGATACTCTTTGCCATCTTCCCATACGATTTTGTCTTTGGTATCGATGGTAGAACGGGTCACAAAGCCGTAATCACAAGAAATATCTTTAAATACAACTTCGCGGTAATTGTCTGGATGGATGCCCTTTTTCATGGTATTGCTTTTCAAATGGATGGCAAATATACTTTTTCTTACTGATAAAGAAAAGTAATTCAAAAAATAAGGCCCTGAAATCAGGGCCTTATTGTCTTATCGGACAATTATTTACTAATGATCATCTTTTTAGTGCGTTGCTGACCGCCAAAACTTACCGTGTAGAAGTAAACTCCAGCATTCAAATTACCCAAGTCAATCTCCGCACTGTATTCCCCCTCGGCTTGAATGCCTTGTGGATAGGTTGCCACTATGCGTCCAATCATATCGCGAACAGCAATATCCACCTTACCAGCAGCCGGAATTTTGTACTCGATAGTCGTAGTGCGGTCGAATGGATTCGGATAGTTCTGACGTAAATCGAAGCCTGCTTTCAACGCCTCTTGAACAGAGGTCGTCAGACATGAACCTGAAATTTTCACAAAGCAGAAATCGTCAATCGACCACCCTTCACCGTTAAATCCATTATCTGAAGCAAAACGGAAGCGGAACAAGACTTGTTTAGGTGCTCCAGGATTAAATGGATGCGATAGTCGCGTATAGTTATCTGGAGACTTCCCAGACCAGCCCAAACCTGGCAGGAATGGCACGCTACCTTGTACCAGCATAGCTTGAATGTAACTTACATACCAGCTTATTGAATCTATACCTCCCAAGTAGTCCCAATCGGCACCACCGTTTGTTGAATACTCTACTGTTCCACCATCGCCACCCAAAGGTGCATCAGTTGTGTCATTGTCGAAAAAGTCGGTCAGCCATTTACTAGAGAATTCAATTTGGTAACAACTATCTGATTGCAAATCAAATATCGGGCTGTACAATGCGGAATTTTCCAATTCGCCATAAACGCTATCCACGCCTATGTACCAAGCTTTGGTCCCACTGGCTGCACCATTAATATGCCCCTTTTGCGGGGTGCCAAAAACCCAAGTACTCTGACTCGCTCGCAAGGTAAATGGATTCAAAGTTAACCACGCAGGTTGCCCTTGATCAAAGTCGTTACAATACGGGAAGTTGCTAATTACGTCAAAGCCAATGGCATCAACACAGGAAGTGTCATCCAAGGTATAGTTATCAGGCTGGCCATTTGGTTGTGAGGAGGTAACACACACTCCATTCGATCCAACCAAAGGCTGGAAAGTAGTGGTGAAAGTGAGTACTGAATCTTGCAAGAAAGCCAAACCAGGCTGGAAGTTAACCGTTTGCAAAGGCGTTCCGTTAACTTGGGCAGCTACAGTTACTGAGTTCAAGACGGTTTGACCGGTATTCCTGATCCTCGCCCTTACAGTAACAGCCGTATTCGCGGTCGGGAAAGGAGGCGTATAAGAAACCTCATCCACGTCGGCAGAATTAGGAACGGAGTGATAAACGGTAATATCATCGAGGACATTACCATTACGCAAGTTACCCGTTTGCAAGAAGGCATAACGGCATTTCGATTGGAATTCAATAATGAGTGGCTCACCGGCAACATAAAAGGAAGACAAATCCAAATCATAAGTTTGGAATGGATTTGTTGGTGGGGTTGCAACCGTTGGTTGATACCGTTGAACCTCGACACCATTCGCCAAAACACGCAGGAAAGAGAATAAATTATTTACGCCTGCTACTTGTAAGAGTCTGAATCGAATATGAATATTCGGACGTGAATCGGTGAGGACAGGCAATACCATACGCGTCAAAAACAACGGCTGATAATTATTTGCCCATGGGTTAAAGGTATTGGCCCAAGCAGTAGCTCCTGACGACAAAGTGCCCATCAATACAACCTTATCCGAAGGATTACTAGGTGAAACAACATTATTCATTACCTGAACCAAACCAAGCTGCGAATTGGCATTATTAAAGAAAACTTGGTAACAATAAGGTGGCGGCTGGGATGCAGGGAAACTTTCAAATGTTTCGCGGTAAGGTAAATCGTATGGTGTTAAACCTTCCAAGTTTACAGTAGTACTGTCGTTAAAGTTCCTGCCATCCAGGTTGGAATTCACGTAAATACGCAAACTCGCCGGACCGATTGGAATGCGTAGCGGAACGGTCATTTGAACGGTGTCAAAACCATTTGATGCCACCGGTCGAGCAATAACCTCCAATACAGCTGGCAATGTATCCAGTTTGTAATACGCATTGTAGGTAGCTGTGGCACTGTGTCCGATATTCCGGACCACAAATTTTACAATGACAAAACCTGCGGGGTAACATAAGGTTGGCAGAGGTGCCAGGATGTTGCCCAATATCAAATCAACCGGCGGGATAGTTTTCACACAGCGGGTAAGGGTATCGTTTTGTGGACGGCCCTCCCCAGTTTGCACAGCAAACACTTGTAGCGTGTAATCGCCATAAGGTGCTGGTGGTGATGGGAAGCCCGGCAATTGAATAATGCGCGTCGCAGCAGGAACAACAGTATCTGGCGAAGTAAAGACTGTGCCGTTCACAATTATTGCCGGATTTGCAACATTAATGAAGCGGTAATTCATCCTAATTCCCCTCAGGGTATCAGTACCTGAATTTTTAATCAATACTTGAATGGTATCGGTAGCCTTCAAACTATCCGGACAAGCCACTGGTCTGTTGATGGTCAATAAATTAACATCTACCGCTGGTGGCGAATAAATCCTGAAGTTATCGAATGCAACACCTTCGTTGATGGCGCTTATAGAACCAAACTCCACCCTAAAACGCACTCTATTCGAACGATAATTAAAGGCTGCCGGCAATTCTATAATATGCTCGGTATAACCCGTACTGATTCCGTTAAAGGCAGGGCCGTTCTGAGCAGCGATGGCTACCGTACCATTATACCAATTACTAGAATTTCGATTTGGGTCGTTTAAAACGCCCAAAGTTTGCCAGAAGTTTGTGAAGTTTTCGTCGGCATAAGAAATCCGAAGCCCTGAACCTGTCGCAAAACGGCGGTTTAAACGAATGGAAAGCAATCCATTGACCGATCTACTAAAGTCGAAGAGCGGAGAAAACAAATAGCCTTGTGAGTTACCAGGAGGATTACCAGCCAAAGTTGTAACCCAAGCATTAGGCGCACTGAAGGCACTATTAATGACTACTTTCGTAGGCGCTCCCAACTGCCATGGCATATTGTTGTTTCCTATTTGGATAGGCAACCAGTTACAAGCTGCTGTTGAATCGAAGTTATCGAGGTACGGGAAACGTTTAACGGGAATACCATATACTGTGCTGTATGTGGTGTCGTTTAAAGGATTACCGTCCAAAGGGTGGATTGCATAGACGGTAATGTTAGACCAACAATCAATGGCCCCAGCCCTAACACTATCAAGCATGCGGGCTGTAGATGTAGCATTTACAGCTAATGCCGGACTAAATAGGAGTCGAGTGGTATCCTTTACATTATTCAAGTCCCAGACCACATCCACACTATCTAATGGAATCTGACCAAAATTCCGCAAAATCACGCCAAAATTAAAGCGGTTGCCAGAAATCACCTGCGTAGCGCTAAAAGGCTGTCCGGCCTGGTTCACCACACCCAATACATTCACATCTACTAGTATAGGACGAATTATGCTGATGTCGTCAATCGCTACACCATTGGCCTGAAGAAGGTTGTTCGACTTAAATACAAAGCGGAAACGAATCCTCTTCGGGTTGTTCTGAAAACGTGGACTCGTCAAACGAATTTCACTTTTTTGATAGCCAGGAGTGGTGCCATCCCAATAGCCACCTGCACTACCAGGAATTTGTGCATTGGGATTTAACTTGTTATACCAGTTGTTTGTGATGCCATGGTTACTATTTAGGCGTTCCCATATCGGATTGGATACACTATCCGTAAATTCAATCCACAGGGCATCTCCACCATTTAAAGCGTCTGCAATATTTCGGTGCATCCAAAACGATAAAGTTGGGTCAACTACCGTGGAGAAATCAAATACTGGAGATTCTAAAATGTAAAAAGCACTAGTGGGATAGTCTGCATTTAACGGCCCTACTACCCAGGATTTTGCGCCACTGCGCGGCGCATTTATAACGGATTTAGTAGGTGAGCCTAAAATCCACCCTCCAGCACTACTCGGGTTACCCAAATACGCATTCCAGAGCGGTATACCTTCAAAATTATCTACGTAATTAGGCACAACACCCGAGGACGCGATAAAGGTACGACAACCGCTACTAGGATTAATTGCAGCATTATTCCGTACAGAAGCATCGCGTGACCTTACATAATAACAGACCGTATCACTATCCGAGACCGAGGGCACGGTTCCTGTCCAATTGACAAAACCACTGCCTGGTAAACGGGTCATACCTACTGAATCTAGGGCTCCATTATTAATGGTGTAGTACAATATTGCAGTATCAACACCACTTCCGTCAGTAACTCTAACAGGAATATTGAACGGACCTAGATTAAATACACCTCCTAAAAAAATAGTTCCTTCGGCAAAAGTACTAGGCCACTGAATTGTTGGCGGTCCCGAAGCAATGAATGTCCAAGCAGTGTCGGGGATACGCGTACGGAAACGGCGCGCACTCAAATCAACAGATTCAAGATAATAATTAACGGTATCACCGTCAATGACAAAAATTGAGTCGCGATAATTGTTTGTCGTGCCCTGTTTGACCATACTTTTGAACTGCCAAGCCCCACCATTGAGTCGATAATACAAAATAACGGAGTCGATTCCCGAGGCATCTCGCGATGTTGCGTTAATTTGAAAGGGACCCGCCGAAAATTGTAATCCAAGCAAAGGGCTGGCATGGGTAAGAATAGGTATACCAGAGGTTATGAAGGTCAAGCAGCTATCCCCCGGACTGGCTTGATTCGGGAAATACCGTATGTTTTGGTTGGGAGACGAGTCAATTGCCCTTAGAAAGTAACATACCGTATCGCCATCTGCTACTTGAGGTCGTTTTATAGAATCCCGCCAAGTCAGTGTTGTACCCAACCGTGGCAATTGAACAGAATCCAACGCCCCGTTATTTACGCGAAAAAATGCCCATACATTACCCATTCCAGTAGAATCACAGCCGGGGCCATCATTTACAATAGCACTTATAGGAACATCAATTTCGTAAACCGGACCTAATAATGCGGTATGGCTGATGACGGGTTGAACGAGCTCAGAAAAAGCAGAGGTCACCATTACGCTGTCGATTACCCAGCCGTAGCGTAGATTTAAACCGGGATTCCCTTGGTCGGTATAACGAAAACGGAAACGCACATCAGGCCTATTGGCAGCAATGTACGAAATATCAAATCTTTCATGTTTCCACCAAGTATTATCGGGAATGGCCGGCCAACCGTTAAAATCTGGACGCCACGTAGTGCCATAATCAATTTCAGAAAAGGAGCTGTTACGTGACCGCATAGCCAAGGCGCTACCGTTATAAATACAAGCGGTTACGCCTAAAGTTTGCCAGCTTACACCACCATCGACCGAAACCTGAACCTGAGCAGAATCATCTGGGGCAAGCTTGGCAATATGATTAAAATCGAGCCATACCTTGAACTGACCACTGGTAGCAAAAGGATTAGAGGTAAGTGTAACTGTTGAATTTAGCTGAGGTATTGCAACACCTGACCGAACCGCTTGGCTACCTTGGGGGGTACTTAAATTCGTTATAACATTAAAACCACCATTACCTGCAGCGGTCATGCTATCATAAGGATTCGGGTTTTCAAAGCTTGTAAAAAAGCGCATGTTGACCCCTGGAGGCAATTGTGCGTATACCGAGGCGGTACAAAAAAGCAACAGAACAAGCGAGCATAGACGTTTTACCATCGGTCGAGAAACAGTTTATCTCGCTAATTTATGGAAACCCGCCTACAATCAGTAGCCCAACAAAGACTTTAATTTGTTTTTAAAGCGTTCCCTGCCTAAAAACTCCTGTTCTAGAGGAACCGAAAATGGAACAGGGGTATCTAAAGCCCCTGCACGAACAACAGGCGCATCCAAATATTGAAAACAATGTTCTGCAATCGCTGCTGCAATTTCAGCACCGATGCCTCCTGTGAGGGTATCTTCATGTAAAACCATTACCCGGCCTGTTTTACGCACCGAGTCAAACACAGTCTCTTGATCCCATGGCAATAAAGTGCGTAAATCAATGATCTCCAAGTCGTACCCTTCCTTTTGGGCCAAATCCATGGCCCAATGCACTGGTGCGCCATAAGTCACGACAGTAGCCTCCTCTCCTGCTCTGCAGATACGCGCTTTACCAATGGGCAAGGTGTAATAGTTATCGGGCACCATACCGCTTACGGAACGGTATAGGCCTTTATGTTCAAAAAACAAATAAGGATTCGGGTCTTCAAATGCAGCCAGCAGCAATCCTTTCGCATCTTCAGGTGTAGCGGGATAAACGACTTTCAACCCTGGGGTATGAAAAAACCAAGCTTCGTTCGATTGAGAATGGAAGGGGCCCGCTCCTACGCCGGCACCCGTTGGCATACGCACGACTACATCGGCATGCTGACCCCAGCGGTAGTACATTTTAGCCAGGTTATTTACAATTTGGTTAAAACCAACAGTGACAAAATCCGCAAACTGCATTTCCATCATGGCTTTATGGCCTTTGATAGATAAGCCTAAAGCAGCGCCAAGTATGGCAGATTCACAAAGCGGTGTATTCCGCACCCGGTCTTTGCCGAACTGCGCTACAAATCCTTGTGTTATCTTAAAAACACCACCATATTCCGCGATATCTTGACCCATGAGCACCAAATTATCGTGTTTTTCCATCGCTTGGCGGAGGCCATCAGAAATAGCATCGACCAGTCTTTTTTCGGAACTTGGCCCACTTGCAACCGTGATTTGTTGTTGATGTGGGGCGTATACATCGGCTAGCTCGTTGGCCGAATTCGGTATTATTTCTGGCTCGTTGAAGGCAAACTGAAGTCCGACTTCTATTTGTTGTTGGAATTCTTTCCGCGCATCTGCCACATAATCAGCATCGATGATGGCATTTTCGCGTAGATACCGCTCGTAATTTTCTACTGGGTCTTTTTTACCCCAAAGGTCGAACAATTCTTGGGGCACATATTTGGTTCCCGAAGCTTCTTCGTGTCCCCGCATTCGGAAAGTGAGGCATTCGAGTAATACAGGACGTGGATTTTCGCGCATCGATTGTGCCAGAACACTTATGGTATCGTACACCTCGAGGATGTTGTTACCATCAATTTGTACAGCCTCCATGCCGTAACCAATGCCCTTATCTATAAACTGCTTGCATCGAAACTGTTCGTTAGAAGGCGTAGAAAGACCGTACCCATTGTTTTCAATCAAAAATATTACTGGCAATTCCCACACCGCGGCTACATTCAATGCCTCGTGAAAATCGCCTTCGGAGCTCCCACCATCCCCACTGAAGGTAAGGCTGATTTTGGGTTCACCTTTTATTTTATGTGCCAGCGCTATGCCATCGGCAATGGCCATCTGAGGTCCCAGATGCGAGATCATGCCCACGATATGGTGGGGATTACTTCCAAAGTGAAAGGAGCGTTCCCTCCCTTTCGAAAAACCGTTGAATTTACCTTGGAACTGAGCGAACAACTGCCCTAGATCCATACCACGCCCGGTAAAAACACCCAAATTACGGTGCAACGGCATGATATATTCATCGCTATCTAACGCCAGCGTGGCACCAACGGCAATGGCTTCCTGGCCGATGCCTGAAAACCATTTACTTACCTTGCCCTGGCGCAACAATACAAGCATTTTTTCTTCTATCATCCGCGGCAACAACAAGCCACGGTAGAGTTGGCGCAATTGATTGTCGGAATACTGTTTACGGTCGAACACCATGGGTATGCAGCTTATTTTTTGTGGATTTCTCGCCAACGTTCGTTGAAGGATTTGGGTGCGATTACTGGCATTTCGCGGCGGTTGCCCCAGGCATTTTTGACAAAAATTCGCATCGCCCTATTTTTGAGTTTGCCATTGATCATATTCAGCAATTTACGACTCATCATTGCCCTGCGCCAAAAATACCAAATGCGGTCCTCGTTTTTGGTCGTAAGTTCCTGTGCTACTGATTGTCGTCGGTTGACCAGTAAAAGTTTATGTAAATCAATTTTTACAGGACAAACTTCAGTACAGTTACCACAAAGAGAAGACGCAAAACTGAGGTGTTTGAAGTTCTCCATCCCCTGCAGATGGGGTGTAATAACCGCGCCAATTGGACCGCTGTAGGTGGTACCATAACTGTGTCCACCTATATTTTTGAATACAGGACAGGCATTTAAACAGGCCCCGCAACGGATGCAGTATAATGACTGTCGTTGCTCCTTATCGGCCAAAATATTGGTTCGACCGTTATCTAGGAGTATTACGTACATCTCTTCCGGCCCATCAGTTTCGCCCGCACGACGTGGGCCGCTCACCAAGCTGTTGTAAACTGTAACGAACTGGCCTGTTCCATGGGTTGCAAGCAGCGGCCAGAATAAGTTCAGGTCATTCACCGATGGCAGCACCTTCTCGATACCGGCAATAACGATGTGGACTTTTGGAAAAGTAATACTCAAGCGGGCATTGCCTTCATTTTCGGTGAGTGCAATGCTACCTGTATCAGCAACAATAAAATTAGCGCCAGTGATACCCACATCTGAACTCACATATTTGTCGCGTAGCAATTTACAGGCGATGTTGGTGAGTGCTTCGGGACTTAGATTTGGAGCGGTGTTGAGCTTGCGGTGAAAAAGATCAGCAATGTCCTCCTTGCTTTTGTGCATGGCAGGCGTTACGATATGGTAAGGTGGCTCTCCATCTATTTGTTGAATGAATTCACCAAGATCAGTCTCAAATACCTCGATACCGTTTTTCTCCAAAGCAGCATTCAGATGTATTTCTTCCGTAACCATCGACTTCGACTTTACGAGCGATCGGCCCTCTACCCTTTTGAAGATGTTCAGTATTTCTTTGATAGCCTCTTCCCCATCTTGAGCCCAAATAACCTTACCTCCATTGCGTTGAAAGTTGGTTTCAAACTGTAATAGGTACTGCTCAAGTTTTTCGATAGCCGCCCATTTGATATGATTGGCCCGGTTACGCGCCAATTCTAAATTGCTAAAATGCTGCAAACCTTTTTCAACTGCTACATGATATTTGCCCATGTTAAAGTTGATGGTATTGCGATGTTTGAGATCAAATACCTTTTTTTCAGAAGCATTCAGAAAAGTCTGAGCCGCCGTGCTCATTTTTTATCAATTAAAAGTGGCTCTTCCATATTACCCAAGGCAACCGCTGTCTGAAAAATAAGGTTGGAAATGCGAGCAATGCGGTTACAATCAATTTTGTCAGGCGTGTCGGTGGCTTTGTGGTAGTCTTCGTGAACGCCACTGAAGTAAAAAATAACCGGGATGCCGTATTTCGCAAAATTGTAATGATCGGAGCGCTGATAATAGCGGTTTGGATCGTTCGAGTCGTTATAGGTGTAGTCGAGATTGATATTGCAACAGTTGGCGTTTACTTCTTCACTTTTGAGGTGTAAATCAGAGCTCAGCCGATCCGAACCGATGAGATAAACGTAATTGGTGTCCTTCTGATGCGCTTTATCTACCCTGCCAATCATATCAACGTTCAGATTGACCTTAATACTTTCAATGTCTACAGGCGGAAAAGAAGTGAAGTATTGACTCCCTAGAAGGCCATGTTCTTCACCCGTTAACCATAAAAAAACGATGGTTTTATCGGGCATTATTCCCTGTTCACGGTAAGCCAGTAGCATCCGACTCATTTCGAGCAAGGCCGAAGAACCACTTCCATTATCGTCGGCACCGTAAAATATCTTGCCATCGTGCACGCCTAAATGATCGAGGTGGGCACTCAATACGATGTATTCCTTTTGATTCTTTTTACCCGGCAAAAATCCTGCGACGTTCGGGGCATTAAATTTCTCGGCTTGTATATCGGCTTTGGCTTGGAATAAAAAAGGCAGACTAATCACTTGCTGACTTGCGGCCTGATCTAGTTGCAACCAACTTTTTTTCCAATCAAGACCAACCGCTTTCCACATTTTTTGAGCGACTTTTTCAGATACGATAAACATCGGCGCGCTACGGCCTGCTGTTGGGCTGCTACCGTCTTCTCTTTCGAGGCTGTAATCTATCCTGATATTCTCCTCGGCAAGCGTTTGGGTTATTGTGGCTGGTTTTGCAGGAAAATCTGCATCCACAACCAGAATAGCTTTAACCGAAAAACGATTTAAACTTCGGGCAATTTCCCGTGTGCTTGGGCTGCGTTTTCCTTTTTCGGCTTTTTTTCGCCATACCACAACATTTTTGTCGTACAACTGTATCTGATTCAGCTGCCCAAGGTTTTCGAATTTAACAAAACTCATGGAGTCGCTGGTGAGTACATCAGCGGTAAAGGAACGACTGGTATAAAAGTCTTTCCCGTATTTCCAGCTCTTTTTTCCTGTTTTCAGACTTACCGTAATCAACTTTTCCCGGATCAAGGGCACCTGATGAAAAAAGTCTTGCGGCTTATTGGCGGGTAAATGATTCGAATTGAAGCTATGGAAACCAAGTTTAAAGAGTTGTTCAGCAACGTATTCGGCAGCATAATTATAGCCAATATCACCCGTTCCTCTGCCCCGCAATTCGTCAGACGTAAGCATGTCCAAATCTCTTCGAATGGCAGCAGGATCCGGATCTACACCTTGAGCCTGGACCGACAAGGAGAGCCACAAGCATGCAAAAAAGAGTAAAAAAGTTCTATTCATCAGCCTTTTATTTTATTAACCCGTGTTTTGTGCCGACCACCTTCGAATGGTGTATTTAAAAATGTATCAACCATGGCGACGGCCGTCGCTTGATCTACAAAACGGGCAGGAATACATAGCATGTTGGCATTATTGTGTTGACGGGCCAACGTGGCCAGTTCCACCGTCCAGCACAGGGCTGCGCGTATGCCGGCATGTTTATTTGCCGTCATACAAACTCCATTTCCACTACCGCAGATTAGAAAACCCAAGGTTTCTTGTTCAATCACCGCTTCAGCTACAGGGTGGGCGAAGTCGGGATAATCAACTGATTCAGCGGAATATGTACCATAATCGTGCACCTGCTGTTCCAAAACTTCGAGGTGGCGAATCAAAACGGCTTTGAGCTCAAAACCTGCGTGATCGGCCCCTATCATGAGTTTTTTCATGCGATATCTTTTAGTTTTTCGACTTTATTTTTTTCGACTCGGGCAACAACCTTAATACTTACCTCATAAAGCAAGAATAAAGGTATGGCCATGAGTACCATACTGCCAACATCGGAAGGTGTAATTATTGCGGCCAGTATCAAATTAATAATTATGGCAATCCGGCGGGAATTGCGCAGGAAAGCGGCCGTTATAAGACCGATTTGTGCAAGAAAATAGGCCAACACCGGTAATTCGAAAATTAAACCGGTCGCTAGTACCAATGTTGTTAGGGTTCCGATGTAAGACGAGAGGGTAATTTGATTGAGGACTTCGTCGCTGATTTGGTAGGAGCCCAAAAATAATATGCTCAAAGGTGCCAGCAAAAAATAGCCAAAGGCTACCCCTACAAAAAAGAGGATGCTGATGTAAAAAACCATACCTCGAGCTGCTTTGATTTCCTTCTTTTTTAACCCAGGCTTAACAAAACGCCAGAATTCCCAGATGATATACGGAAATGCTACGATTACGCCTGTAATTATAGAAACCGTGATATGCTGCATGAACTGACCCGTCATATCGATGTTGATGACCACAAAAGGTATCTCCTGCACACATAAACCCTGAAGCAGGCTATATTTTTCTCCAAGCCAGCAAAACAACTGATAGGTAAGAAAATTAATGTTTTTTGGCGCGAGTATAATGCCATCAAAAACAATGGCTTTTGCACTAAATGAAACAATGGCCAATAATACAATCGCTATTGCGCTACGCACCAAATGACCTCTGAAAGCATCGAGGTGGTCGAGGAACGACATTTTATTCTCTTCCTGATCGAATTGGTCTGTATAGTTCAAGGAATGCGGTAATTTGCGACAAAGATAAGGTTCTGCAAGGCTAAAGGCTGTATCGCGTGTATATGTTCAAAAAAATCATTGGCATCGTTCTACTTCAAGGTATGTATACCAGCGTTTATGGGCAAATACCAGTCATAAAACCTGATTATAAGCTCGTAGGCGGTCTAGATATCCGTAATTCCTTTATCAACCAAAACCCTGTCAAAATTTATGGCGTTTCTGCAGGCGTTGTCATAGATGAAAAAGAACGCTTTACTGTTGGGATATATGCCCTCACCCCCGCCTCTGTCAATCAGATCATCGCAGAACGCAGCAACAATACGGTACAAATCTCCCAGGCCAGTCTCTATTTTGCAGGCATTGGCTACACCCGTCGCATCATAAACCGGGGCATCTTCGAAATAGCTGTTCCGCTTGAAGCGGGCATTGGTTTCACCAATATCACCCGTATTGAAAGACGTGGTGGCCAAAATATCACCCTAAGCGATGATCATGGCTTTCTGCCTTTGCAAGCAGGCCTTAAACTTGAACTACATCTCACACGGTGGGTAGGCGTTGGCGGAAGTGCAGGCTATCGCGCAGCCATCACCAATGAAGAATACGAAACAGACTATACAGGTCTGTATTTTACCTATGGCGTGAGCATCTATCTCGGTAAGCTTTATAAAGACATGGTGAAGTATCAACGCCTCTACGGGGAAGACTAAGATGTAGTTTCCTAAACTACAGTTTTGAAGGATTTGGGATGGCGAAATTCCAAACCGACACTTGGACAAAGCTAGCTACGCCAATCTGTGCCTACTTTAATCTATCTCTGATATCTAGTCGGTGTTTTCGTGCTGTGTCAAGCGCTATATCGTAGCCAGCATCCATGTGGCGGATTACACCCATGGCAGGATCGTTGTGAAGCACACGCTTTAAACGGCGAGCGGCTTCGGGGGTACCATCGGCAACAATGACCATACCGGCATGTATGCTGTAACCCATACCTACGCCGCCACCATGGTGCAAGCTTACCCAAGACGCACCACCAGCGGTGTTAATTAGCGCGTTAAGCACAGGCCAGTCAGCAACAGCATCGGAACCATCTAACATAGCTTCTGTTTCGCGATTGGGAGAGGCTACGGAGCCGGTATCGAGGTGATCGCGGCCGATAACTAGTGGTGCCTTTACTTTGCCTGTTCGTACAAGCTCGTTAAAAGCTAGACCAGCCTTTTCACGATCACCCTGACCAATCCAACAAATACGAGCAGGCAGACCTTGAAAAGCAATACGTTCTTGTGCCATTTTAATCCAACGGTGTAATCCCTTGTCGTTCGGGAATAGCTCGAGCATCAGCGCATCGGTTACCCGTATGTCTTCTGGGTCGCCAGAGAGCGCGGCCCAGCGGAAAGGCCCTTTGCCTTCGCAGAAAAGCGGACGAATATAGGCTGGTACAAAACCCGGGAAGTCGAAGGCGTTCTCTACACCCATTTCCAAAGCACGACCGCGTAAGTTATTGCCATAGTCGAAGGTGATAGCGCCCATATTTTGCAATTCCAGCATCAGGCGGGTATGTTGCGCCATGGATGCATAACTAAGCTTTATGTAGGCCTCTGGATTGGCTTCGCGAAGCACATTTCCCTGTTCAACACTCAAATCTTGAGGCAAATAACCCACCAGAGGGTCGTGGGCCGAGGTTTGGTCTGTAAGCACATCTGGAACGATGTTTCGAGCGATAAGCCGTTGCAATAAATCTATGGCAGTGCAAATTACACCTATCGACTTTGCTTCTCCTTTTGCTTTTAATGCCAAGGCATGGTCGATGGCTTTATCAATGTCATATTCAATAAAATCAAGATAACGGGTCTCTACCCGCTTTTCGGCACGCCAGGCTTCAACTTCTGCTGCGAGACAAACACCGTCGGCCATAGTAATAGCAAGTGGCTGTGCACCACCCATGCCGCCCAAGCCAGCTGTTACACACAGTCGGCCTTTGAGCGACCCACCAAAATGTTTATCGGCAACGGCATTAAACGTTTCGTACGTACCCTGAACAATACCCTGAGAACCGATGTAAATCCATGAGCCAGCCGTCATTTGACCGTACATCATAAGGCCTTTTTTATCGAGCTCGGTAAAATGTTCCCAGTTGGCCCAGTTAGGGACCAGCATAGAGTTGGAGATGATCACCCGTGGTGCGTCGGGATGGGTGGGCAGAATAGCTACCGGCTTACCACTTTGCACGACCAAGGTTTCATCGTCTTCCAAATCGCGCAAGGCTTTTACGATAAGTTCAAAGGCATCTACATTGCGTGCCGCTTTACCTCTACCGCCATAAACAATCAAGTCTTCCGGCCGTTCGGCCACCTCAGGGTCTAGGTTATTGTGAAGCATACGCAAGGCGGCTTCCTGCACCCAGCCCTTGCAGCTGAGCGTGGTTCCTGTAGGGGTTTTGGTTTTGGAGAGATCGAGTTTGCGGTCGGTTTGTGGTGACATAGGTGGAATCGCTTGAGGTCACGAAGTTAAGCAAACCACTATCGATTTGTTGACCCTTTAACCAATTGGATGCGTACCAAACCAAATTCAATTTGGGTCTCACTAACAGCTATCGACTGTTATTTCGTGCTTAAAACCTCTAAAATGTTGCTTTTTTCTCTTGAATCGCAACCCGCTCCAAACTCACATTGAGCCTTTGAATTAATCTTTCAAAAAACCAGCGAATTTCCTTGTTTTCCGCGGCTCCATCTTGCCAAAGTTGCGGATGTGATTTAGCGAGTTGAAAGGCTTGGTTTTGGAGTTTCCATAAATCAGGTTGAATACCCAGTTCTGATAAATGTTGTAAAATCTGGTACAGATTGATGAGCGTGGTAAGCTCTTCGGGGTGGCTGGCGTACGCCAAGAACATGGCGTTCAGCTTCTCGGTAGCCACAAAGGCAATCGCCTCCTCGTCTAAACTGATCTGCCATTTGTTCACTTCGTCACTTAGTCGTTTGACTTCTGCTGCTTTTATATCTGGCTCCTGAAAAATTCTGCGCAATTGGTTATTGATAACCAACTCTAGATTTTTCCGAAACAACATGGGCATGTGAATATTCACCCGCTGCAATACATTCATTAGGTTGTAATTGCGGTCGTATATCTGTTTGAATGCTGCCTCTGCCTGCTCTGTTTCCTGGCGTACCAGCAACTGAAGGACATTTTTCTGCTCATCTTTAAACAATTGCCAAAAAGAAAAAGAAGAAGTCCCAAAATGTTGCGAAATCAACTGAATGAGCTCTGCCATATTACTTTCATGGAAAGCGGTACGTAACGCTTCATACAATCGGTTAAATTTCGACTCATTCATTTGATCAGCCGCATTACCGATAAGATGGTGCTGGCCAAGATATATTACGGCAAATGAAAAATACTTCTCTGAGCAGGTAATTTTACTCCGGATAACCGTTCGCCCTATGGCTAGTCGGTACAAACCCGCTTCCATTCGCTCAAAAAAATCACTTTCGAATGCAAATGACTTCACATACAATTGCTCCGGATTGTCAGAGAAAAGCGCATTTACCACATAATGCATCCCTACTTTCGTGAGCGAAAGTCGGCTGGGTACGATGGTATCAACGTAGATCCTGGCACCATCCCCGGAGGCCAATTCATTGGAGGGCGCTTTCGATAGCAAATTCCGGAAACTTTCATCTAGCTTGAGATCCGATTCCGTTTCGGCCAACTGAATGCCACGATTGGCATATTGTAAAATCTGCAACGTTTCTATACCGGAGATCTCATCAAAAAACCAACCACAGCTGGTATACATCAGCTGACATTGTCGCATCATCTCGAGTAGGCGCAGTACTTTGGTGCGTTGCTGGGGCTCAAGCTGAAAATGAACATGGGTTTTCAAAAAGGCATCTACATGCGCAGGGCTGCGATCAAGGATAATGTCGATGTAAGCGTTACGAATTTTCCAGCAATCTGCCGTAAACACCACCATCTGACTTTCGTATTCCGCTGTGAGCTGGTCACGAAGCCAGTCGAGGGCTTCCCGCAGCGGTTTACGCCATTGTTGTTGGGTGCCTGGTTTGCCGGTATTGCAGCCACAATCGGCTTTCCACCGTTCTACACCATGATAACAACTCCAAGAAGTGTTTTCATGGATTTGAACTTCGAATTCAGTCGGGATTTCGGCAGCATAACGGGCGTAGTTGGTTATTTCTGCCAGTCCTTGACGCTCAATGTGTTGCAAACAATAGGTCAGTGCCATCTCGCCAAACCGATGGTGATGACCATAGGTCTCCCCATCCGTTGCGATATGTACCAATTGATTGTCGGAATTGTCGGGCGAAAAAGCCGATAGCAGTGCATCTGCCATGGCTTTTCCATCTTTTAAAAGCCCGCCAAAAGCCAACTCTTGGGCCAGCTGTCCGTGATAAAAAAAAAGGACAATTGACTTGCCTGAAGGCAAAATACAGCGGTAATGCTGACGGGTATTGAGTGTGTTTTCGTTGATCTCCTCCCAAGCCAGATCTCCTACTTTACGCAGGGCTTTCGCTTGTCGTGGTGCCAAAATGGTGAAGGAGATTTCGTTTTCGGCTAGTAGCTCAAGGGTTTCTGTATCTACTGCCGTTTCTGCCAGCCACATTCCTTCGGCTTTGCGTCCAAAACGCTTTTCGAAGTCACGTAAACCCCACAACACCTGGGTTTCTTTATCGCGGCTGTTGGCCAACGGCATAATGATGTGGTTATAAACCTGTGCAATGGCTGAACCATGGCCTCGATGATAAACCAAACTTTCACGATCGGCATCCAGGATGGCCTGATAAATATCAGGCTGTTTGGCCTCCATCCAACTCAACAGCGTAGGACCGAAATTGAAGCTAATTTTAGTGTAATTATTTACAATGTCAACAATACGCCCAGTGCTGTTAAGCATCCTGCTCACACTGTTGGGCCCATAACATTCGGCCGTTATGCGCTCATTCCAATCGTGGAAAGGAAAGGCGGTTTCTTGTAATTCTATTTCTTCAAGCCAGGCATTTTCACGTGGTGGCTGATAAAAATGCCCGTGAAGGCAGATATAACGTTTTGCTGTATTCATCTTACAATTGCTTCCTTTAACAGCAAACCTAAAATATTTATATCACTGCGTCTACTTTTGCGCCCGCTTAGGCTTTTACGCCCCTGCTTACGCTGCACTCACCTTAGTGGCTTTAGGTTCAGCGTTCTCGGATTTTATATCGCCTGTAGACTTGGGAACGGTTTTTATTTTGGCCTCAACTTTCGGCGTTCGACTGCCGGTTGTTTTATTTGGTTTTGCCGCCAATTTTTTAGTTGTCGTAGCACGCTGTTTTAGCACCAACAAGGCCAACGGTGGCAGAGTCAGTACGATTGAATTGTCTTTCCAGTGGTAACGCAAAGGTTCCGATACAGGGTTGTCGACATTTACACCACTACCCCAATATTGTTGATCGTCGCTATTAAGAACAACCTCATAACTACCCTCCAATGGCACGCCGATGCGGTAATTGTGGCGAACTACCGGTGTTAAATTGGCAATAACCACCAATTGATCTGACTTGGCTTTGCCTTTTCGGATGTATGCAATAACACTGTTGGTGCGGTCGGAACCGTCAATCCATTCAAATCCAGTGGTATCAAACTGCAGCTCGTGCAGCGCTTTATGATTTTTGTATAGCCCGTTTAGATCGCGTACTAAAGTATTCATGCCCTTATGGGATGGATAATCAAGCAAGTGCCAGTCGATACTGCTGTCGTGGTTCCATTCTCTAATCTGAGCCACTTCGCCACCCATAAAATGCAGTTTGGTGCCGGGATGGGTGTACATATAAGCGAACATCAAGCGGAGATTGGCAAATTTCTGCCATTCATCGCCGGGCATTTTGGTGATGAGCGACCCTTTGCCATGCACTACTTCATCGTGCGAAAGCGGAAGCATAAAGTTCTCACTAAATGCATACATGATACTAAAGGTGATTTTATCGTGGTGAAAAGGACGATATAAGGGGTCTTCCTTAAAGTATTTCAGGGTATCATGCATCCAGCCCATCATCCATTTCTGACCAAATCCTAAACCGCCATCGCTGGTAGGACGAGAAACGAGTGGCCAAGCAGTAGATTCCTCAGCAATCGTCTGGACGTCAGGAAAATCATTGTATACTACCTCATTAAACTCCTTCAAAAAGGTGATAGCACCCAAATTCTCCCTGCCGCCAAATTCATTGGGAATCCATTCGCCTTCCTCGCGCGAATAATCCAAATACAGTATCGATGCTACGGCATCCACCCGTAAACCATCAATATGGAATTTATCGAGCCAGAAAACGGCATTGCTCAGCAAAAAGCAACGGACTTCAGGTCGGTCATAATTAAAAATATAGCTCTTCCAGTCGGGATGATACCCTTTTTTAGGATCGGCATGCTCAAACAAATGTGTGCCGTCGAAATAAGCTAAGCCATGTCCATCGCTTGGGAAATGCGAAGGTACCCAGTCGAGTATTACCCCTATGCCCGCAGCGTGGAAAGCATCAACAAGCTGCATAAATTCTTGCGGGCTTCCGAAACGGGAACTTGGCGCATAATAACCAGTAATCTGATACCCCCACGACCCAAAAAACGGATGTTCCATCACCGGTAACAATTCCACGTGGGTATAGCCCATCTCTAGCACATAAGCCACTAACTCAACGGCCAACTCAGTATATAAAAAAGAGCGCCCTTCGTCTTCCAATTTTCTCCGCCAAGAGCCCAAATGGACTTCATAAATCGAAAATGGCTGGTTTGGCTGCTGCTTTTTTGCCCGACCTTTCATCCATGGCTTGTCGTTCCAGCTGTAGTTGTTCTCCCAAACCACTGAGGCCGTTTTGGGTGGACATTCCCACAGTAAAGCAAAAGGGTCGCCTTTTTCCATGGGTACGCCCTCCGAATGGGACTCAATGCGGTATTTGTATTTGACACCTTGCTCGAGGAGGGGAATAAATCCTTCCCAAATCCCAGAGCCATCTTTACGCAAGTGAAGATTATCGGCTCCTGGCGACCAAAAGTTAAAATCTCCTACTACACCAAGCTGGCGAGCATTAGGTGCCCAAACAGCAAAATAAACTCCCTTTTCACCATCCAACTCACGCAGATGTGCCCCCATTTTTTCGTATAAACGGGTGTGTTTACCAGCCCTGAAGAGGTGGATGTCGTAGTCGGTAAAAAGCGAAAATTCTTTAACCATTGCCGTAGAGGTGAAAATAGGTAAATAGCAGTTTGGACGAAACCGAAGAGCAGAAATACGGTTTTCAGGCCAAATTTCCATATCGTAAACTACCCTTTGGATAGTTTCGGGGTGATGGCTGCTTTCATAAACTTGGCTGAAGGCAGCGACAGATTGATTTAGTTTATTTACTGAGAAGTTTCTTTCCCAGGCTCAACATCTTCACGTGTTGCAAGATAAGATTTGAATCGGTTGTATGCCTTATGCAGTTTAAAGGAGAGGGGCCTTTCCTCAAATTTTAATCTATTTTCTCACAAGGGGCGCTATTGTTTACGCGCAAAGACAATTACTTGAAATGCTATTATTTGCGGTAGGAGCGCGGAGATTGCAGTTATTTGACAGTCTACTTAGGAAACAAGGATTAAGAAATACTGCTTTTTACCCTTTTGGGCGAGCAGATATTTGCCATTCAGCAAATCACTGGTGGTAAAAAGCTGATTTTCGGCTGTGATTTTGGCTTTATTGATACTCGTACCACCACCTTGAATCATTTTTCGTGCTTCGCTGCGAGATGGGAAAACACCACTTGCTTCGCTAAGTAGGCTCACCGCGTCAATACCTTTCGTTAACAACTCCTTAGAAACGTGATGTTGAGGTATGCCTTCAAATACGCTTAAAAAAGTCTCTTCCTGCATCCGAATCAGAGTTTCGGTGGTTCCTTGGCCAAATAGAATCTGAGAGGCCTCGAAGGCTTGCTCCAAATCGGATGTGCTATGTACACGTTCGGTAATGTCGGCCGCCAAAGCTTTTTGTAAGCTGCGCATATGTGGTGCCGTGGCATGCTCGACCTCCAGTTTTTCGATGGTGGATTGGTCGAGTAGGGTAAAAATACGGATATAACGACCGGCATCTTCGTCACTGACATTCAGCCAAAACTGGTAAAATTTATAGGGAGATGTTTTGGCTGGATCTAGCCACACATTGCCGCCCTCTGACTTGCCAAATTTACTGCCATCTGCCTTTTTAACGAGAGGTGCGGTTATAGCAAAAGCTTCGCCCCCTTCCATACGCCTAATGAGTTCGGTCCCGGTGGTAATATTTCCCCACTGATCGGAGCCACCCATTTGCAGGCGTACGCCCAAACTGCGGTAGAGATGCACAAAATCGTACCCTTGTATTAACTGGTAGCTGAATTCGGTGAAGGACATGCCTTGCTCGAGCCGGTTTTTCACCGAGTCTTTGGCCATCATATAGTTTACGCTGATGTGTTTGCCTACATCTCGGATAAAATCGAGAAAACCAAGTCCTTCAAACCAGTCGTAATTGTTCACGATACGTGCTGGATTAACGGTGGTTTCGAAATCGAGGAATTTACGCAGTTGTTTTTCCTGGCAAGCCAGATTGTGTCGTAGCGTTTCCAGATCGAGCAAATTGCGTTCTGCAGTTTTGCCCGATGGATCACCTACCATGCCGGTTGCGCCGCCAATGAGGGCGATGGGGTTGTGGCCGGCACGCTGCAAATGCATCAACAACATCACCGGCACCATATTGCCGATATGCAAAGAATCGGCCGTTGGGTCAAAGCCAATATAGCCGCTTACCCGCTCTTTTCTGAGTAGTTCTTCGGTACCGGGCATAATGTCGTGGAGCAGGCCACGCCATTGAAGTTCTTCGACTAAATTCATTTTTGTGCTGCGTTGAGCCGCAAAATTAGGCATTCGGCTCAAAAATACTGTGTCGACAACAATTTAACCGGCCGACTGTTGTTTAATATCCCGTATTATTGCCCTCTTAGTCTCTGCATGAAGCTTTTAGCCGCCTCTTTTTTGTTCGTCTGCACCGCCTTTACGGTTATGGCGCAGGCACCTAAATACAGCAACGATTTCCTAGCCATAGGTGTAGGCGCACGTGCGATGGCTTTGGGTAGCGGCACCGTGGCAGGATTAGCCGATGCCACTGCCACCTATTGGAACCCGGCCGCCATACTGCAGGATAACCACCGCTGGCAAGGAAGTTTGATGCATGCTGCTTACTTTGGAGGCATTGCCAACTACGATTTTGCAGCCGTTACCCATCAACTCGACGCGCGAAATGCTGTTGGCTTGAGTTTCATCCGTCTTGGTATTGATAACATACAAAATACGCTCAACCTTTACGACGCTAACGGCAATATCAACTACAACAACATTTCAATGTTTTCAGCGGCAGATTATGCCTTTGGCTTCAGTTATGCCCATAAACTTGAAAACGGCTGGCAGCTCGGCGCCAATGCCAAGGTGATCCGCCGCATCATTGGTCCTTTTGCCGATGCCTGGGGTTTTGGTTTAGATGCCGGCATCAGTCGCAACTGGGACCGATTGCAACTTGGCATCATGGCCCGCGATATTACGTCTACTTTTAACGCTTGGTCGTTTAATACCGCGGAGTTCGCCGATGTTTTCCGCGAAACCGGTAACGAACTGCCACAAAATTCACTTGAAATTACACTTCCCCGCCTCATGGTTGGTGTAGCTTATCTGTTCGATTTACCCTATAACTTTCAGCTTCGCCCCGAGTTCAGCCTCGAGATGCTGACCGATGGACCTCGGAACAACATCGCCAACCTGGGCCGATTCAGTCTTGATCCTCGTTTAAGTCTGGAAGTGAATTATGCCCGTATCGTCTATTTCCGTACCGGCATCAACAATATCCAGCGCACCATCGATTTTGGCGGCGTGGAGAAAACCAGCGTACAGCCTAATCTCGGGCTCGGCTTGCAGTTCAAACGTTTCGGCATCGACTACGCCATCACCAATGTGGGCGAACGCAGCCGCACCTTCTTCTCGAATATACTTTCGGTGAATGTGAATATTTGAGGGATAAACAACATAACGCATACTTAAAGGAATATTCCTAATTTAAACACAACGGTGCGATGGGAGCAGCCTGAGCTACTTCTTGACCCAACACAAATTGAATTTAACATTACACGAATGCTTTTAATGTTTCATTGGTATTTCAAACCCAATTAACTGTGAAAAAACTGCTCTCATCTGCATTCGCGGTTGTCCTCTGGTCATTCACAGGATTTGCACACCTTAATTTAGATTACACTACGTAAGGAATAAATCATAATTTCCGAAACCAGGTTAGTTCACATTTTCACAATGGCTATCATTTAGTCCATTGAAATGCCTTTACCCAGTCAATTAAATTACTTTCATCTTCCGATTCATCGCAAGCGAGTAAAACTTCCTGCTTTTGTTCTTCAGTTAAGTTAGACCAAAGTCGACCGGGAACCGGTTGCTTTTTTACCTTCAAAAAGTCATAACTGCTTTCGACATTTCCTCATTTTGCATCCCGTCTATTATTCGATGAGTGTTTGATTTGAGTTCAAGAGCTCCCATGTCATTTGCTGGTTGGATGCCCTAATTTGCAAAGTTTTAATGCTATTCTGCGAACACAGAATTTAAGGCAATACGTAATGCTCGCTAAAACCCAAATTATAGCATGCTACATTTGACTTTTGCAGCACAAAGCAATATAAACCGCGATTTCCCTGCCTGAATATTTTGCTTGCTGCTTTAATCCTCTATTTTTGTGGTGAAGCCAATTACCATGAGTCAGAAAGTCCATAATTTCAGCGCAGGTCCGGGCATTTTACCCGACGAGGTCATTCAACAGGCCGCTCAGGCCGTTTTAAATTTTAACAGCACCGGTCTCTCCTTGCTGGAGATATCGCACCGGAGCAAAGAATATGTTGCAGTGATGGACGAAGCCCGTGACATAGTTAAACGTTTGTTGGGCCTCGGCGACGACTACGACGTGATTTATCTCGGGGGTGGTGCTAGCCTACAATTCGCTATGGTAGCATACAATCTCCTTACAGTCGACAATTATGCAGCTTACACCAATACAGGTGTTTGGGCTAAAAAAGCCATCAAGGAAGCTAAAATGATGGGGAAAGTCACGGTGGTAGCCAGCTCAGAAGACAAAAACTACAACTTCATCCCGAAAGATTATACCGTTCCAAATGATGCAGATTATTTCCACTGTACCTCGAACAATACCATTTATGGTACGCAGATGAAGGCTTTCCCGAAATCGGCGGTGCCTTTGGTTTGTGATATGTCGTCGGATATTTTCAGTCGGGTGCTTGATTTCACCCAATTCGATTTGATTTACGCTGGTGCCCAGAAAAATATGGGTCCTGCAGGTGCTACTATGGTTGCGGTTAAAAAAAGCATCTTAGGGAAAAGTGGCCGCATTATACCCTCTATGCTCGATTACAACAT